>LULJ01001855.1_pt1 | contig 11090 bp, 10 predicted proteins | sample 728171 | NCBI WGS metagenome assembly LULJ01 (sample SAMN03860292, study PRJNA289734) | marine metagenome | biome: seawater column; feature: ocean; material: water; isolation source: Red Sea water column Station 169 - depth 25m | place: Saudi Arabia: Red Sea | collected 2011-10-15 | depth 25 m
CAGCGGTCGAGTTCATCGGGCTTCACCCCAAGCCTCCGCTGCCGGGGTGGAACACCGAGCTACGCGACGAGAACATAGTAAACGCAGGGATCCAAACACCGGACCGCCTGGCCGACGCTTTTGTCATGGGCGATTTCAACGATGTCCCTTGGTCACGCACGACGACCAAGTTTCGCGAACAGGGAGGTTGGCGCGATCCACGCATAGGCCGAGGTGTATTCCCGACATTCCCGTCCGACTGGCTGTTTGTCGGATGGCCCCTGGATCACATCATGGTGAAGGGCCAACTGGAACTGGTTTCGTTCGAAATTTTGCCAGACAATGGGTCCGATCACCGGGCGGTGTGGGCAAAACTCTGCGCACTTCGTGGCCAGTGAGGCTTGGGGAAAAAGTTTGAACCATCACCGGCGCCATTCATTGAGGGGGCGTTAGCCTAGTCACACAACAGGGGAGTTTTGAGTGAAATATCCATTTCTGACCACCGTCGCCGCAGCCTGCGTCGCGGCTGCCGGTTGCAGCTCCGAGGACGTTGAAAACACGCCGATAGATGACATCGATGAAGTCGTCGTCGAAGACGACGAAGGTTACCCGGTTGCGGGCGAATTGACGACCGAACAGCAAGCCAATTTCGACGCCCTCGACCGTGATGCGGCGGTGGAGGAATATGATACAAATCAGGCGGCGCTCGCGGTGACAGGTTCGACGGAAAGCGATGCAGGTAGGGTCACCTCTGACGCCACAGGTAGCGCCACCTCCTCCGATGATGCGCCTGCGAATAGCGCTACTGCTGAAGCGGGCTCCAACATCAAACCGCTGAAAGCGCGCAGTGCGATGGACTTCGTATTCCTCGACCGGAACGAGGATGGCCAACTGTCCGTAGCGGAGTATGCCATCTGGGCCGTGCGCTCCAACCCGCGCAAGCCGAAGGAAAATGACGAAACCCGCCCGTTCACGTCTCCGGACCAGATCAACGAGGCAGGAAAGACGTTTTTCTACTTCGACAAGGACGGTGACACCTTTCTTTCGCCCGATGAGTTCAGTGCGGCGCGCGCCAGCGCGCGAACGCCTTGATGATCCAGGAGTGTCAGGTTTCGAAACCCTGAGACCGAACCAATAGGAGGAATAGAATGAATAAACTCGCATTGATCATGGCCGCCCCGGCTCTCGCCCTTGTTGGCGCCTGCGGAGACGACAGCGCAGTTGAGGAAACCGGCGATGCGCTTGAACAACAAGCAGACGCTGTCGAGGATCTCGGCGACGAACGGGCAGAGCAGCTCGAAGAAATGGCCGACGACGCCTCGACCGACGCACGCGAGGATGCTTTGAACGCGCGCGCCGAAAAAATTGACGATGTTGGCGATGAGCGGGCTGATGCCCTCAATGAAACCGCCGATGAAATGGAATGATCGGCAGATAATCTTGCGGCCCTTGTTTTCCCCTTGGTGTCGCAAAGAGACCCTCGCCTAGACGGCGGGGGTCTCGCTCTCAGCGGTATGCGAGCGTATTGGAGGTACTGCGTATTTAACGGCTAGTATCGCCTTGCGAGTATCCGTTGGAATTCGCTGCGAAGCCAATATTCTCGGGCAATCTATTGGTAGTCTCGATTTGCACAAGTACCCGTTCAGCGCATGATCGGAGATTCGTTTGAGTATGACATACGGCATGCGCACGACGCTACATATCAAACATCTTCGTGCGGCGTCACATTCGCTATCAACGTCTTGATCGTTGAAAACAGCAACGTAACCATCGCTACGAGCAATGCACTCAGCAGCACCACCAACCAATAAAGAACGGTGTAGAGTGCCGGGAACCAGCTATCTGGGACCTCGTCGAACTCTCCGATTGGCATGGTCATCAATAAAAGCATGATGACCGAGCCGGCCAACAACCAGGCACTGAGCATACTGATCCGATAAACCCGCCGGTACATGCTGGGATCGAAATCAGCGTCGGCGCGCCGGACCAATCCCAACATGGTGAGCATCAAGGCCATGGTGGTCGCTGCGCTGGCCGCAATGGCACTGCCAAGATAGAGGGCTGGCTGACTGAGTGCCTCTATCATCTCACGTGCGTGAAGGCTGGAATAGATAGCGCCGTTCGCCATATGACCGGCAATCCCAACCGCCACAACGCCGCACGCCGCTAGAGGGGCAAGGTAGGGCAATTTCATCTCTAAGCTCCCGACCCTTGTTGAGGCAGCATCCTCGCTTAGAAAACCCCAAGCAATCAAGGCACAGGATGACGTGACGAAGAGGACAAAAGCCCAGCCTGATACGCGCCGGCTAACGTTTGAGGCGACCACAAACGCAGCAATTACGGCCGCTATCGCGCCATACCATTCAAGCACATCAAGCATCATATTGGGCGACCCTAGAGCACTCTCGACGCGGCTCGACTGATTTCGACACCCGATGACCCCGCCTTCGAGGAGCGTTGAGGGGCCCAGTCAGTGTTCGCGGCGATCAATGATTTTTCAAGACTAGAGCGCACAGGACAGGTGAAGTTCGCGTGACATGCAATGGAAGCGCGCTAACGGCTGTTTCGTTCCGCGCGTGATGCCAAGGCTTTTCTCAATAGATCTGCTGTTTCCGCAGCCTCCGGACAAGGAGTGCAACTTGGCCCCGACTTCGAACCGATCGATCTCGCTGTAGAGACATGTGCCCGGTACGTGGTGGCACGTGCTGTGGATACATATGTCACTGCGCGCCTATCTAATGTTGGGCGTAGAGTAGTTCCTGCCCGGAAAACCGCCGGTCCGCCGCTGGCCCCCTGAACCGATCATTGAGTGACTGACAGCGCCATCCGAGCGATCAGACGTCCGGCAACTGCTGGTTGGCGAAACCCCAGCCAGCCAAGGTTTTGCTTTCCGCGCGATCGATCAGCCGTTTCGCGTCATCGATCGAAAAGGGCTGCGCATCTTTCATCGATTTGAGTTCATTCCAGCCGATCGGAACCGCGACGGGCGCACCGGAGCGAGCGCGGGCGGAATAAGGGATGACGGCAGTGCTGCCGCGCTGGTTACGCAGCCAGTCGATGAAGATCTTACCCTTGCGCTTCGCCTTGCTCATCGTGGCGGTGAAGCGCTCGGGCTCGGCAATACTCAACGCCTCGGCGAAGCGGCGCGAGAAGTCCTTGTGCTCGTCCCATGAGCGGCCGGTGTTGAGCGGCACCACGACGTGAACTCCTTTCCCGCCGGAAAGCATGGCGAAGCTGACGAGGCCGATGTCGGACAGCCGCGCTCGGATATCGCGCGCGGCCTGCTTGACTTCGTTGAAACCTAGACCCTCGTCGGGGTCGAGATCGAATACCATTCGGTCAGGCGCCTCGACATCGTCGCTGCGCGAGCCCCAGCCGTGAAATTCGATCGTCCCCATCTGGACGCATTGAAGGATGCCCCTCACATCCTCGACATAGAGATAGTCTTCCGTCCCGCCGTCCTTCTCGCGGATCGGAACGTGGTGCACGGCATCGCCAAACGCTCCGCTGTCGTGCTTCTGGAAGAAGCATTTCTTCGCGCGTCCTTGTGGGCACCGGACGAGGCTGACCGGGCGCCGTCCGGCGAAAGGCAGCATGAGCGGCGCGACCGCTGCATAGTAGTCGGCGAGTTGCCCCTTGGTCTGACCGCTATCGGGGAACACCACGCGGGGGCGGCTGGAAATCTTGACGTCGGCCGCCGGCGTTGGTGGCTTCGCAGCAGTTTCCGGTTTTATCGATTTGGCATCCTTGTCGCTCCGCAAACCAATATAGCTGCCATGGCGAATGTTCCCGTCCGCAGTGAATTCGGCGAAGGCGACTTCGGCAACGAGCTTCGGGGTCAGCCAGGTCACGCCCTGCGCGCTCGCTTCGTCAGTTTCGACCGGCGGCGTCTTGCGCTCGAGCCGCTTCATCTTCGCCGCCAGATCGTCGAGCTCGTCGGTGGAGAAACCGGTACCGACATTGCCCTTGTAGACCAGCTCGGCATCCTCGTGTTGAGCCATGAGCAAGGACGCGAACGGACGTCCCTTCGCCTTGCTCGCTTTCCACCCGACGATCACGAATTCCTGCCGCCGAGTGCATTTTATCTTCACCCACGCCTTACTGCGCGAGTGTCGATAGGGGGCGTCGATCTTCTTCGCGATAATGCCCTCCTGCCCGGCCTTGCACATGGCCTCGTACAGCTTCTCGCCCGCGCCGATGATGTGATCGGCGACATGGACCGGGGGTTCGGCGGTGGAAAGCAGCGCTTCGAGGCGCTCCTTGCGCTCGATGTTGGGCAGTTTTCTGAGATCCTCCCCGTCCAGCGACAAGAGGTCGAAAGCGTGGAGCGCCAGCGCATCGCTTTTCGACTGGCTTCCGTGTCCGCGCTTCAGGACCTGCTGGAGCGTTGAAAAATCGGGATTGCCCTTTGCGTCGTAAGCGACGATCTCGCCGTCAAGCAGGCAAGCGGGAAGCTCTAGCGCCGCGATCGCCTCGACAAGCGGGGCGAACTTGTCGCTCCAGTCTTTTCCGCTGCGCGTATAGACGCGCACGTCATCGCCCTTCGCCGCGATCATCGCCCGGTACCCGTCGAACTTTATCTCGTGCATCCACTCATTGCCGGTGGGAACATCGTCGACGAGTGTCGCCAGCTGGGGCTTGGCGAATTTGGGCAACCGGGCGGACTGGCGCTTGCTGCGAGATTTGCCCTTGGCGGCATTGCGCGACGAGGCCTTTTCCATCTGCTCGAGAAAGGCATCGTCCTTCTTCCCCGCAAGCGGGAATTCGCCTTTCTTGTCGGCGGCGATTTCGGCCATCGAGCGCCCGGTCAACACGCTGGTGAGCTCGCGTTCGACCAAGGCGTCGCCTTCCTGGGCATGGTCGTCCTGCAATTTCCGCAGGAGCCAGTTTTCGCGCTTCTCGCCGGGCTTCTTCTTGAGCCTGATAAGCAACCATTCGCCCTTCATTCGTTCGCCATTGAGGGAGAAGTGGAGATGGCCCTTGTCGAGATCCGTGGCGCTCTTACCTTTGATCGGGGCCCAACTGCCGCGATCCCACAGCATCACCGTACCGCCGCCATATTCGCCCTTGGGGATCGTTCCCTCGAACTCGGCATAAGACATCGGATGGTCTTCGGTACGCACCGCCAGCCGCTTGATGTCGGGGTCGGGCGATGGCCCCTTGGTCACTGCCCAGCTCTTGAGCACGCCATCGACTTCGAGGCGCAAATCCCAGTGGAGCCGCGTGGCGTCGTGTTTATGCACGATAAAGAGATTGCCCCGTGCGCTGCTTTCCGCCGCGCCCGAGGGTTCCGGCGTCTTCGCAAAATCACGCTTGGCTTTATACTTTGCTAGCGCATCGCGAGGCTGGGTCACTCTTCTGACTCGCCAATCTGTCGATCGCGGTCCTTGGGCTCGACCAAGCGTAACAACGTAAGCATCACCAAGCTGATTACGGACGCGATCGCGACCAGCGGCCACTGCGCGGCGCCGCATGCAATACCGATCACTGCGGCCAGCCACAGGTGGGCGGCCGTGGTCAAATTGTGCACCCGTCCCTTGCTGAACACGATCAATCCGGCACCGATAATCCCGATGAAAGCTCCCGCAGCTTCGTATACGCGCAGCGGGTCCATCTGCTGGCCACCCATCTCATTGTAGAGCGCCACTACGGAAACGGTCATCGCCGCCGCTGAGAAACAGATGAGGCCGTGCGTCCGCATGCCTGCCGCATGTCCGCGCAACTCGCGGTCTAGCCCGAGGAGTAGCCCGATAACGGCGGCGATTCCGAGGCGAGAGAGCAGGTCCCAGTCAAGCCAATGGACCAAAGTGGGATCGTTCAGCTCCATCGGATCAGGCGCTTTTCTTCGGTTTGGCCGCAGCCTTGCGGCTTGCTTTACCGTTGCTTTTCCCGGCGACCGATTTCTTGAGCGCGGCCATCAAATCGATGACGTTTCCGCCGTCCGAGACAGGCTCGCCCACATCCTCAATGATGGCCTTCTTGCTCTTCGACTTGGCCTTCTTGTCGATCAGCTTCTTCAGCGCGTCGACATAGCGATCCTCGAACTCGCTTGCATCGAAAGGCGCGCTCTTCTCCTCGATCAGGGTCGTTGCAAGATCGAGCAATTCCTTCTTCGGCTTCGCCTCGTCGATATCGTCGAAAAATGCCTGTCCCTTGCGCACCTCGTCGGCGTAACGCAGAGTTTCGAGCAGCAGGCCCTTGCCGCACGGCGTGATCGCCACGAGCTTCTCGCTACCGCGCACCGACAACTGGCCCAGCGCCACCTTCTTCGCCTTGCGCAGGGCCTCCCGCAACACGACAAATGCCTCCTCGGCCAGGTCGTCTTTCGGCGCGACGTAATAGGGCTTTTCGAAGTAGTCGTCCTCGAGAAGAACGTATTCGCCCTTGGCAATCTCGTAGCCCTTGATGATTTCGTCGCGGTCGACCGGGCCGAGGCCGGGAACGGTTTTCTCGTACTTGATCCGCTTTCCGCTCGGTTCATGGATCTGATTGAACCTGATCTTCGCGCCCGATTTGCTGGCCGAGTAGATTTCCACCGGGATGGAAACCAGCGCGAGCCTGATCTGTCCCTGCCAATAAGCGCGTGCGGCCATCTGGTCCTCCATTTCGCCGAGTCAGCGATTGGCGGGCATTTTGGTTTCAGGAGAGGGATACTAGGGATGGGTCCCTCCAACCTTAGATGTCGCCCGATGCTAAGGTCTGGATCCGCTATCTATAGGCCAAAACCGGACCGTCAGCTTCCGGCCCAGTTTCCGCCGGTCCGAAAAGCGCCCCAATATCGGGCATTCGTCTGATCGCAATTTTCGCCCGAAAGCTGCCACTGGTTCAGGCTATCCACGATAGCAGCCAAGCGCTTCCGGGTCGGCTGTGCGTCGCAAAAGGAGCCGGACGTCTACGAACATCAAGACGAATTCAAGCGTTGATACAGAACCCTAGTTTCGAGCAGGTTTGCGATTCTTAGTCCAACTTCGATTACATCGAAGGGTTTGGCGACAAAATCTTTCGCCCCGAGCGAAAGAGCGCGGCGTCGTGCCTGTAGCGTCGTGTCGGCTGTGAGCACGAGAACCGGACGGAACTCAGCCGGGCGGTCATGTCGCGAAAACGCTTCGAGCAGTTCGAAACCGTCTACCTCGGGCATCATCAGGTCGAGCAGGACGATGTCGGGTTCCAGATCGATGTAGGCTCTCATCGCCTTCGTCGGATCGGTCAGGCAATGGATGTCGGTATAGCCTTCGCGCTCGAGGACGCTGCGGAGGAGGAGGATATTGGCCACCTCGTCGTCGATCGCGAGGATCCGGCGGGAGGTGATGTCGGCTGGCGCCACCAGTTGGGCAGTCATTCTTCGGGGACCTCGATGGGCGTGAGGGTGGAGGTGGGTGTCGTCGCGTCGACGGCGAGGGGCAGTGAGAACCAGAACCGCGCGCCGAGCCTTCCGGGCCCGGTGCTGGCGGGCTCGTACCCGATCTTTCCCTTCATCGATTCCACTAGGCTTCTCGACAGTGCGAGGCCGAGCCCGGTACCTTCCGTCGCCGATCGGTTCTGTTCGCCGAGTCGGTCGAAAGCGGTAAATAGGCGCGGGACGTCGGGCGGGTCGATCCCCGGGCCGTCATCTTCCACTTCCACAATTGCCATATGCTTCTCGATGCGGCTCGACAGGCGAACCGCCTTGCCGGTGCGGTTATATTTGGCCGAGTTGCCGATGAGGTTGAGAACGACCTGCAAGGCGCGCCGCTTGTCCGCCGATACGACAACCTCCCGTTCGGGCAGATCAAGGGAGAAGGCGAGTCCGGACTGCTTGACCAGCGGCAGGCCGATCGAATGCACTTCGGCAAGCAGTTCATGCAGGTCGAAAGATTCGATCGCCAATTCACTGACTCCGGCTTCGATGCTCGAAATGTCGAGCAGATCGTTAATCAGTGACAACAGGTGCCGACCCGCCTTCATGATCTGCGTTACGGCGGAACGATGATGTGGTGCGAAGTTCTCTTCGTCGATTTCGAGTAATTGCCCGAAACCAAGGATCGCGTTCATCGGGGTCCGCAGCTCGTGGCTCGTTCGCGAGAGGAGGGCGGTCTTGGCCCGGCTCGCCGCGATCGCTTCGTCCTGCGCGGTCCGCAGTTCCTCCTCCGTGCGACGCCGCTCGGACATGTCGCGGGTCACTTTGGCGAAGCCGCGCAGAGTGCCTTTGCCGTCGCGTAGCGCGGTAATGACGACATTGGCCCAGAAACGCGTACCATCGCGCCGAACGCGCCAGCCTTCGTCCTCCGCCGAGCCGTCATGTATGGCGCGATCGATTATCTGCTGCGGGAGGAAATCGCGGGTTTCGGGAGGGTAAAAGGAACTGAAGTGCCTGCCGAGAATCTCACTCGCCTGCCACCCCTTGATACGTTCGGCACCGAGGTTCCACGTGGCGACCCGGCCCTCGGTATCGAGCGCGAAAATGCCGTAGTCGCGCACTCGGTCAACGACGAGCCGGAAGCGTTCCTCGCTTTCGCTCAGCTCCTTTTCCCGCGCACGAAGCAACGCGCTGGCACGACCCAACCGCTGTGCCAACCGCCCGATTTCGTCAGCCTCGTCGGGCAATTCGTCCAACCTTTCCCCCTTGGCCAGCCGTTCCGCATTGCCTTCCAGCACGCGCACCCGGCGAACGATCCCGGTCGAGAAGAGGTAGACCGCCGCGATGCTGCCGAGCAGACCGAGCAGGGCGCTGATGGCGGTAAGCAGCAGAAAGCGCGACCGTACCTCGTCGACCCTGGCCCGGCGCTGGTCAAGCAGAACGGCTTCGCGGCGCTGGATCACGTCGACCTGACTGCCGAGTCGCTCAAGAACATCGCGGCTTGCGCTCAGTTCCGCCTCCAGCACCGCGCGCGACGATGCCGGATCTTCGCCGCCCCGCGACACGCGCACGATCTCGCCCAGACCCTGACGCTTCGCATCGACCAGATTTGTCAGGGTCGCATATTCGTTCCGCACACCGGGGTCTTCGATCGCTTCGTCCAGCCGCTGAATGGTCGGGGCCAGTTCCCGCTCGGCGACGGAGTAAGGCTCAAGAAAGCGATCCTCGCCAGTCAGCGCATATCCCCGGACGCCTGCCGCTGCCTGCGACAGCAGAGCGTGGACCTGATAGGTATCGCGCTGGATGGCAAAGGCGCGCCGAACGTCGGCTTCTGCGCGTTCTTCCGCCGTGCTGGAAAGGTAAAGCGATGCCAGCGCTGCGAACAGAATCGCCAGCGGGATCGCGATAAACACCAGCCCCTTGATCGCCAGCGGTCGATCGGCCCAAAAGCGCAGGGGCGCAGCGGATGGTCGCAACTCCGGCATGGCTCAATCGTCGTCGCGCCGCATTTGCGTCATCAACACCGCAGCCTGTGTGCGGTCGGCAACGCCCAGCTTGCCGATGATCCGCTCGACATGAACCTTGACCGTCGCCGGACTGATGTCGAGCCGACGGCCGATCTCCTTGTTGGTCAGCCCTTCCGCGACCAGCGCGACGACATCGCGCTCGCGATCGGTCAAGAGGCGCGACACGTCGGCATCGCGGTTCGGCAAGGACGCGGCGCGCATTGCAGCATTGACCAGTTCGAGCGGCACCGCAGACTGACCTGCCTTGACCTGCGCGATCGCCGCCTTCAGTTCCTCGATTGCAGCATCCTTGAGGACGTAGCCTGCAGCCCCGGCGGCCAGCGCCTCGCGAACATAAGCGGCCATTTCGTGCAAAGTCAGCATCAGCACCCGCGTACCCAGGCCAAGCGCCACGATCTGCCGCGTAGCTTCCAGACCGTCGATGCCGTCGCCCAGCCGGATATCCATCAGCACGATGTCGGGCTCGTGCAAGCTCGCCATTTCCACCGCTTCCTCTCCGCTGGATGCCATTGCGGCAACCGCGATGTCGGGACCGTCAAGAACCGCCTTCAGGCCCTCACGTGCAAGCTGATGGTCGTCTACGATGAGGATGCGCGTCGCTGTCATGGCTGGACAATCTGAGGCAAATAGGCGGTCACGGTCACACCGCCGCGCGCATCCGCGCGCCAGTCGAGCTTGCCGCCGACTGCTGTCATCCGTTCCGTCATGACACCGATACCGATGTGCTCTCCTGCATCTTTCTGGAGCAGGCTGCCACCGGAAGGCCCGCGGCCGGTATCGGCGATGCGCAGAAAACCGCAGCCGCCCCCTTCGGAAAAAGCGAGCTCCAGCATGACCGCGCAGGGACCGCCTGCATGCTTGCGAATATTGGCGATAGATTCTTGCGCCACCCGGAACAGGGCGGTCTCCAGGGTCTTCGGCAAGCGCTCGGTCGATCTGAAAACGCGAAGGGAGATTCTGTATCCGTCGTCTCCAAGCCCCTCGGCGAGCGCCCGGATCGCAGCTTCAAGACCAAGATCGTCGAGGAGAGTAGGACGCAGCCCACCGATAACGGCGCGCAGTTCGCGCACCAGTCCACGAGCAATACCCGCGAGGCCCGCCCGTTCGGCGGCGGGCAGATCGGGAGCCTCCGAGCCCGGTCCTTCGATCAGCCGTGCGAGCGCGGTAGCGGTCTGGGCCACGCCATCATGCAGTTCCTGCGATACCCGCAATCGCTCGCTTTCCTGCGCGGTGAACATCCGTTCGACCAGCATCTCGAGGCGTTTTTCGCGATCCTGCAGGGTTTCGAGGAGATGCTGCCGCTCGGATTCCCTGCGAGTGCGGTCGATCGCACTGCCCATAAACTCAAGGTACAAGCGAAACGTTTCCCGGTCTTCCTCGTCGCGGATGTCCTGTTCGCTCGAAAGACCTTCGATGGCGATGAAGCCGAGTGGTTCGTCCCCGCCGACCGCGCGAATTGCGATCCCCGGTCCTTCGCCATCCAGCGTGAGGCGAGCACTGCGCGCGCCGAGGAAAAAAGCCAACCGTTCGGCGCAGCGGTCAAGCACGCTGCCCAAGGTTTCGGGACGAACCTCCGAGAGGATCTTTCCAACACTGGTCAGCAGACGCATCCGCGCTGCTCGCGCTTCGGCTGCGCGATAAAGCGCGCGCAGGTCCGCAACGGTCTCGAGTGCGGGAGGAGCGGATGACACGTTCTGGCCCATCGCACGGCTATTAAAGGAATTGCCGCAGAGCGCATAGGCTATCCG
>LULJ01002905.1_pt1 | contig 11058 bp, 10 predicted proteins | sample 728171 | NCBI WGS metagenome assembly LULJ01 (sample SAMN03860292, study PRJNA289734) | marine metagenome | biome: seawater column; feature: ocean; material: water; isolation source: Red Sea water column Station 169 - depth 25m | place: Saudi Arabia: Red Sea | collected 2011-10-15 | depth 25 m
ATTCATAATGGACGGAATTCATAGTTTTGGCAGACTTTAGGCTGATTTTTATATTAGAGTTGACACTAAATGGATAATCCCAAACTTCTATATTTAAGCTTATTATTAATAGTGCTTTTAAGCTCATATCTTTTAGCAATGAGAAATAATTTTACAAAATTAATTAAATCGGCCTCAGCTTGGGTAATTATCTTTTCTTGTTTCGTTGCTGGCTATGGTCTCTGGCAGGATTTGAACAATAGAGAGACGATACTTGGTAAAAAAAATGCTTCCGAAATAACTCTCAGGATGAATGAGGATGGGCATTTTCATGCCAAAGTTCTCGTAAATGACGTTGAAATTGAATTTCTGATTGACACTGGGGCAACTCACATTGTCCTGTCTCAGGAGGATGCGGAAAAGTTAGATTATGATTTATCTAAATTAATTTTTTGGGGAAAATCTAATACAGCAAACGGAATAGTTGCAACTGCACCAGTCAGATTGCAATCACTAAAACTTGGTCAATTTTCCGATAAAAATGTCCTTGCTTACATTAATCAAGGAATTATGAAGCAATCATTGCTGGGGATGTCGTTTCTTAACAACTTCTCTAGCGTTGAATTCCAAAGAGAAACCCTTTATCTCAGATTGTAGAGATACTTCATGAAGCAATATTAATTCTCTTGCTTAAGGCTCCAAGTTCCAGTTTCCTGTGACCAATACTTTGCTCGAATATAAGCCTTGGTGAATTTCATCCATTGTTCCCGAGCAATATTCACTTCATCTGAGTTTTTGTCATCGAAAAGTAATGCACATCGCCGATATTTAGATACTTCTTCAGTGGATATTAATGCGCCATTCAATGAAAGGCTTTCAGGCTGAACTGTCCAAATTGCATCATCAATAAATTTTAGACTAGCTTCGTCTTTGCACCGTATAAATACAGTCCAACCAACATCTTTGGCTTTAGAAAGCAATTGTGGCAAAGCACTAGCAACTGTCTGCTTTGTAACGTGATAAAAATACACTTCGCTCAAATTAGCCACGCTCAAAATTATTTTTTACTAGCGTATCTAGAGTCATTACACCCCAACCAGTGGCGCCAGCTGGTGCATGATCCGACTCAGTTTTTGTCTGCGCAACACCTGCTATATCTATATGAACCCATGGAATTTCAGGTTTGACAAATTTTTCCAGGAATGCCGCTGCTGTTATTGAACCAGCAGCACGCCCTCCAACATTTTTTATATCAGCCAGTCTACTTTTTAATAACTTACTGTATGACTTGCCCAATGGCATTCGCCAAGCACCCTCATTTTCCGAATTAGCAGCTTTTAATACTTCATTGCAGAGCCAATCATTATTTGAAAATAGTCCAGCATTTTCATGACCCAAGCTGACTATTACTGCCCCAGTCAACGTAGCTAAATCAACGATCGCAGAGGGTTTGAATCTTTCTTGCGCGTACCACATCACATCACAAAGAACTAAACGCCCTTCTGCATCAGTATTAATAACTTCAATCGTATCGCCTTTCATTGATTTAACTATATCGCCTGGGCGTTGAGCAGTTCCAGACGGCATATTTTCTACCAGCCCCACTAATCCCACTACGTTTGAAGGTGATCTACGTTTAGCCAATGTTGCTAACACGCCAGCAACAACCGCCGCGCCTCCCATGTCCATTGTCATATCTTCCATTCCACCAGCAGGCTTTAACGAAATTCCGCCAGTATCAAATACTACTCCTTTACCCACTAACGTCAGTAGAGAATCATCATCCGCTGCTCCTAACCAACTCATAATCACTAGTTTGCAAGGGCTAGAAGAACCCTGCCCCACCCCTAAAAAAGCATTCATTCCAAGATTACGAAGATCATCTTCATCTAAAATCTCAATTTTAATACCCAATTTTGATAACTCTTCTAGCCTGCTAGCAAACTCTTCTGTGGTAAGAATATTTGAAGGCTCGTTTATCAGGTTACGTGTAAGGAAAACACCATCTCTTATCGCCACAAGCTCAGGTACTTGGGAGTTAAAAAATTCAGGATTTTTAGTCATGACTGTTATGAGGGTGGAACCGTCTGACTTACTAGAAGCATCGGCTTTATAAATATCAAATTTATAATCTCTTAACACAATCCCTTTACAAAGCTCGATTAAGTTTGGAAAATTCCCCAGCGCTAAAAGCATTTCAACGGAACCCTTCATTTTAGCAATTGAAACGCCTACCTTTCTAGCAGCCAATTTGGATGTGCGCCGCTCAATTTTTACAACACAAATTTGCTCAGCAGCGCATCTTTCTGGGAAATATATAGAAAATAGTTGACCGCTATCTGCTTCTTCAAATTTCTTTGAACTAATTAAACGAGTTAATGACCCTCTGGTTAATTTATTTACTCGCCGAGCATAAGGATCCAGCGCCCCTTCTGGAGTAACTAAAACGACTATTATTCCCCTAGCTTTTGCGATGTGGTCTAGATCTGATCTAATAATTTTCAAATTCAGCGGCTTTATCGTTTTCATACTTTTTTAAATTCCTATCAAATGGTAGTTTCTTCAATAAACGCTTTTCGCTATATAGATTTTTTGTTTATGTACAATTACAACGTTCAGAAAGTTATATAAAGCCGTGTCGCGATTTGACAGATATTTATTCACTCAATACTTTTTGATGTTCGGGTTTTTTTCCCTCATCTTACTTTTTATCTATTGGATCAACAAAGCCATCGCCTTGTTTGATAATTTGATAAGCGATGGCCAAACATTCTTAGTATTTTTAGAGTTTTCAATTCTAACGATCCCGCCAATTATACCAATAATCGCTCCACTTGCAGCATTTGCAGCAGCTATTTTTGTAACGAACAGGCTTAAAAACGATAGTGAACTAACTATAATGCAAGCTACAGGTTTCAGTCCTTTAAGGTTATCACGTTCAATTTTTTTATTTGGACTAGTAGTAACTACCTTTTTGCTAATTATTTCTCATTATTTAATTCCCAAATCAAACAACATTCTTTTAAAGCGGCAGAACGAGGTGGCCTCATCACTTAATGCAAAATTGTTAAAAGTTGGAAGTTTTATTCCCTGATAACAAATAACAACAATCCAATATTAGTTCTAAAGGATGGAATCGTTCAGAACTATGACTTAAAAAGTACAAATCTTTCGACAATACATTTCCAAGATCTATCTTACGATTTAACATCGTGGTCTGTAAAAGAGCGTATGCCAAAATCGAAACTTCTTCTCACTTACTCAAGTTTTGATCTCTTTAAAGACCCTGAATTAGTATCAATACTTACAGACTCTTCGCCGACACGCGTTCTAGAGGAGCTCCACTCACGCATCTTAACACCACTTTTAGCTTTAATTGCGGCTTTAATTGGCTTTTCCGCTCTTATGATAGGAGACTACTCAAGATTTGGAGCATCAAAACAAATTTCAGTAGGAATAGTAATTCTAATCTTAATAAAGTTATCAGAGAGTTATGGAAATGAGCTAATGTTAAAATCTCAAGGAAATTGGCTGGCTTTGTATTTGCAGCTTCATGATGTTACTAGCTTCAAATCAAAAGTTGTTAGGCAGAAGTAGCCGAGCAAGCGAGAATACCTAATGTTGCTTCACATATACTTCGCTAGCAAGTTCGCTAAAAACTTTGCAATAACGTTAGGTATATTTATTATATTTATGCTTCTCATTGATATAATCGAACAACTCAGAAGGTTTGCTTTATCAGTCAATTATATTGAGATATTTTTTCTCGCGCTACTAAACCTGCCAGGATCCGTTTATCAAGTTTTGCCATTGATCATAATTTTAAGTTCCGCATGGACCTTTCTGTCCTTAGCCCGAAATTCAGAACTGATTGTCTTCAGAGCCGCGGGAAAATCATCAATATCAATGCTTATTACACCTGTAATTCTTTCGCTTTTAATTGGTGTTTTAGCAATAAGCTTCTTAAATCCAATTGTGGCTTCGACTTCTAAAAAATATGCAGACGTAAAAAGCAAGCTTATAGACGGGCAGGAAACAACAATTTCGATAGGCACTGAAGGCTTATGGTTGAGACAGGCTGACGAAACGGGTCATACTGTAATCCGTGCCAAGCGGGCAAATTCTGACGCTACTGAACTATACGATGTGACTTTGATAAAATTGAGCGATGATAAGCTACCTATTAGTCGCGTTGAGGCAGAAATCCTTACATTGAATGATTCTATGTGGACTGCTAAAAATTCGATAATTTGGCCAATCAAATATGGACTGAATTCACACTCAAACGTACAAAAACTCAGCTTAGTTGAAATTCCTACTTCTTTAAAAAAGGAGCAGATTACAGATCAATTCGGCGATCCTTCCACAATTAGTTTATGGTCGCTGCCAGAATTCATTGGGCAGCTAGAGCAAGCAGGCTTCTCAGCCAATCGATATTCTGTTTGGTTTCAAAGTGAACTTTCAAAACCTATCTTTTTATTAGCAATGATGCTTGTATCAGCAGCCTTTTGTATGCGTCAAAGCAGGGTTAGAGGCACAAGTTTACATGTCTTAGCCGCGATACTTGTTGGCTTCCTTCTATTTTATTCATCAAACTTTGTTTTAATACTGGGTATAAACGGACAGCTTCCAGTACTCATTTCAGCTTGGGGCCCATCTTTTGCAGCTTTGTTTATATCGCTTGGATTATTCCTAAACCGTGAGGAAGGATAATGTTTCGATATTTATCTGCATCATTACTTTTCTTGATGCCGTTTTTATCAGTTGCACAAGGTGAAAGCTTTGTTGAAAGCGCATCGATCATCGCCAACAGTATAGAAATAGATGCAGAGGGAAATTTGACAGCCAAAGGGAATGTCGAAGTTCATTACAAAGAAAATATTCTAAAGGCTAAAGAAATATACTACGCAAGAAGTTCGGATGAACTGTCAGCAAAAGGCCCCCTTTCTCTGATCGATCATACCGGAAATGAAACAAAAGCTGGAGATGCAATTTTTAAAAATGAATTCCAAGAAGCTATTTTGCTTGCAACTCGGGTTATATTAAAAAATCAATTGGAAATTTCCGCAGATGAATTAAAATATGCGATAAATGATAAGAGCGTCTTCAGCCGCGTATCTGCAACTTCCTGTAAGACTTGCGAAAATGAGAAGCCTTTCTGGATTATAAAAGCAAAAAAGGTTTCTCATAATCAAAAACTCAAAACAATTTATTTTTATGACGCATCATTAGAAATTTTGGGAGTTCCTGCGTTCTACACTCCCTACATAAGCATACCAGACCCATCAGCAAAGAGGGCAGTTGGATTTTTGGCTCCTGAGTTTTTATCAAATTCCAGATTGGATTTTGGAGTAAAGTTACCCTTCTTTATCCCTTTAGATGTAGATAAAGACGTAACCTTTACACCGTTTATAACGCCCCAAACCAATACGATCGAAACAAGATACCGGCAGGCTTTTTCAAGAGGAAATTTAGTAGTTGAAAGCGCTCTGACGCGAGATGATTTAGATGACAAACAATTTCGGGGATATCTATCTATAAACGGAGAGTTTGATTTAGAGAACGGTTATACGTTAAATTATGAAATTGAACGCGTATCAGATAGCGCTTATCTTGGAGACTACGGTTACTCGGCGAGAAATGAACTATCATCTGGGCTTAATTACTCAAAAGTAAAATCGGACAGACTATTTGAAACTTCGTTGGGCGTCATTCAATCTCTTTATAAAGAAGATAAGGATAACCTGACCCTTACAACAAACAATTATTATGACCGAGTTATTGATCAAAATATTATACCTGGCTCAGTAAGCTTCAACAGTGAGTTAGTTGGAAGTTGGCGTAAGGGCTCTGAGGACATCATAGGGAGAGATGTTGCCCGATTTGCAAATCAGTTGGTATGGAATAACTCTTCAATTTCTAAGTTGGGATTAGAACTTGGGTCTGGCGTAGTCTTAAATCAGGATGTATTTTTGGCAGTTGATGATAGCAGACTGAACGATCTAGAAATTCTCAACAGTATTGGGACTAATATATTCATCAGGCTGCCATTTTTATCTAATACGGAAAAGGCCACCCATATGCTTGAACCACTCGCGCAGGTTGCGTGGGGAGAACGAAAAAAAGCTATTGTATATATTGATGAAAGCGAAAATACAGAATTTGATATGGGAAATCTTCTGGCGATTTCCAGGTACTCTGCATCAGATCAATTCGAAACTGGGTTTCATGGAGCTTATGGAGTGAGATATAACTTCAATTCAAAAAAAAATATAACTGGGGGATTCTCACTTGGCCAGGTACTGCGATTGAATGAGGATCTAGGTTTCACAAGCAGCTCGGGATTGGAGAATAAGCAATCTGATATCTTCTTAGCCGCCGAATTATCTCTTGCCAAAAACTCATATGTTTCCTTTCAAGGATTACTGAGCAATAAGTTAGAGGCAAAGAAAACAGATTTTAACGTAGGCTTTGACATAATTGGCAGCTAAAATCTAATTTAAGGTACGACCAATCGGAGTCTCATCTAGCATTACTCGGCGCTGGTTTAGCATATGAAAATCAATGCGTTTTGTTTAATCTAGAAATGGATAGACGCTATGCATTGGAAGGGACATCCCCACCTACAACTAATTTTAGCTTTGCAATCAGCTTAAAAGGCTTTAGCACAGGCCCGGTGAATGCTATTCAAGCAAAAAACTGTAAATAATATAATATTTCATCACTTGGGTAATCCAATGGTACTAAATAAAACTTTGATAACGGGCGTATTAATTTTTTGCCTTGTTGTTTTTTCACAAGCTAGAGCCCAAAACAATTCGCTATTCTCTCCAGTAATTCAAGTAAACGACACTGTGATTACAAAATTTGAATTTGACCAAAGAGTTAAATTTTTGTCAGCGCTGAAATTTCCTGGGGATCCTAATAAAGTTGCTCAAACACAACTTATTGAGGAGCGCTTAAAACAAACTGAGGCACTAAAATTAAAGATAACCGCATCTGAGGCTGAAATTGAAGATGCAGTAAAGCGTTTTTCATCGAGAGTAAAATTATCTAGCGACGACTTTATTGCAGAGCTTAATAGACTTGGTATTTACTCAAATACTTTTCGATCATATGTCGAGTCAGAATTAATTTGGCAGAAGATAATAAAGAAAAAATTTCTTTCACAATCTAAAATATCAGACCTTCAGCTAAAACGGGCTAGCAACATAGCTAACTTTGACGAAACAGTACAAGTGTTGCTGACTGAAATAATTATTCCGTTTTCAAACCAAGAATTAAGCGAAATAGAAAATATCGCCTATCAACTAAAAAATATCAAATCCGTAGAAGAATTCTCAAACGCTGCAAAAATATATTCAAAAGCGCCCACGGCTGATTTCGGTGGTCGAATAAAATGGCAAAGCTTTAATAAATTGCCAGAAATCATCAAGCCGTTTATTTTCAATCTTTCGCCCGGCGAGGTGACCGAACCAATAAGACTAAATACGGCAATAGCATTATTTCAATTGAGAGATATTAGAGAAATAAATGGCATAAATACAGAAGTTAATTTTTTAGATTTTATTACAGTTTCTACATCATTGGCTAACTTGGCATACTTAAAAGATATTCAAAACAAATATTATAGCTGCTCTGATTTAACGGCTGCTATTGGAAATAAAGCAGATTTTAAACTAATGAGGAGTAAATTTTTTTCTGAACAACTATCGAATTCTCTAGCGACGGTGTTGGAGAAATTGGATCCAGATGAATCAGAAATCATTATCGATAATGAAAAACCAAAATTGGTTAGATTGTGTGAACGCAATAAAAAAGAAGAGCTGACCAACGAAAAAATCGAAAATGATAAAAATAATTTACAAACTATCCGTCTGAAGTATTTAGCAAGAAGTTTTATGGAAACTTTGAAAGATAACGCTAGGGTTGTCATTAAATGACTATAGCAGTTACGAGTGGTGATCCATCCGGTATTGGTCCAGAGATAGTACAAAAGGCATGGATTTATTTTAAAAATAACCCATCTAATGAGTTTTTCTGGATAGGAGATCCTCTTCATTTGCCAGATAAAAGCATACCATGGCAACCTATAGTGCATCTAAATGAAGTCTCAGAAAATTTTAGTTCTGCGCTACCAGTTCTAGTTCATAAGTTCGCTCATCCACTAAAAATTGGATGTCACCAGCCTGAAAATGCAAATGATATTATCAAAGTGATTAAAAAAGCAGTGCGCTTGGTAAAAGAAAATAAAGCGACAGCTTTATGTACGAGCCCAATCAATAAAGATGTTTTAAATTCTGGAACACAATTTCCATTTTTGGGGCATACTGAGTTTTTAGCATATTTGGATAATATCGAACATCCAGTTATGATGTTGGCTTCTCCAAAATTAAAGGTTGTGCCAGCAACAATCCATATCCCAATCAAAGAGGTTTCAAACCGTCTATCAATTGAAGGCTTAACAAAAACCATCAAAATAACAAACGAAGCTATGAAAGATAAATTCGGCCTTGCCCAGCCTGTTATAGCTGTTTCAGGACTAAATCCACACGCCGGAGAAAATGGAAAGTTGGGATTAGAAGAAAAAGAAATAATAATCCCTGCAATACGTAATTTAAAAGACACGATAAATATAATTGGACCAGTATCGGCTGATACTATGTTCCACTCGACTGCTCGGGCAAAATATGACGTCGCTATCACAATGTATCATGATCAGGCCCTTATACCATTGAAAACAATTGGGTTTGAGGAAGGGGTCAATATAACTTTAGGCATATCCTTTGTTCGCACTTCGCCCGATCATGGAACTGCTTTTGATCTTGCAGGACAAAATTTGGCAGATGAAACATCGATTATAAATGCAATAAAAATGGCAGCTTCACTATCTCGAAAGCAACAGAATGGAAAAACTTCCCCCGCTTAAAGATGTAATTTCCAGGCATCAGCTGCGTGCAAAAAAGTCTTTAGGTCAAAATTTTTTACTCGATCTTAACCTTACATCAAAGATTGCACGTTATGCGGGTAATTTAGATCAGTTCGACATCTTAGAAATAGGACCTGGACCCGGAGGTTTGACTAGAAGTTTACTTCATGAAGGTGCGCGAAAAGTCGTCGCAATAGAAAAAGATAACCGTTGCATAGAAGCGCTTGAGGAAATTCAAGCAACATTTCCAGGGAGACTAAAGTTACTACAAGGTGATGCCTTGTCAACGAACGCAAGCGAGCATTTAGCCGATCCAGTGCGAATAATAGCTAATTTACCATATAACATCGGGACAGAGCTTTTGGTGAGATGGTTAACTTCAAAAACTTGGCCTTCGTTCTGGCAAAGTATGACCTTAATGTTTCAAAAAGAAGTAGCAAATAGAATAGTTGCAAGTCCAGGAAGCAAAGCATATGGAAGATTATCAGTTATGTCCCAATGGCGATGCGATACAAAAATCGCATTCAACGTCCCAGCGACCGCATTTACGCCACCACCCAAAGTTGAAAGTGCTCTCGTTCATTTTGAAGCATTAAAAGAACCCAAATTCTCAGCTGAAGTTGAAGTTTTGGAATTTGTAGTATCGAAGGCTTTCAATCAACGTAGAAAGATGTTGAGAGGGGCATTAAAGGGTTATTTTCAAAATGTTGAGGAAGGTCTATTAAGTATCGGTGTGTTACCCACCAGAAGAGCAGAAGACATAACAGTGCAAGAGTATTGCGCCATGTCTCAAATTTTGATTAGGAAATAACAGCTATTCACTTTCCGTTTGATATTGCAACTATTCAGCAGCTTCAACAGATGAAATATCTTCAACAAGTTTATCAGCTTTGTCATCGTTGCGCTGAGTTTCGTCACGTCTACGAGATTTATTATTACGGGTATTTTCGTTTCTATTTCTTTTATCAGACTGGTTGCCATTATCGAGTTCACCAGAACGTTCACCGTCTGACAGACGGTCCCTACTTTCCTCCTGGAACGAATTATCAGAGGTAGCATTATCCAAAGATGATCTTGAATTACGTTCTTTCTCGCGATCCGTGTTACGATCTTTATTTTCCCGATCCTGCTGTTCCCTACGTGCATCCATCTCACGTTGCGCTTCTGATAATAGTCTTACGTAATGTTCGGCGTGTTGTTGAAAATTTTCAGTAGAAACTCTATCGTTTGAGAGCTGAGAATCCCTTGCTAGTTGGTTGTATTTATCAATTATTTGTTGAGGGGTTCCCCTGACTTTACCCTCAGGACCAGAACTATCAAAAACGCGGTTAATAATATTTCCTACCGAACGATTCCGGTTCTTGTTAGAACGCGAGCGTGATTTTGATGATCTCATTTAAGCTTTCTAGCCCTATGTTTGCTTGGTCATAAATTACATCAGCTGATATTGGATTATTCTGATGTTTGGATTTTGTAAAATGCTTCTGATAGCATTATTCTTACAATCTATTACAACAAAAATTAATCCACTTTCAAGTACAAATATTAATTTTTATCAAAAACTATTCGTCATGTGACCGGTGACCCATCAGCTGCTTGGGCAGATAGCACGCGATCTCTTGACCCAAGATCTTTGTGGACCCTGATTTTTGAAAACCCTGCGCCATCTAAAAGCTTTTTTACAGGTTCAGCCTGTGAATATCCAATTTCAAGTACAAGTTGCCCATTTTTTCTCAATTTCTCTCTAGCGTTCGATATTATCTGACGATACGAATCCAACCCGTCTCCTCCTGGCGTCAATGAGATTTTTGGATCATAGTCGACAACTTCATCAGCTAACTCATTGTATTCTTTTGCAGAGATATACGGAGGATTTGAGACAATTATATCAAATCGCCCACTAATTTTACTAAACCAATCAGATTGCAACAACTTCAAACGATTTTGAACGCCATATATCTTTGAATTCCTAGCTGCAGTTTCTAATGCTAGTCTAGAAATATCAGTAGCAACACAAGTTGCGTCGAAACGCTCTGCCAAAACTGTGATGGCAATGGCACCACTTCCAGTACCGAGTTCTAGCATAGTCTTAAATTTTTTTTTCAATACCACTTCAACCAGAGTTTCTGTATCTCCACGCGGATCTAAAA
>LULJ01000505.1_pt1 | contig 11054 bp, 14 predicted proteins | sample 728171 | NCBI WGS metagenome assembly LULJ01 (sample SAMN03860292, study PRJNA289734) | marine metagenome | biome: seawater column; feature: ocean; material: water; isolation source: Red Sea water column Station 169 - depth 25m | place: Saudi Arabia: Red Sea | collected 2011-10-15 | depth 25 m
AAAAAGACAATATTCATTTTTTCAAAAGCTTTTGAAAGCCCTGAAGTCAAATCATCTGTGAGATTTAATGCAATACCAAATAAAATACTTATGAAAACAATACCTAACATATTATTCTCTACAAAAGCTCCAAAAATATTACTTGGAAATATTCTTAGTACAGTTTGATAAAGATCTGCACTTCCCTGCACAGGTTCATAAGATTCAACTTCACCCTCGTAACCAGATAAATTAAATACCCAACCAAAAAATAAAGCTAAAGAAACAGCTAATCCTGTAGTCAGTAGATATAAACCAATTGTTTTTGTTGCTATAGAGCCAAGCTTAACCATATTTGAAAGAGAGGATATACCTGAGACCAATGAGAAAAATACTAAAGGAACTACAATCAATAAAAGAAGATTCTTAAATACCTGTCCTCCAAGATTAAAAATATATTTTTCAACAGCTAGAAATACATCAACTGGTATTTGTGCTTGGAAATAGAAAAATATGGAAGCAATTATTACCCCAAGTGTCATTCCCAATAAGACATTTCTTGTTAAATTTTTTGGTGCATCTAATGTTTTCATATTTCTACCATATCAAAATCTTCTTTACCTACTCCACATTCCGGGCAAACCCAGTCTTCCGGTACATCTTCCCATCTAGTGCCAGGTTCCAGTCCATCCTCTGGATGCCCTTTTTCTTCATCATACACCCAACCGCAGACAATGCATTCCCATTTTTTAAATTCCATAAATATCTCTTTTCTAAGGATGGTATTATAATCAATCCTCACATATTTATGACACCTTTAATTGAAACAAACTGGGAGCTTTTCGATGAAAAAGAGAATGTTGATTTCAAACAAATGAATGGATGGATTAGTGAAGATAAATCACTAATTAATCGACTAGAAAATAAGTATGGAACAATTAATTTAGAAGTTCTTAATGAGGAAGAAACTGAATATTCAGATAAAGAATTAGGCTTTGAACAGGTAAAGGGGAACTTAAGAAAAGTTTTTCTCAAAGCACAAAAAAATATTGTTTATGCCGAATCTTTTTTTAGTTCAAAAGTTTATAAAAAATTTCCTAAATTTAAGCGGCTAGCTAATGAACCCTTAGGAAAATATCTTTTTAATAACCCTTTGATATCAAAAAAAGAAACTTATGTTGCAAAATATTCTTTAGGAAATAATAAATACTTAGGTAGAAAATGTATTTATGATTTAGATGGAGAAAGTTTTTTTGTAGTAGAAGTTTTTTTATTTCATGAATAAATTAAATGCATATTTGAATCTCATAAGATTCTATAATCCAATTGGTTTTTGGTTATTGTTGTGGCCTGGAATGTGGGGGCTCTTTATGAGTGAAAATTTTGAAATTAAGCACTTTGCTATAGTTTTGGTAGGAGCATTTCTAACAAGATCTCTAGGTTGTGCAATAAATGATTATTTTGACATTGGTTTTGATAGCCAGGTCAAAAGAACAAAGAATAGACCACTTGCAAATAAAACATTATCTAAAGTTGAAGCCTTAATTTGTATTATTTTTTTAGGAATGATGTGTCTATCTATTCTCTATTTAACGAACTTATTTGTGATCTTACTTGTTCTACTTGTGGCCGCACCGTTAATAATTGTCTATCCACTTACAAAAAGATTTCTGCCAATACCGCAGTTATTTTTGGGGTTAACTTTCGGTTTATCTTTGCCTATTTCATATGCCATAGTCGAGCAAAATATTTCTTTTGATATTCTGTTGATGTATTTAGCATGTGTATGTTGGATTACTGCATATGACAGTCTCTATGCAATGAACGATATAGAGGATGATAAAAAAATTTCCATAAACTCACTTCCAATATTTTTCGGACAAAGTAGATACATTGCTATACAAGTTTTCTTTGGAATCTTTTTGGCGATAATGTTTTTCATTTCTTTTAAAAACTCTTTGAGCATTTTATCGATAGGTATTTTTTTCATTATTTACCAAATTTATTTTCAAATTAAATTGTCAAAATCTGGTCAACATTTTGAAGCCTTTCAATCTAACAGCCATATAGGACTTGTTATTGCTACTTTAATATTTTTAGAAAATCATCATGACTTACTCTATTAAAAAAAATTGTAAGCAACTCAAAACGACAATAAGTCAAAACCAAAAAAAGGAAGACATATTTTTTTCATTTGAATTCTTAAGTGCCCTAGAGGAGTCAGACTGCTTAGATGCAGATTCTGGTTGGACACCAAATTATTTAGTTCATGAAACAGATGCAGTTATTCCATTCTATGAGAAAGAAAATAGTCATGGAGAATTTGTATTCGATTATGCCTGGGCAAATGCTTATTTTAGGTATGGTCAAAGGTATTATCCGAAACTTGTAATGAGTGTGCCTTTTACACCAGTAGATGGTAATAGAATTTTTTCTAAATCAAATAAAGATGGGATGTCTGCTCTTAATAGTCTTGTTGATTATACAAGGCAAAATGATTTCTCATCATTACATGCTTTATTTGTTGCGAAAGAACAAAGAGATATCTTTAGCTCTCAAGAATTTATTGAAAGAAATGATTGCAATTTTGTATGGAAAAACCAATCTTATAGTCATTTTGATGATTTTTTAGAGGCTCTATCCTCTAGACACAGAAAGAATATTAAGAAAGAAAGAAAATATATTAATTCTCTAGGGATAGAGTTTGAGATTGTAAAAAATATTAAAAAGGAAGATTGGGATGATTTTTATCTTTTCTATGCTCTTACATATGTAAAGAGAGGTCAAAAACCATATTTAAATGAAAACTTTTTCTTAAAATTAACCAGTCTAAAGCCTCAGATTATTTTTGCTCACAAAGGAGGTTACAGAATAGCAGCAGCTCTATTCTTTAATAATAAGGACACTCTTTATGGTAGGTACTGGGGTTCTAAAGAGGAAATTAATTATCTGCATTTTGAGATGTGCTACTACCAGGGAATTGAACTTGCTATTAATCAAAAAAACCAAAATTTTGATCCTGGAATACAGGGCCATCATAAGCTCAAAAGAGGTTTTGAGCCAATAATAAATACTTCATTCCATTGGATAAAAAATTCAGAATTTCGTAAAGCAATAAGAAAGTTCTGTGATGAAGAATCTAAAAATATCTTCCAGTATTTTGAGCAATCAAAAAAATATTTACCTTATAAAAATGCAGGAATATGAGAAAACAAATCATCATATTGTAATTTGTTCAGCAAATTATCTTAGATTAAAAAAAATTCTAAAAAATTTTTCTGAAACTAAGGTAGAACTTAATAGAAAAGAAAAAAAAAGTAGATTCAAAGCTAAATTTTTATTAAAAAAATTATCAAAACATACTACAGATTCAATTCTTGAGTTTTCAAACCTTGATTCATCTTTTCTGAATGTCTTCAATATTGAAATAAATATTTATCATGATGTTGAACTTGCTGAGGTAAAATCTCTTAATGGTTTTCATCCGAATAAATTTCCATTCCAAAGTGAAAATATTCCTAAATCTGAAGACGAAAAGTCTCAACAAAATAGATTTTTAACGGAAGTTCTTGATACCATCTTAACAGGAGATTTTTATGAAGAATAAAAAACTAATTATTTACATTCATGGCTGGAATTCGCATAAGAAAGCACGTAAGGCAGTTCTTATTGCCGATGAGCTTAAATCGAATATAGATTTTGAGGTATGTTCTCTCACTCTTCATCACCATCCTAGAGAAGCAATAAGCCAACTTACAGAAATTATAGAAATGGAGAAAAAAAACAGAGAGGTTTGTCTTATTGGAAGCTCACTCGGGGGTTATTTCTCTGTTTACCTTGCAGAAAAGTACAATTTGAAAGCTGCAATGATTAATCCTGCAGTTTGGGCATACAAAATTTTTAAGAATAATATGGGTAAAAATATTAATGGTAATACTGGTGTAGAGTACATCGTTGATGACGAATGGGTTAATAGTCTCAAGGAAATATTTATTGAAAAAATAACTCATGAAAATTATTTGGTTTTACTTCAAACCGGAGATGAGACCCTTAATTATGAGTTTGCAGAAAAATACTTTAAAGGTTCAAAAATAGAAATTGATGAAGGTGGTAACCATAGTTTTGAAAATTTAGAATCAAAAATTCCAAATATTCTTGATCATTTCTCATAAAAACTCCTAATACTGAAATTTCCTTGCTTATAAAGACAAAAAGTTTTAAATTTAAATTGCATTTAGACTTTGCACCATACTCCTTATATTTGAGGAGCCCTATAGGGTAAAAGGTTAAAATCGTTCATCTTCGAAAGAAGACGGAAGTAAGCGAAAGCTGAAGGAACGCGGCGTTAAACCCGATCGAGTTTAACTTCATTACTCCTGCAGATAAAAATGCAAAAAATTTTATTTTAAGGAGACTTTATGAGTGATATTAAAACTTATGAATACATTTGGCTTGATGGTTTTAAACCTGAGCCTTCTATGAGGAGTAAAATTAAGGCAACAACCGAAGATTCTGCTCCTGAATGGTCCTTTGATGGATCTTCAACAGAACAAGCAGAGGGAAGCAGTTCAGACTGTTTGCTTCTTCCAGTTCAAACGTACGATAATCCAACTTTTTCTGACTACCTAGTTATGTGTCAGGTACATGCTGCAGATCATACCGTTCATCCCTCAAACACAAGGGCAGCGGCTGAAGCAGTTGTAACTGATGATTGGTGGTTTGGCTTTGAGCAAGAATACTTTTTTACCAATAAGGATGGATCACCTCTAGGTTGGGAAGAAGGTGAGCCTAGACCGCAAGGTGATTACTATTGTGGAGTAGGTGCAGATAATGTCTCAGGTAGAGAAGTATCTGAAGCACATCTTGAAGCATGTCTAGATGCTGGTATCACCTTGACCGGAACAAATGCGGAAGTTGCTCTTGGTCAATGGGAGTACCAATGCTTCGGGAAAGGTATCAAAGCGGCAGATGATCTTTGGGTATCGAGATACCTTCTTTATAAAATCGCTGAAGAATATGGTGTAGGAGTGAATATTCATCCTAAACCAAAAAAAGGTGATTGGAATGGTTCAGGCATGCACACAAACTTTTCTAATGAAGAAATGAGATCAAAGGGTTCGGAAGAACTTTTTTCATCAATATGTGAAAAGCTAGGAAAAGTGCATCAGGATGGTATTGCAGCTTATGGTTCTGACAATGATCAAAGGCTAACAGGACTGCATGAAACTCAAAAGATTACAGAGTTTTCATATGGTGTTAGTGACAGAGGGGCTAGTATACGTATACCTGTTTACACAGTTGAACATGATTGGAATGGTTACTTGGAAGACAGAAGACCCGCTTCAAATGCCGATCCATATAAAATTCTTGCTCATATAGTAGGAACTTTAACTAAGTAAACTTTTTAGCCTTCTACTTAACCAGTGGAAGGCTTTCTTCTTGCCAAGAAAGAAGACCATGTTTGAGAAGATAAACTTTTTCTATACCTAACTTTTTCAACTCAACTCCCGCACCGCCAGAATCAATACCATTTTCAGAGACTACAATAAGGGCTTTTTCTTTTTTTAATAAATGTTCCTGCTGTTTGAATGCATCTTTTAATATATTTAAAGATCCACTGATATGGCCAGTTTCAAAATCTTCCTTCTTTCTAATATCCAAAAATTTTGCTTCACCACTGTTTATAAGCAAAACAGCTTCTGCTGGAGAAATTTTCTTCCCCCCTTTATTGCTTTCATAAACCCACCAGCTTATTAAAGTTACGATGAGTGGAACTGAAAAATACCATCTAGAAATTAAGAAATCGAATAAATCCATATCAAATCAATCTTAAGCTTATACAATATATATTTAAATATACTCAAATGGAAACAAATTATCTTGTTCTAGTAAGGCATGGCCAAAGTGCTTGGAATCAAAAAAATTTATTCACTGGTTGGAAAGATCCAGGGTTAACAGAGTTAGGCAAAGAAGAGGCATTTAAGGCTGGCCAACATATAAAAAAACAGAACATTAAATTTAATTTACTTTTCACTTCTGCTTTAAAAAGAGCACAAGATACAGCTTCGATAATTCTAGAAGTAATTGAAGAAAGCAATATCAATATTTTTAAAAATGAGGCACTAAACGAACGTGATTATGGTGACCTTACGGGATTAAATAAAGATATGGCTAGACAAGAGTTTGGTGAAGAACAAGTTCAAATTTGGCGCAGATCTTATTCAGATGGTCCGCCAAATGGTGAGAGTCTTGAAGATACATATAACAGAGTTATCCCCTACTTTGAAAATGAGATTATGCCTGCTTTACAAAAAAATAAGAATGTAATTATTTCTGCTCACGGTAATTCATTAAGAGCTTTAGTAAAATTTATTGAAGAAATCTCTAAAGAAGAAATAGTTAAGTTAGAAATTGCTACAGGGGAACCGATTTTTTATAAATTCAATGAAAACAAATTGCAAAGAAAGCTCAACTGGTAGGCAAATAACAAAATGGTACAAGGCAAAGGGTCGTAATAATTTACCCTGGCGAAAAAATATTACTCCCTACAGAGTATGGATTTCTGAAATTATGTTGCAGCAGACACAGGCTAAAACTGTTGTAAATTATTTTGAAAAATTTATCTCCCATTATCCTACATTTGAAGATTTTAAATCTGCTTCTGAAGAGGATGTGCTCTCTCTTTGGAAAGGTTTAGGTTTTTATAGAAGAGCTCGTAATTTATACAGAGCAAAAGAAATAATCCTCAAAAAGTTTAATGGAAAGCTGCCAAATTCTTTTGAAAATTTAATTACACTTCCGGGTATTGGTAAATCTACTGCTGGAGCTATTCTTTCAATAGCTTACAAACTCCCATATCCAATACTTGATGCTAATGTAAAGAGAGTTCTAACACGATTATTCTTCAAAACTGATAGTAATGAAAAAGAACTCTGGGATCTCTCAAGTCAGATACTTGATAAAAAAAATGTCGATGATTTTCAGCAAGGAATAATGGATTTAGGAGCAACCGTATGTACACCCAAAAATGCCTTGTGTGGAGAGTGCCCATTGAACAAACAATGTATTTCGTTTTCCAAGGGAGAGCTGCCAACTGTAAATGTTAAAAAAATTAATAAAAAAAATGTATATCTAGAATTTGAAATATATGAAAAAAATCAAAAAATATTTTTAGTTAAAAATAATCAACTTGGTTTTTGGGATGGTTTATGGATCATGCCTATCGCAAAGACTAAACAACTCAAGACTGAGCTTATTCATAAACTTTCTCATAGAAATTTACATATTTCATTTGCAAATAGATCAAAAGATGAATTAAAGAGTGAAGGAAAGTGGTTTGATATTGCGCAGTTAAGTAAACTTCCCACACCAAAACCAATATCTGATAAATTATCTGTATATGTCCAAAATTTTTTGTAAAAAATATCAAACAGAACTAGATGCTTTAAATATTGCTCCAGTTCCAGGTGAGAAAGGTCAATATATAAAAGATAACTACTCTGCAAAAGCATGGTCTGATTGGTTAGATTTACAGACAATGCTTATCAACGAAAATCAACTAGATTTGTCTAATAAAGAGAATAGAAAATGGCTGAATATTCAAATGGAAAAGTATCTTAATAATTCTGACTATCAGAAGCCTTCAGGCTATATACCTCAATAGTTAAGAATTTTCGGCAAGCCTTAATGATGTTGAAGATATGTCGTCTCTGAATATCTGCTCATCAAATCCTGTAAAACGCTCTTTTATGAAGTCAGGTACATCAATATCAGCTAAAGTAATGAACTTATTATTTAGCTTCCTACCAAAAACTAAGAACTTATTATTATTCTCATTAAATATACTAAATTCACCAAGCATATCCTTATAGCTAGGATAAAATCTCTCATCTAACATTCTAGTTAAAGTGTCTGCTCCAATTACAAAAGTAGACCCTTTAAACATCTTGGCTTTGTCTGGAAATTTACCCGCTTTAGTTAAAACCCAGCAATCCTTGTCTGTAAATTGAGATAAGGTGTCTTTAATGTGGTGATAGCTAAGAGGCGGCTTGTCTGCATTCTGAATACAAATTTCAAAATAAGCTTTATCGCCAGTTTTTTTCTCAGCTAATTCTTGCATTTTTCTATGGCCCTCATGGATAGGATTAAATGTTCCAGGAAATATTAAATTTGGCATTTGGTCATCTGAAGAAACAAATAAAGAATCATCGCTCATAAGATCTATCCATTCCTTTTTGGCCTCAACTTTTTCAGCTTTAAACTCCTCTGAAATTTTTGGATATGGGTATTCAAGTGCAGAAGATTCGGCGAGTAGTGCTATGACAAATTCAGTTACAAGTGCTTCCTCTTCCTCTCTTGTTCTTTCGCCTTTTTTCAAAACACACGAAATACTTTTTGAATATGTTTCAGTCTGTAAGGCAATATGGAATCTGTGCTCTCCTCTTTTCTCATAAGTTGTTGATAATGTTGCTGTAATTGCCACCCCAAAAAGTTTACTAACATCAGAATCAGGATCTATTTTTTTAGCGGCACTATAAGCTCTTGCTGCCATACGCAAAGTTGTATCTTTAGAGCAGTAAAAATCTGGTTTTCTAAGAAGATAAAAATCCAACGATTCTTTGGCGTAAGGAATATATGCCTCAAGAACAGAATTGCTTGCACCAGGAACTTTAAGCAAAGTTCCAACTGCATTGCTCCCGCCTCCACTAGAAACAATTACAAATTTAAAATCTGTTTTATGGAGTTCTTGAATTATTTTTAAATTATCTTTCATTCTTCTACATTCACATTTTATCAGGAAGTTGTATTATATTGAGCTTGTTAATTTTTTAAATTAATTTGGTTTGCCCAGATAGCTCAGTTGGTAGAGCAAAGGACTGAAAATCCTTGTGTCGGTAGTTCGATTCTACCTCTGGGCACCACTATTTAGACTTACTTAATCCAAAATATATCTTTTCTTTCGCTTAATGATGTATATTTTTCCATTGCGTAATTTTGGTTGCCTTTTCTAAATTCAAATTGTTTTTCTTGCTGTATGTATACATACTTTCTTATTTCACTATCACTACAATTTTTAAATTCTGCAATATCAAAACTTATATTAAGACAGTCCCAATGCTCAAAAACACATTTGACAATAATTGGTAAATTTTTTTTGGTGTGTAAAAGATCTTTTGGGATTAAATTTGAATTATTTCCTACGTAATATTTTTTTCCTTCCTTAAAACCAATTGCAATAAAATCAGTTTTTTTTGAAAAAATTACTAATTTGTTAGGGTATTTTTTCTTTACTTCAATTGTTTCAAAAATTTTTAAGTTATTTAATTTTTGATTAATAAAAGATTGGTCTAAATTTAAGATATTTTGATTTAATGTAAATTCAATTTGGTTATACATTATTTCCTTTAGATCGTTAGAGTGATTGTTTACCTCTAAAATCTCAACTAGAAATATTTTTTTCAAATTATCACTAATATTAACGTTTAATATTGATGACAGAACTATTAAGGAGAAAATATAGAAATAAACTTTTATTTTATTTATTGATCGAGGCATCTTCCAAAATTTTTTTTATCAAATTTTTGAAAGTAATGTTATTAAATTTTGCAATTTCAGGAACTAAAGACAAAGAAGTCATACCAGGTTGAGTGTTTGTTTCGAGTAAATAAAATGAATTTTTGTGATACCTAAAATCTGAACGAGTTACACCTCTACAATTTAAAATTTTATGTGCTTTTAAAGCTATTCTTGCAACCTCTTGGTATTTTTTTTTTGATATTTTCACCGGAATTATATGTTCTGTTCTAGCTTTTGGATTATATTTAGCCTCATAATCATAAAATTTTCTAGTTGGTCTAAGCTCAATTGCTCCAAGCACTTTATCTGATAAAACGGCAACTTGTATTTCTCTTCCCGGTATATACTTCTCCAACAAAACTTCCCCATAATCACTCAATTTTTTTAAAGCTTTAATAAAATTATTTTTGTTACATATAAAAACATTTACACTAGATCCTTCATTTAAGGGTTTAATGACTAAAGGAAAACCCAATTTTTTTTTTAAATAATTTGTTAATTTCAATTTATTAATATTATCTCTATAGGAAAATTTAAGATACTTAGGAGTTAAGATATTATTTTTGATAAATATTTTTTTCGAAAGCTCTTTATCTATTGCTAAAGATGATGATAATACTCCTGAGTGAGTATATTTTATTTTTTCAGACTCTAAAATTGCTTGAATATAACCATCTTCACCGTATCTACCATGTAATAAATTCAACACAATATCTGGCTTAAATTTTCTTAATTGTTTAACAAATTTACCATCAGGATTGATAATTTTGATGTTGTATTTTTCATCTTTTTTTAATTCTGAAAAAACACTTTTTGAAGTTTTTTTGCTAATTTCTTTCTCTTTTGAGTACCCGCCTGCTAAAATTAAAATTTTTTTCACTATTCTATAATTTTAATTTCTAAATTAATATTAATTCCAGTTTTATCTTTAACATTTTTTTTTACAAAATTTATTAATGAATTCATTTCATCAAATGATGCATTATTTTTATTTACAAAAAAATTTGAATGTTTTTTTGATATACAAGCATCTCCAAAATTTATGTTTTCGGGGACTGACTCTTTTATAAGTTCCCAAGCTTTTTTTGTTGTTTGATCGATTGGATTTTTAAAAGTACTTCCTCCAGTCTTAATTTTTGAAGGTTGAGAATTATTTTTTTTTATTGCCAATTCTTGCATCAAATTTTTTATTTTGTTTTTATCAGATAAATCACCTTTAAATGTAGCACTTAAAAAAATTAAATTTTCATTTAATTCTATTTTTCTGTATTTAAATTTAATTTTGCTGGATGGAATAACTTTAATATTTCCATTTTCATCAATACATTGAAGAGAAATTAATTTGTCTTTAAATTCTGTCCCAAAACATCCAGAATTCATTTGAAGACCCCCTCCAACTGAACCAGGAATACAGTACATAAATTCAAAACCACTTATTTCATTCTCTAGCGCATATTCTGAAAGTTTTTTTTGTGAGCATGCTGACCCTGCAATTATAG
>LULJ01001266.1_pt1 | contig 11052 bp, 9 predicted proteins | sample 728171 | NCBI WGS metagenome assembly LULJ01 (sample SAMN03860292, study PRJNA289734) | marine metagenome | biome: seawater column; feature: ocean; material: water; isolation source: Red Sea water column Station 169 - depth 25m | place: Saudi Arabia: Red Sea | collected 2011-10-15 | depth 25 m
AATTTTTTATTCTTTTCATCCATTTGAATGTATTCTGGAGTTTCTCTCTCTTTGTTTGCTAAAGCTATATCAACTATTGCTAATTGTTTAGACTTATCTCTAATCTCAATCGTATCTTCTTCCTTAACTGAATAACTTGAAATGTTAACTTTTTTTCCATTTACTCTTACATGACCATGATTAATAAGTTGACGTGCAGAAAAGATTGTTGTCGCGAATTTCGCTCTATATATAACCGCATCTAATCTTCTTTCTAATAAACCAATTAGGTTTTCACTTGTGTCCCCTTTTAACATGCTGGCTTTTTTATAAATATTTCTAAATTGTCTTTCGTTAATATTACCATAATAAGCTTTTAATTTTTGTTTCGCTTGAAGTTGAATACCATAGTCTGAGGGTTTAGATGTTTTGGTTTGACCGTGCTGTCCTGGTCCATAAGCTCTAGTATTAAAAGGGCTTTTAGGTCTTCCCCAAAGGTTTACTTTTAATCGTCTATCAACTTTGTGTTTAGAGTTTAATCTTTTTGTCATTTAATATTGGGTCTTATAAACTTACACATTATTTTGTCAATCAACGTTTTTTACCCAAACTTGCGAATACGCTTGATAAAATACGTGTTTCTTTATCGGATAATTCCATTTTATAAAAAATGTTTCTTAAATTCTGTAACATTACAGGTTTCTTTTCCTTTGGTTTAAAAAAATTGATGTCTTCTAAATTACTTAAACACAAGTTTATCATTGATTGAATTTCTTTTTTTGATGCTGATTTAACTTTTTTTGATTTTTTAAATGGTTTGGTTCTCATTTTAATTATACTAGAGACTAATTGCGTTATAATAATTAAACTATGAGAGAGATTTAATGACTTAAATTCTGGATTGGTTGGAATTTGCAAAGTGTAGTTAGCATAACTCACCTCTTCATTTGAAAGACCTGAGGCTTCAGATCCAAATAAAAAACCGACTTTTTTTTTAAAATCTATTTTCTTCAAATCATCTAGATTTATATGTTTTATATTTTTGTTTCTAAATCGCGCTGAGGTCGCAATTACAATATCAATATCTTTGAGTGCCTTTTCAATATTCTCATACACTTTACTTTGATTAATAATATTTTTTGCACCTACTGATGTAGCAAAAATTTTATCATTCGGAAAAATAGGCTTTGGATTAATTAAAATTAACTTTTTAAAGCTAAAATTTTTTATTGCTCTTGCGCATGCACCAATATTTTCTGACAACTGTGGCTTATGTAAAATAAATGAAATATTATTTTTTGACATGTTAATCGGTCAAACCATGGTCTCTATTATAAGATGATATCTTAGAATTTTTTATACCTTCCAAAAATTTTTTATCTACATCCCAAATTGAAACTTTTAGTGGATAACATTTTGCTACATCAGATGAATGTTCAGAACCACAATCACCACCAGGACATGCAGATAAAGCTCCTAATAGATCAGTCTCAGCAAAAAATTCTAAATAATCGCCAGGTCTTACCGGGCTTGATTTCATAAAATATTGCTTAGTATCATTGGTAAAACCAGTAAGCATAAATACATTTAATACATCGTGCACAATTTTTTCTGCCTCATCTATTTTAATGTTCTTTTCCTTAACTAAAGCTCTAGTTAAATTTGAATGACAACAATAATGGTAATCGTTGTTTGATGTTAGCTTGTAAGTATAAGGATCACATCTAGTACCAATAACATCATGAACAGAGCCCCCATCTTTATCATAACCATACCAATCTAACGTATCCCACGTAATTGTTGCCAATGATCTTAAATATGGAAAACTACTGAACATTTTGTCTCCAACTGAAATATGTGTTCCGTAGAGAGCTCTAGTTTTTCCAGAATAAAACTTTTCATTTAAATTATCAGCTTGAAATATATTTAAATCTCCTACTTGTGGACCTTCAACACTTTCAATTCTAAAAAAATTGCCTGATTTAACATTGAAAGTTTTAGCATCTCTTGGAGGGACTATAACTTCATCAATTTTTTTAATATGTTTTCTCGCTTCATGTAATATTTCAAGATTATTATTTATACTATCATTTGGGTAACAAACTACAGGATCTGCTCCTACCCTGCTTTCAATATCAGCAGGTTTCAAAGAGAACTTTTTAATTTTCATTTATTTACTTGCAGGAGCTTTGTCCTTGAATAATTTGAAATCTAAACTATCAATAAGAGCTTTAAATGATGCATCAATTATGTTTGGTGATACGCCGATTGTAAACCAATTTTTTCCTTGAGAGTCTGTGCTTTCTATCGATACTCTAGTGGTCGCTTCAGTTCCTGTATTTAAAATTCTTACCTTATAGTCAACTAGTTTTAAATCTTTTAAATATTCAGAATATTTTTCTAACTTAGTAACATTTTTTCTTATAGCGTTATCTAAAGCATGAACGGGTCCATTACCCTCACCTTCGCAAACTATTTGCTCACCATCAACTTCCAATTTTGCTTTTGCTCTAGAAACTATTTTATCTTGATTGTTTTTTGAGACTGAAACGTCATATTCTTTAATTGAGATATATCTTGGAATTTCTCCCATTACTCGTCTAGCAAGTAATTCAAAAGATGCATCAGCTCCATCATAACTATAACCAATGAATTCTCTATCTTTAACTTCTTCTAATAGTTTTTTAACTTTAGGATCATTTTCCTTAATATCAATTCCAATTGTTTTAAGTCTAGACAGGATATTTGATTTACCTGACTGATCAGAAACAACAATATTTCTATTATTACCAACATCCTCAGGATTTATATGCTCGTAGGTTTTAGGATCTTTTTGAACAGCAGATACATGTAAACCTCCTTTGTGTGAAAATGCTGCTGCACCAACATATGGTAGATGTTTATTTGGTTTTCTATTTAGTATCTCATCAAGCAACCTAGAACATTGTGTAATATGTTTGATATTTTTTTGTTTTATACTTATTTCAAATTTATCTGATAGCTCTTTCTTCAGATGAAAAGTTGGAATAATTGACATTAAATTAGCATTACCACATCTTTCACCTAAGCCATTTATAGTACCTTGAATTTGTCTCGCACCTGATAAAACGGCTGCTATTGAATTTGCTACCGCATTACCAGTATCATTATGTGCATGAATACCTAAACTCTCACCAGGTATGTGTTCTGAAACTTCTTTTACTATCTTTGTTACTTCATGAGGAAGTGTACCACCATTAGTATCACATAGAACTATCCATTTAGCTCCGTTATTATAAGCAGCTTTAATACAAGCTAAAGCATATTCAGGGTTTGTCTTATAGCCATCAAAGAAATGTTCTGCATCAAACATGAACTCTTTATTATTTTTTACAAAATGCTTTGTAGTTTCTTTAATGTTGTTTAAATTTTCCTCTTTAGATATTCCTAAAGCAACATCAACATGAAAATCCCAAGACTTTCCAACTAAACAAACAGATTTCGTATTAGAATTTAAAATTGCTGACAAACCTGGATCATTTTCGGCACTTCGTCCTGCTTTTTTTGTCATTCCAAAAGCAGTAAAGGTAGAGTTTTTTAGTTCTAAACCTTTCTGAAAAAATTCTGTATCAGACGGATTGGCACCTGGCCAACCTCCTTCTATATAATCTACACCAAGGTCATCTAAAGCATGTGCAATTTTTGTTTTTTCATCAATTGAAAAATGCACACCTTGGGTTTGCGCTCCATCTCGAAGAGTTGTATCAAATATGTATAATCTTTCTTTACTCATTTAAATTTCCACAGTGTTTTACCATCTTTGTCCTCTATTAAAACACCTTTGTCTGAAAGTTCATCTCTAATTCGATCAGCCTCTTTATAATCCTTATTTTCTCTAGCTTTATCTCTTAAGTTTATCATTTTTTCGATTTCAGGCTCACTTAATGAAACTCTATCTCTTTTAAAATTATGCCACTGCTCAGTCGTTTCATTTAATAAACCAATAAATCTACATGCTGATATAAATAAATCTTTGTTATCATCTTTAATTGCTTTTTCATATAAGCCATGGAGATTAGCAATATAACCCGGAGTATTTAAATCTTCATATAGAGGTTTCAATATTTCATCAGGAACTTTTACAGGTTTGAAATTGCCTAATTTTATTCGATACCACTTATCTAAAGTATTTTCACAATCAATTAATAATTTATCGTTCCAATCTAAAGGTTGTCTGTAATGTGCACTCATCAGTGCTAACCTGATTATTTGACCACTCATTTTTTTTCTAAAGTCTTTTATCTTTAAGATATTGCCTTGAGACTTAGCCATTTTTTCATTCGACATTGTATGCCATCCTGGTCTACCTGGTCCCCAAGGAGATTCCCAAGAAGGTTCATCTTTAATTGATGGCTTCCATAACACAAAATCCTCAGAGTTTCTTTTATTGTCACTTATTTCAACTCTCGAACCAGCAATTAAATCTTCTAACTTTTTATTTGATAATTTTCCATACTCAGAAAATTTTTTTACCTCAAAATATACATGTTTGTTGTTTTCATATGCGTAACCTTTTTTAATTAAATCATTAATCATTTGAATCATTAGACTTATATGCTCTGTAGCTTTAGGTTGATGAGTAGGATCCTCACAATTTAAAAATTTACAGTCTTCGAAAAAACTTTTAGTTATTTTTTCAGTCAACTCTTTTGTCGATATTTTAAGTTTTTGTGAAGATAAAATAATCTTATCATCAATATCTGTGATGTTTCTTACATATGTGACCTTTGAAAAATTATTTTTTAAAATCTTAAAAAGAATATCAAAAATAACTAGTGGTCTTGCATTCCCAATATGTGGATCATCATAAACTGTCGGTCCACAAACATACATGCCAATATTTTCTTTTTGTATCGGGATGAACTGCTCTTTTTTATTTGTTAAATTGTTTGTTAAAAAAATATCCATTTCACTTGATTAAGAAATATACCTTATTTGATGATTTGTTAATCTAATTGATTAACTAGGAATTTTGCATACTGGAATAGGCTCCATTTTATGCATATTTTGTTTTCTAATTTTTTCGTATTCTGCTTTATGTGGAGAATTAGGATTCTTCATTGCATCTTCTAGAGCTTGATAGTCAAAACCTAACTGACCCTCATCAGTTCTCCCATCATCCCAAAGACCATCTGTTGGAGCAGCATCGATAATCTCTTGTAATATTCCAAGTTCTTTTCCAATTTCCCAAACTTCAGTTTTGTTACAATCTGCTATTGGTGAAATATCAACACCTCCATCTCCATATTTTGTATAAAATCCAACTCCAAAATCCTCTACTTTATTACCTGTTCCAACAACTATTCCTTTATTGGCAGCTGCTACTTGGTAAAGAGTTGTCATTCTTAATCTTGCTCTTGAATTTGCAAATCCGTGTTCGTTGTCAAATTTATTTAATGTTGATGAAAATGTCTCAAATAATTTATCTAAACTTATAGTATGTGCCTCTACATTCTTAAAATTTTTTACTAACCATTGTTGGTGTTTTAAACTTAAATCATGTTGGTTTTCTATTTGCTTAATGGGCATAGTCAAAACAATAGTTTTTAAACCTGTCATCGCGCTTAATGTACTTGATACAGATGAGTCGATTCCTCCTGATATACCAATTACCAAAGCCTGAGCTTTAGATGGCATTTGATCAACGTATGATTTGATCCAATTTGATATATATTTTACTTTTTCTTTAGGACTCATAAAATTATATTTAACAATCTTACAATTTAAAGCAATAGATCAAGATGCCACTTGAATAGAATTTTTCGAATAGCTGCTATTCTTCTTGATCTCATCTGATATTAAAAATGCTAATTCTAAGGCTTGATCCGCATTAAGCCTAGGATCACAGTGAGTGTGGTATCTACTTGACAAATCAGCATCAGAAATTTTTCTTGCACCACCAGTACATTCTGTCACATTTTGACCAGTCATTTCAATATGTAAGCCTCCTGCGTACGAACCCTCACTTTGGTGAACTGCAAATACATCTCTTACTTCTTTTAAAACCCTATTAAATGGTCTAGTTTTAAATCCTGTTGTAGATTTGATCGTGTTTCCATGCATTGGATCACAAGACCAAATTACATTTATACCTTCTTTCTTAATCGTTCTAACAAGTTTTGGTAAAAATTTTTCAACTGAGTCGTGTCCAAATCTAGATATTAAAGTAATCTTACCCTTTTCATTTTTCGGATTTATTAAATTGCAAATTTTTACTATTTCCTCTGGTTTACTAGTTGGTCCACATTTTATTCCTATTGGATTTTCTATACCTCTGCAAAATTCGACATGACCCCCATCTAGCTGTCTAGTTCTATCACCAATCCACACAAAATGAGCAGATGTGTCGTGGTATTCACCAGTTGTGGAGTCTATTCTTGTCATACTTTCCTCAAAAGGTAGATGTAAAGCTTCGTGCGATGTCCAAAAATTAACTGTATATAATCTGTTATTAAAATCTGATGTAATACCACACGCTGACATAAATGCTAATGCATCAGCAATCTTATCTTCTAAATCTTTAAATTTCTTAGCTTGAGGACTTTTTTTGATATAGTCTAAATTCCACAAGTGAACTTTATTCAAGTCTGCAAAACCTCCTTTTGAAAATGCTCTTAACAAGTTCAAAGTTGATGCAGATTGTGAGTAAGCTCTAAAAAGTCTTTTTGGATCGTGCTCTCTTGATTTTTTATTGAATTCAATCCCATTTACATTATCACCTAAATAGCTTGGAAGTTCTAAATTTCCTTGTTTTTCAGTTGGAGCACTTCTTGGTTTAGCAAACTGACCTGCAATTCTTCCAAGCTTAATTACTGGCAGTGATGCTGAATAGGTTAAAACCAATGACATTTGTAAAATTAATTTAAAGGTATCTCTAATATTATCTGGATTAAATTCAGCAAAACTTTCAGCGCAATCTCCTCCCTGGAGTAAAAAAGCTTTACCATCTACTACTTCAGCAAGTTGTTGTTTCAAGTGTCTCGTCTCACCAGCAAAAACAAGTGGTGGGAATTTTTTTATTTTACCTAACACTTGTTCCAACTCCTTTTTATCTGGGTATTCAGGAATGTGTTTTACCGGAAACTTTCTCCAACTATTTATTTTCCAATTTTTCATATTCAACCTGCAATTGTTGTATCAGAGTTTTTTAATTATTCAACGGTTACTGATTTAGCCAAATTTCTCGGTTTATCTATGTCATAACCTTTTTTTAAAGCTGAATAATAAGCTAATTTTTGCAAAGGTATTGTTAAAAGAAAAGGTAATAGATCCTCGTTAGTACTTTCTACTTCTATAGTTTCCCAAATATTCTCTGAAAAAACTTCATCTTTACTTTTATTAGTGATTAATAAAACCTTAGCTCCTCTAGCAATTACCTCCTGCATATTTGATATTGTTTTCTTGTAATAATTGTCTCTAGGGGCCAACACAACAACTGGCATACCTTTTTCTATTAAAGCTAATGGTCCGTGTTTCATCTCGCCAGCTGGGTAACCTTCAGCATGAACATAAGATAATTCTTTTAATTTTAAAGCTCCTTCCAAGGCAATAGGGTATGAAAATCCTCGACCCAAAAACATTGAACCTTTAGCCTCAATAAAAGTACTTGAAGAAGTTTGAATTTTATTGTCGATAAGTAAAGTTTTACTAACTAATTCAGGTAAAACTTTTAAATCTTTTAATTTTTGAGAAAATTTTTTTTTATTAATATCTCCTCTAATTAATCCAAGTTTTAAAGAAAGAATGTATAATATCAACATCTGGCCTAAAAAGGCTTTTGTCGAAGCAACACCTATCTCTGTACCACAGTGTATTGGCAGAACAAATTTGGAGTCTCTTGCTATTGAGCTTTCAATTACATTAACAACACCACAAGTTTTCATACCATTTTTATTGCACAAGTCTAAAGCCGCATAAGTATCAGCAGTCTCACCTGATTGTGATACAAAAATGTATAAACTGTCTTTTTTAAATCTATTTTTCCTATACCTAAATTCTGAAGCTATATCTACACTTACATCTAAAGAAGTTAATTCCTCAAACCAATATTTGGCCATTAAACAAGAATGATACGCGGTACCACATCCTATCAATATTACTGAAGAAATATCTTCAACCTTCCATGGAAAATTAAATATATTAATGTCATTATTTGCAGTATCTAGATATTCTTTAATACCATTCTTTATTGACAGTGGTTGTTCGTCTATTTCTTTAGCCATAAAATGTTTGTAATCTCCCTTATCGTATTTTTGGTTTTCACTAGATAGTTCTAAAACTTTTTTGTTAATTTTTTTTCCCTTCTCATCAAAAAATTCTACTAGATCTTTTTTAATCACACAAAATTCACCATCATTTAGATAAGTAATTTTGTTTGTCATTGATTTTAAAGCATAGGAGTCTGAACCTAAATAGTTTTCGTTTGGACCATAACCGACAGCTAAAGGTGAGCCCCTTCTAGCACCTATAATTAAATCTGGTTGATCTTTAAAGATAATTCCTAAAGCAAAACTTCCATGAAGTAATTTAAGCGTTTTTTTTATAGAGTTTATTATATTATCCTTTTTTAAATGTTCAGTAATTAAATGAACAATAACTTCTGTATCTGTTTGAGATTTAAATTTATGCCCTTTACCAATTAAAAATTTTTTAAGTATAGTTGAATTTTCAATTATTCCATTATGTACCACTGAAACATTTTGTGAAGAATGCGGATGAGCATTCAAACTACTAGGCACTCCATGTGTTGCCCATCTAACATGACCGATGCCTATAGTTCCCTCCATTTTTTGAACAAGTGAATTTTTTTCTAAATTATCTACCCTACCCTCGGATTTAATCTCATTGATCAAACCACTTGATAAAGTGGCTATTCCTGCTGAGTCGTAACCTCTATACTCTAATTTTTTTAAAGAATTGATTATCGCTGACGATACTGGCTTGTAACTATTAATTCCAATAATTCCACACATTATTTTTTTCTATTTTTATAATTTTTAACTTCTTTTTGTTCACTTCTTGTTAAAGCCAAAGATTTTCTTTTTACATTTCTTGTTATAACAGATCCTGCTCCAATTGTACTGCCTTCACCAATAGTTATCGGAGCTACAAGTGATGAGTTTGATCCTATAAATACTTTGTCTTTTATATTAGTTACGTATTTCTTTTTTCCATCATAATTACAGGTGATTGTTCCTGCGCCTATATTCACAGATTTACCTACCTTGCTGTCACCAATATATGTTAAGTGATTTACCTTTGACTTTTTACCGATTACACTTTTTTTTACTTCAACGAAATTTCCAACTTTTGAACCTTCTTTTAAAATTGTATTAGGTCTTATTCTCGCATAGGGTCCAATCTCAACTTTATTCTCTATTTGACATGACTCAAGATGAGAAAAAGATTTAATTACAACATTATTTCCAATTTTTACTTTAGATCCAATCACAACATAAGGTTCGATTACTACGTTTTTGCCTATTTGTGTATCGTTAGAAAAAAAGATTGTTTCAGGACCAACCATTTTAACACCTGATTTTAAAAACTTGTTTCTTAAATAAATTTGAGAATTTTTTAAATTAAGCTGTTTCATCTTTTAAATCCTTTATATTATGTATATATATTTCTTAATTCACAAAATATTTCTTAAAAATACTTTTAAGTATGAAACAAAAATTTACAATTTTATTTGATTTAGATGGAACTTTAGTTGATACAGCTCCAGATCTTATGCGCGCTCACAATCATGTAATGAAAAAATTTGGTTACCCAACAAAATCTACTGAAGAAATAAGAAATCTTGTTGGACAAGGGGCTGGTGCAATGCTTGGTAGATCGATTTGGGGGCAAGCTAAAAAAGAATTTGGAAAAGTTCAAGATGATGAAATTAAAAAAGAAATGGTAAAAGATTTTGTAGATTTTTACGGGAAAAACATTGTTAATGAAAGTACATTAATTAACGGAGTAAGAGAATTTTTAATATGGTCAAAAAAAAATAATATTTCTATGGCAGTTTGTACCAATAAACAAGAGCACTTAGCTATAGATCTTTTAAAGAAAATTGGTATTTACAATTTTTTTGAATATGTTGCTGGACACAATACATTTGATTATTGTAAGCCTGATCCAAGACACTTAACATCGGTTATAGAAATTTTAGATGGTGATATTAAAAAAGCACTTATGATTGGCGACAGTGAAACAGATGCTAATGCCGCAAAAAGCGCAGGTATACCAGTTATTTTACTCGAAGATGGATATACAGAAAAAAATATTACTGAAATTTACCACAATCACTTAGTAAAAGACTTTGTGGGTATAGAAATCCAAAATTCACTTACCTAAAAAAAAACAACTTGCTTGGAAAATTGCTGAAATAGCTAGTGATAATGCAAAATTGAATAAAGATGCTATAGAAATGGTGGTTAACAGAATTATTGATAACGCATCTGTTGCAATCGCATCACTAAACAGAAAACCTGTTGTTTCATCTAGAGAAATGGCTCTTAAACACTCAAGAAAAAATGGTGCCACGATCTTTGGTGTTAACAAAAAATTAAAATTTGATTGTGAGTGGGCTGCGTGGTCTAATGGAACAGCTGTTAGAGAACTTGATTTCCACGACACTTTTTTAGCAGCTGATTACAGTCATCCTGGAGATAATATTCCTCCATTGATAAGTGTAGCTCAACAAAATAAAAAAAATGGATTAGATCTTCTAAGAGGGATTATTACAGCTTATGAGGTACAAGTTAATTTAGTTAAGGGAATATGTTTACATAAACACAAAGTTGATCATATTGCTCATTTGGGACCTAGTGTTGCTGCAGGAATAGGATCGATGCTCAGGTTAAATACTGAAACAATTTATCAGGCTGTTCAACAAGCTTTACATACGACTATTTCTACAAGGCAATCTAGAAAAGGTGAGATATCCAGTTGGAAAGCTTACGCACCAGCTCATGCTGGTAAACTAGCAATAGAAGCTGTAGACAGAGTTATGCGGGGAGAAGGTGCTCCAAGTCCAATCTA
>LULJ01000569.1_pt1 | contig 11000 bp, 10 predicted proteins | sample 728171 | NCBI WGS metagenome assembly LULJ01 (sample SAMN03860292, study PRJNA289734) | marine metagenome | biome: seawater column; feature: ocean; material: water; isolation source: Red Sea water column Station 169 - depth 25m | place: Saudi Arabia: Red Sea | collected 2011-10-15 | depth 25 m
ATTTCAAAACATTTTCTTATGTAATCATTTGATTTAGCACTAATTTTTTCAAAAGCTTTTTTTTGATTATAACTAACATTTATAAGATTAATTGAACTGTTATTTAGTTTATAATCATTTATTTTCTTTAAATCTAAAAGTTTTATATTTATCTTAAAATTAAGCTTCTTCATTTGAAGCGAGATAATTTTTTGTGATGCAATTAAAATTAAAGGACTTTTAATTCTTTTGGTCTTCAGCACTTTAAATAAAATTTCAAAAAAAATGCTGTTAGGCTCTCCCGCAACTAATATTATTGGTTTATAGTTCATTAATGATAATATCTTTTTTAATTTTATTTAAAAAGATGTTTGAAAATTGATTTAATTGTTTGTTAGTTTTAATTTCAATAATTTTTTTTAATTCATCCTCAAGTTTGATATCTTTTTTTGTAATTCTTTTTTCATTTACTTTAAGAATTAAATAACCACCAGGTATCACCAAAGGTTCAGTGAAATTACTGATATTAATTTCCATAATTTTTTTTAAAATTTTTTTATTTATAGAATTTTCACTCACCCAACCAATATTTCCCCCAGAAGTTGATGTTTCAGAAATACTGTAAATTAAAGCAGTATTTGCAAAACCATTTTCCTCTATAGCATTTTTAATGATACTGAATTTTTCATTTATCGTTTGCTTTTCTTTTAAATCAAATACAATTTCAGAAAGAAGATATTCAGTTTGACCTTCATTTGTTTGAATATCTTGTCTTAATTTATCAATGTCAATTTTGATATTTTTTGAGTATTTATCATAAATAAACTGACTCCATATAGCATTAATAGTCATTTTATTTCTTATTAATTTAGGGTTTATATTATATTCTTTAAGATGTTGAGATATTTCCTCTATTTTTGTAAATCCTGTATTTGAATAATTTGAAATCAAAATTCTTTTGAAATCATCATCTTTCTTGCGATCTCAATAATTTTCTTATTTTCTAGATTATTTATATCTTCATTAATTGACTTTAAATAATTAATTTCATTTAATATATCTATAGTTGTAATAAGCTCATTGTTAACCTTAATTAGAATTTTATTTTCACTTGCTAATAATGAATATTTTATTACTGTCGAAAAAAAAATTACAAAAATAGCGACTATAAGTTTCACAGAAATAATTCTTATCATTGATCAATTTTTTGCTCAAAACTTGTCAAAGGAGTTAAAGTTATACTAAATAACAAATTTTCTGAAGGTTTTAGATCTCTATCTTCATAGTATGATTTATCATATTTTATTCCAGCAATTAAGCAGTCATTTTTATATTCATAAATTAAATTATAATATTCTGTTAAATCAATTTTTCTATTTCTTCTTGTATTAAATGTTAAGTAATTTTTATCATTAAATTTAATAGAAGTTTTATTTTCAATTGTATTTGTGTCACCAATTACCCCGTCCTCCTCAATAAAATTAAAAGAGGTATTTAAATTTTTATAATTAATCGATGTGTTTAATGAATTATATTCTAAAGTATTAAGATCATTATCTAAGATAAAATTATAAGAAATATTTAAAGAATTTGAGAGGTTATTTGATATTGATCCAAATATATTTGGATCTCTGCCACCTATACCGCTCGATTGCGGTATAAATTTTTCATTTTTGTCTCTATATACAGTAGCAATCTTTGCCTCAAAAAATTTATTTATATCATCCAATTTTGTCTTTTTATACTCGACTCCTAAAGTTAGTGATTTTCCCTCTTCGAAAGAGTCATCTATAGCTAATCTATTAATATCAAAAATACCATCAACATTTATAGATCTATCACTAGAAGTATAATCCTTCATATCACCTGGATTAAATCTAACCGAGGCTTTTGGAGTGAGATAATTTATATTTCTTTCAGTCTGATTAATCATCGGTAAACTTGTATTAAGCTCAAAAATACTCATAACCTCCATTTGTGGACTAGATTTATATAAACTGTCATTTTTTCCTATAGTGTTAAGATTTTTTAAATAAATATTATATTCATTCATAAAACCATATTTATTTATAATATTTAAACTTTGAAAATTTAGGTCATTTATTATTTTTGTTCTCAGATTATTTGTGTTGTTTAGATCATTACTCCCACTAGAGCTAAAGTTAATTGACCCGTTTTCAAAATTACTAAATAATTGTTTATCAAAATTATAATAAGGTAAGATAAATTGAAATCTATCAGAACTAGGTTTATTTAGATCCTCAAATGATTGAAAACCTGTAATAAAGTTAAAATCATTGTTATTTACTATTAATTTTGCTTCAGAATTTAATACGTCATAGTCTGTAGGAGTTGTGTTATTTTTAAATATATTTCCATCAAAAATTTTTAAATATGTATCATTTGATACTTTTTTGAGAGAAACAAATAAATCACTTTGATTAAAATTTTCCCAAGCTAAATTTAGGTCAAATTTTGCAAATATATGACTTAAGCTATTTTTCTTATTTGAGAGTGATGATTGATATCCATCAACATAAGCAAAGTCTACTATTGCTGATGAATTCTTGTTTACCAACCTGAATTCGTTTTGAAACATTTTTATGTCACTATCAAATATTGTAGGTCTAAATGTAAAATCCTTATTTTGGGAAATTACATGATAGTAAGGTAAATTTAAAGATGATCCCAAAACATTTGAATTATTCAAGCTTGGTTTTAAAAAACCTGATTGTCTTTTTACAGTTGGATCAGGGTGAAAAAACTTTGGAAAATATAAAACTGGAACGTTATAAATTTTTAATAAAGCATCATCATAAATAAGCTGTTTTTTATTTTTGTCGTGTTTAATCTCACCAGCGGTGATAACCCAAGGAGGACAATCAGTATCATCAGAGCAACTTGTAAAAACTCCTTTTTTAACAGTGGTAATATTATTTTCACTTTGCACAGATACGCCTTTCAGTCTAGGATCATTTTTTATGTTGTTAAATATATTTTTCTTTAAGTTTATTTGAACATCCTTTGCAACAAAACTCTTTTTTTTAAAATCAAAAAATCCACTATCAAAAAATAATTTATCATTTTGTGGTAAATTATAATTTAAATTTACTAAAATCTTTTCACCTTTTAATAACTCTTCATCAATAGAAAAGCTAAATTTTTTTAATTTGATATGAGTTTGCTCATTATTATCTAATATTGAAGTATCTTTGCTTGAACTTAATATTTTTTTATCTCTTGAGAAGGTAACATCAATTGAGTCTAAAATGAATCTTGAACCAATTTCACTTTTAGTTTCTCCTTTACTAAATATTTTTTCACTATTTTTTTCGTATGCAATGTTATTCGAATATATGTTATAATTATTTAGTGTGTCTTTAATAATAACATTACCACTAGCATTAAGTATATTTTCGATTTTTTCGTAGATAAAATTATCAGCTTCAATTACAAAACCATCATCAGTCGAGACTTCTCCTCTCTTTGAACCTATAATTTTATTTCCATTTTCTAAAATTTCTATTTCAGAAATATTAAAATTAAATTGATCTTGAGCATTAGATAACCCTATTGAAAAAAAATTTATACAGTAAAATATAAGTATTAATAAGATTTTATTTTTCATTAAACCTTCTGATCATTAGAGAATTCACAACTGTCAATAATACTATAGGCAACAATACTGAGCTAAATAAATCAATTTTTTCTGTTTTTCCGAGAACATTAAAAAAATTAAATAAGTAATATATTAAAACAGAAAAGAACAAACCAATTGAAATTTTTAAAATTGAACTCTTGAGTTGTTTAGTACTCATCATTATGATGCTAGAGAATATAGTCATGAGCACCAAATATATTGGAAATGAGATAAGTTTTAAAAGCTGAATATCTATCTCTATTAAAGAATAATTTAAAGATTTGTAGTTTTTCCTGAGTTCTAAAAGCTCCATTACTGATAGCGAAGACAAGTTAGAAAATAGACTTTGAACAACTAAATAGTCGAAATTTGTGCTCATTTCTAAAGTTTCAAATTTTTGTTTTATATTTTTGTTAAAAACTTTTGCATTGAATATTATCCAATTTTTATTAGATATATCAATTTTTGGGCTCACAATATTTCTCTTAATTTCAAAATTACTATTAAACTCAGAAATATATGCATCGATTAAATAATTTTGATCTATTTTAACAGAGTTTATTATTAAAATTTTATCATCAATTACGTCTTTTATCCAAAGTCCATTTTTAGTTATAACAGCTAGATATTTACCATCAGAAGTATAGTTAGTTTTTAAATCTAAATAAAAATTTTTTAGACTTGATGATAAGCTATAAAATAAAGTTATAATTAACATACCTAAAATAAAACTCATAAAACTAATTATAAATAAAATTTTTGAATTTTTAAGACCAGAGTATTTAAAAATACTTAATTGATTATTACTAAATAATGTAATGAAAAAAAGTTGAGTAGAAATAAGAAAAATGAAAGGGAACATTTCAAAAATAAAAGTTGGTGAATTTAGAAGTGATAAGTATATTGGAAAATAACTACTAACGTTAATGTCTTTAAAAAAATCTAATTCACTAAGTAAATTAAGTATGAAAATCAAACTAAACATTATCAATGAAACATAAAAAAAAGAATTTAAATAAATTTTACTTAAAAATTTTACGTAGGTCTTCATTTTTTCTCTTTATAGGAATTTAAATTGAAATAAATTATCGAATATATCAAAATTATTATAATCAAAGGAATTATGAAAATTTTGGAATTTTCGAGAATGTCAATTTTTATAAATCTTAAACTCATCTCAGAGGAAATTATTAGCAATAATCCAAATAGAAAAATCAAAATTCTATAATTGAAATAATTTATGTTTTCTTTTGATTTAAGTAATAAGCACAAAATAATTAACATTAAGGGTGGTATATAAAAAGGTATAATAAACCTTTTGTATAATTCTTTAATTACGTTATTTAAATTTGTTGAAACACAATTTTCAATTACAACATTATTTGTGTCTATACTGAAAAAATTTATATTATTGATTTTTAAATAACATTTGATTAATTTAGATGTAGATACTTCTTGGGTCTTTATATATGTTGTAGTATTTGTTTCTAAATTCTTAAGATTAAAATCTGATTTTGAAAATCTAAAATTCGTAATTTTATTATTTATAAAATTGATTGTCTCTCCTTCATGCAGTACCAATATCTGAGAATCTCTTTTATCAACAAATTTTCCTTTTTTTGCATAAGTAATTTGAAAATTATTAATATTTTCTTCTTTCTTTAAGTATATATTTAATAAATTTCCATTTTTGTCTTTACCATCACTATAAATTGTAACATTTCTTATAGTGTCATTAAATTTTTTTTGCTTAATAAAGCTCTCTAAAAAATTGACGGAAGATGTCCTTAAAAAAGATCTTGCTTTGTCTAGTGAATTGGGAACTACAAATGCAGCTAAGGTTATTTGCATAAATGTTAAAAAAACTGAAAAAATAAATAAAAAATTTATGAGTTGAATTTTATTGACACCAAAATTCCAAAAAATTATCAATTCATTTTTTAATTCATATTTTGAGATTACATAAAAAAAACTGAAAAAAAATACAAAAGGCAAAACTTTGCTAAGGATTTTTGGAAAATTGAGCAATGAATAATTTATATATACCAAATAGTCTCTGCCATCTTCTATCATTATGTCTAAAAAATTAACTGCTTGAAATACCCAGATAATAATACTTGCACTAAAAAGAGTAATTAGGAAAAAGATTAAACAATCAGATAATAATTTTCTAAATAATATTTTTTCCATTGAAATCTAATAAATACTAATTATATAATTTAAAAATTAGCTTACAATTAATATACAACTTAAAGTACACATATATAAAAAATGTCAATAAAAATAAGCTTTAAAAAAAGTATCTTAGGAAAAATCTCCTCAAATTTGGTCTTATTTGTGGATGAAAAATTCAATATAAAATTGATCAGGAAATATATTTCGAGTTCAGAGTTTTCTTTCATATCTGACTTATTGAAGACAAGTGATTTAAAAAAAAAATTGTTAATTTTTGAATTAAGTTCCAAAAAAAAAATAGTTTTAATTTCAATTAAAAAAAGCATGAACAATTATGAGATTGAAAATTTAGGAGCAGAGTTACATGGCATGATTAATAATGCAAAAAGCACTGAATATTTTGTCAATTCCGACAGCATTATTAGTAGTAATAAAAATTTTATTGGACACTTTCTTCATGGACTGAAATTAAAATCATATAATTTTAGAAAATATAAAACAAAAAATGAAAAAAAATTAATTAATATAAATGTTTTTGGAAAAAAAAATAACACTTCAGTCAAATATCAATTAAAATTTAGATCCTTAGAGGAGGGAACTTTTTATGCAAGAGATTTAGTTTCAGAACCAGGTAATGTGTTACACCCTGACGAATATGTAAAAAGAATAAAATCGCTAAAGAAATATGGTTTAAAAATAAATATTTATGATCAAAAAAAATTGAAGAAGCTAGGTATGAATGCTTTGCTAGGTGTGGGTCAAGGAAGCATAAGAGGTTCATACCTTGTTACTATGGAGTGGAAAGGTCTCAAGAATAATTCAAAACCCCTAGCTTTTATTGGTAAGGGAGTTTGTTTTGATACAGGTGGCTATTCTTTAAAACCCGCTAAGTTCATGGAGGACATGACTTATGATATGGCTGGCTCAGCTGCTGTTGTTGGATTAATGATGAATCTTGCATTAAGAAAAGCAAAAATAAATGTGATTGGTGTCGTAGGATTAGTAGAAAATATGGTTAGTGGAAACGCTCAAAGGCCAGGTGATATAGTAAAATCTTATAGTGGAAAAACGATAGAAATTTTAAATACAGATGCAGAGGGAAGATTAGTTTTAGCTGATGCAATTACATTTACAGAAAAAAAATATAAACCTAAATTTATAATTGACTTAGCTACATTAACAGGAGCAATAATTGTATCTTTAGGATCTGAATACGCAGGTCTTTTTTCAAATGATGAGAAATTATCAAAAGAATTAATTGATGCAGGTAAAAAAGTTGAGGAAAAATTATGGAGAATGCCGTTGCATGAAAATTTTGATAAATTAATAAATTCAAAGAATGCTGATATGCAAAATATAAATTATGTTGGAGGTGCAGGCTCAACTACTGCTGCTCAATTTTTGCAAAGATTTATCTTAAATAAAACCCCTTGGGCACATTTAGATATTGCGGGAATGGCTTTTTCAAAATATGGAGGAGCGTTAAACTCGGGTGGAGCTACTGGTTATGGAGTAAGATTGTTAAATCAATTAATCGAGGATTATTATGAGTAATGTTAAACAAACATTGTCAATAATTAAACCCGATGCTGTAGAGAGGAATTTAGATGGTCAAATAAAAGAGGAATTTTTAAATAATGGTTTTAAAATTATTCAAGAAAAAAAAATTCAGATAGAAAAACAAGAGGCAGAAAAATTTTATAAAGTTCATGAGACAAAGCCATTCTATAATGATTTATGCTCTTACTTATCCTCAGGACCAATAGTAGTTATGATACTTGAAAGGGAAAATGCTATTATAGCTAATAGAGAATTAATGGGATCAACAAATCCAAAAGAAGCCGCAGAGGGTACATTAAGAAAAAAATTTGGAATTTCTATTGATAAAAATTCTGTTCACGGTTCAGACAGTGAAGAGAATGCAAGAATTGAAATTGACTTTTTTTTTAAGTCCTAGAAAGTATTTTTTTTAAAGCTTTTGGATATAGCAAGTGCTCCTGTTTTAGGATTTTTTTTGACAAGGATTTTGGATCATCTTTTTTATTTATCTTTACCCTTTTCTGAATAATGATTTTACCAGAATCTAGTTTTGAATTGACAAAATGAACAGTACAACCTGAAAATTTTTCTTTGTTAAATATAGCTCTTTCATGTGTGTTTAGTCCTTTATATTTAGGTAATAGTGAGGGATGTATATTCAATATTTTACCTTTAAATCTTTTAATGAAACTTTCTGAGAGTATTTTCATAAATCCTGCTAGACAAATTAATTGAGTTTCTCTTTTTTTTAAAATTTCAAAAATTTTTTTTTCATCTTTATTTTTTCGTTTGAAGTCAAAAATTTTATAATAAATTTTATTTTTCTTTAAAAATTGTATTGATTTACTTTTTTTATTACTAGATATAACGAAATCAACTTTGATTGGGGCATTTTTTTTTTTAGAAAATTTGACTAAATTTTTCATATTACTTCCATTACCAGAAATAAAAATCGCTGTTCTTTTTTTTAATACCAATTGATTTTACCATGTAATTTGATTTGTTTTTTTCCACCACATATTTCTCCTATGATATAAGGTTTATATTTCTTAGGAAAAAATTTTATAACTTTACTGTAATTTTTTGGATTTATAACCAGACAAAAACCAACACCACAATTAAACGTTTTCAACATTTCTTCATCACTTATATTGTGACTTTTTAACCAATGAAATATTTTAAGAGGATTAATTTTAAATAAATTTATTTTAGCGCAAAGATTATATGGTAAAATTCTTTTTAAGTTATCAACTATTCCTCCTCCTGTTATGTTTGCACATCCATTAAGAAGATTATTATCAATAAGATTTAAAACTTCTTTAACATAAATTCTAGTAGGCATAATTAATTGTTTTTTAAGAAATTTATTTTTATTTATATTTATTTTTTTTATATCTATCAATTTTCTTACTAATGAATATCCATTCGAGTGTAATCCACTAGATGGAACTGCTAAAATTAAGTCATTTTTTTTGATTTTATTTCCATTAGGTATTTTTTTTTCTTCAACAATTCCAACAGCAAAACCTGCAATATCAAATTTATTCTTAGCATATGTACCTGGCATCTCCGCAGTTTCACCACCAACTAATCTACACTTTGAAATTTTACATCCTTTTATAATTCCACTTAAAATTGATTTTAACTTTGATAAATTAATTTTATTGATTGATATATAATCTAAAAATAATAATGGTTTCGCACCTTGAACTATCAGATCATTTACACTCATAGCAACTAGGTCGATTCCTATAGTATTATATTTATTAAGGTCATTTGCGATTTCAATTTTTGTGCCAACTCCATCCGTACAAGCTACAATTTTAGGATTTTTTAAATTTCTGGGAATATTGTTGATTGAGCCAAAACCACCAATGTTATTCAACTTTTTTTTGCCCTTTTTTCTTGTAGAAATATTAGATATGAATTTTACAAATTTATCAGCAGCATTAATGTCAACACCACTTTTTTTATATGTTAATGTGTTTTTAATCATTAATTTTTATTATGATATTTAAAATAAAAAAAAATATACTTAAAATCTTATATATTTTTTTAGTTTTACTATCTTTAAATATATTTTTTTTTTCCACAGATAAGATTTTTGCAAAGTCTTTTGATATAAAAAACATTGATATATCAAGACCATTCGAAATAAACTTTGATAAAAATCAGGTAATTAATGAAGGGTTTAAACGTGCTTTTTTTGAACTAATTTCATTAATAGTAAGTTCAAGTGATAAAAATAAAATAAATAACATTAAATTGAATGAGCTTAAAGGTATGATCGAATCATTTTCCATACAAGAGGAAAAGTTTATAAACGAAATTTACTATGTAAATTTGGGAGTATCTTTCAATAAAAAAAAAATCTATAAATATCTAGAGGAAAGAAATATTTTTCCCTCAGTGCCAAAAAAAAGAAAATTCTTATTTATTCCAATAATAATTGATGAAAATAAAAAAGATCTTTTAATCTTTAATAAAAACGAAATATTTAAAAATTGGAATAATAACTCAAAAAAAACACATTTAATTGAATATTTATTGCCAACCGAAGATCTTGAGGACTTGGATCAAATAAAAAAAAATTATGAAATTATTGAACAATATGATTTTAAAGAAGTAATTTCAAAATATAATCTAGATGACTCAATTATATCACTAATCTTTAAAGATGGAGTTGGATTAAGAGTTATGTCAAGGATAACTTACAATGACAACGTAGTCATAAAAAATAAGTCTTTTACCTCAAAAGATTTGAATGATAAAGACCAGGTTAATAAAATAATTGATGAATTAAAGTTAGATTATGAGGATCATTGGAAGAAAATAAATCAAATTAATACATCAATAAAACTTTTATTAAATATTAAAATAAGTAATAAAAATAGTGAAATTTTATCTGATTTCGAAAAAAACTTGAACAATCTAGATTTAATAAATCATTTTTTTATAACTAAATTTGATAAAAATTATACTTACTATCGAGTAATTTTTAATGGAACTCCAAGTTCTTTCTTAAAAACAATGGAAGAAAAAGATTACAATTTCAATACTCAAAATAAAATTTGGTCAATTAAATGACATGAGACATATGGATCAAAAGATTATAAAATTTACACATGAAAAAAATCTCAAAGATAGTGATTTTTTTGTGTCAAAAAGTAATAAACATGTTCACGATTTTTTACTAAGTTGGCCAAATTGGGAAAAAAATCTTGTAAATATTTGTGGAGAAAACTTTTCAGGTAAAAGTCATTTAATAAATATTTTTATAAAAAAGTTTAAAGGTGTTATTTTTAAGGCTGATACATTTGATAACGATAACTTGTCAAGTTTAGATATTCATCAAAATATAGTCTTAGAAAATTTGAACAATAAGATTAATGAAAAATTAATCTATACTTTAATCAATACAGTAGAACAAAATGGCAAATATCTAATTATTACATCATATAAGTCCATATCTAAGTTTAATTTTAATCTAAATGATTTAAGGTCAAGAGCAAAAAACTTTTTGATCCAAGATATTCAAAAACCTGATGATGAGTTGATTTTCGCACTTTTAATTAAAAATTTATCAGATCGACAGATTTTAATAGAAAAAAAGTTACTTAATTACATAGTTAAAAGGATTCATAGATCATATAGTAAAATATTTGAT
>LULJ01002366.1_pt1 | contig 10980 bp, 10 predicted proteins | sample 728171 | NCBI WGS metagenome assembly LULJ01 (sample SAMN03860292, study PRJNA289734) | marine metagenome | biome: seawater column; feature: ocean; material: water; isolation source: Red Sea water column Station 169 - depth 25m | place: Saudi Arabia: Red Sea | collected 2011-10-15 | depth 25 m
TCAATACCTTTTTTAAAGTCTATCTAAGCATCATTGTTGCTTATGGTTTGGGTAGATGGTTTTTAGGAGATGGAATGGGAATAGGCTTCAGTGTTTATGGAGTTTCTATAGGTGTATGGATAGTATCTGAATTCCTATTTAAATATTGGAGTCAGAGAATGAGATTTATCTCTGGCTTTATAGGTTTTCTTGTAGCAGCTATATTTGGAATCTATCCTCAGGAAATTTTTAGTAATCTTGATCAGTATTGGTGGATCATCTTTTTCTGGTTACCCGGACTTGTTTGCAATACTAAGCCTGATTACGAGCGAAAGCATTTCCCATGGTTTTTTGTTGGAATGCTTTTATATATTTCAGCTTTTGCAATTTGGTTACAAGGGTATCCAAATCAACCTTTATGTAATCCAGATTCCTTAATCCAGCCTCACGGTATCTGGCATATACTATGTTCTTTAGCCACGCTAAGTTTCTTTGTGTTTTTAAGAACTGAACAATTAAAAAAAAGAGAGGCTTAGACCTCTCTTTTTTTTAATGAAATTATCTTCTCGGCCAGGCTTTAACAGGAATTACCAAAGAAGTATTTAATACTTCTCTCATTTAATACTTCACTCATTCCTTTTACTTTCCTTGAAAATTTTTCAAAAGCTTTCGAAGTAGTTAGTTCCGTTGCTCCATTAGTCAAAGTTACAAAATCAGAAGCTCCGATATAAACAAAGTGAGTAAATTCATCATTACCATATAGAACTCTGTTTAACCCATAAGAGCTTGTAACAGATCCTGATTCAACATTAGATTCCATTAGTTCTGACCATGCCTCGGCATATTCTTCTTCATTTTCTAAGTTCATTCTCATGTCATATTTAGTGAATGCACCATCAACTGTCCAATCATTGGCTTCAATGATAGGGACAATTGCAAGATCTGATACTGGACTCGCTGAACTCATTAAAGAACCAAGCATTGTGGCAGCTTCTGGACAGCTTTGTGTTAATGCACCTGCATTTTGAAAGTCCTCTCTTGTCATATAAGAGGCAATAATAAAATGCGTAGAGTCACTTGCTCCATTAAGTGTTTCAGACATTAACCCTAAGTCGCCTGGAAATTTCTTACCGCAATCAGATGCATGAAACTTATCCAAAGCTGAAATTACACCTGCTGGATTCGTTACATTCATATGATAGAAAACATGCATTACATGCCTTTCACTTTGCGCATAGATAAAGCCAGATGATATAAAAATTAATAATAATAATTTTTTCATATTCTCTCCTTAAATATTACCAATATACATCAATGTTTTTACTAAATTGAATAATAAATAAAAAATATTACGAAGATATTGTATAGGTCATTTTTTTTGAAAATAAAAAAAAAGAGAGACCTAAGCCTCTCTTTTTTTTATTTTTTTTAGTTTGGCATATAGTCTTTTATTATCGTGACTAAGTTAGTTCCAATAAGTTGCCTGACATTTCCAGCTTTAGAATAAAATTTCTGCATAGGTTTTGTGGGCATTCTTTCTTGAAATACTTCCATAGCTGAAGCCATATCTGGATAACCACAGAAAGCCATGTGAGTTCCATAGCTTTCTACTCTTGATCCTGGACCCCAAGCTGCTAATCCCCATGAACCTGGACAGCGGCTATCCCCACTATTCATAAGCTCAGAATAAGCTTTTGCATAAGCAGCTGGATCAGATACATCCATAATCCAAGAAACAAAAACTTTGTCTTTTAAAGTATCACCGCCGGAAACAACCGGAAAGGCTAACATTTCATATGTTGAATTAGATATTTCAGACATAGTTTGAAAGTATTTTGTCCAGCCAGGACAAGAAGCCCATTGTCCACTCCACTGCAAATATGACTCATTATTTTCAAATAATACTGCATAAGAGTGAGTAGTGACTTCATCTGCATTAAAGTTTTCGGCCATCAATCTGACTACAGCTGATCCTCCAGGACAATCTTGCGAGAGTTTATCTGTAGCTGACAAAACTCCTAAAGGATTATCTGTTTCTATACCAAAAAAACCAAAGAAAGGACCATCAGCTGCCCAAACATTGGACAAACTAAAAAAAAGTGTAAAACATAATATTTTTTTCATTTTTTATTCTCCAATTAAATTAATCGAATCTTGCAACAACAGTACTCATAGAGACCCTTTCAATTGTTACAACACCTTGCACTTTAGATTGAAAGTTTATGAATGCGGGTGAAGGACTCTTTGCATTTCTATGCGAAACTTCAAGATAAGTTTTCATGTCAGGATATCCACAGAAGGTTAAATGAGTTCCCCAAGATGGATTAGTACCTGCTCCTATTGCGACTAGCCCCCAAGAGCTAGGGCAAATACCTTCGGCAGCAAGTGCAGGCATCAATTCTGCATAAGCTCCAGCAAATTTAGCTGGATCGGTCACAGATATATTAAATGCCTGAAATACTGAATCTTTCAGTTGATCTCCACCACCCATTAGAGGGATTCCCATTGAATTAAAAGTAGCATTGACTACAGGATTAGTTTTTGAAAAGTATTTTGACCATCCATCGCAAGAGGATAGGCTATTCCAATAATCCATAAATTCAGCATTATTTGCAAAAGTACCAACAAATAAATGAGTTGATTCGTCATCTGCATCAAATGTATTGGCTAAAAGAGTAAACCTTCCAGCAGAGGGACAATCTTTGTTAAGTCTATTCGCGGCATTAAGAACTGTTAAAGGATCTTCAGTAGATATACCAAAATATCCAACAACAGGACCATCATTGTTAGCGTATGTTAATGATGAGAGGAATAAACCTAATAATATAAATTTAAATTTTTTCATATAATCTCCGTATTACATAACTTAATATACAACATAAGTTAAATTAATAAATAAATATAAAATAAATTTGTTTAGATTTAAAATATTATGAATATTCATTGAGTTGAATATTAAAAGGAGCACTAATGAATGAAGTATTAAAGATAGATAATCTAGAGGAAGGTGTATCTATACTTACACTTAATAGACCAGAAGTCTTAAATAGCTTAAACAAAGAACTCGTAGATTCTTTGTTGGAAGCATTCAATGAAATCTATGAAAATGATTCTATAAGATCTGTAATAATTACTGGAGAAGGTCGAGGTTTTTGTAGTGGAGCAGATCTAGCTGGAGGAGGTTGGCCTAGCGATCCAAAATGGTCTCCAGGAGAGTCAACTGCTAATGCAATGGAGATAGGATTTAATCCTTTAGTCAGAAAAATAGTTGATTGTCCTAAACCTGTTGTAAACGCGATTAACGGTATTTCTGCTGGAGGAGGAGTTGGATTAGCACTTTGTGGTGATTTGATAATCGCATCTAAGTCTGCAAAATTTAAACTCGTTTTTGGCCCACAACTAGGAATTATTTCTGATGTGGGTGCATCATGGCTAATTCCAAATTTACTAGGGAGAGCAAGAGTAGGCGAAGACATAGATTCAAGTAAAGCACTAAACTGGGGTTTAGTTTGGGAAGTATTTCCAGACAACGAATTAAAACAGAAAGCCATAGAGTATGCTATTCAACTAGCTAATGGATCCATAACTGGATTAAAAGCTATTGTTAGAGCTCATGATAACGCTCTTAAAAATACTCTCGACGAACAACTTGATTATGAAAGAGACACTCAACGAATTCTTTGCGATGGAGATGTATTTAAAGAGGGAGTAACTGCATTTATTGAAAAAAGGAAACCAAACTTTAGGGATATAGAATAGATTTTTATCGTTAATATTTTTTATTCAGATTTTTCCCAATGAAACTTAGGTAATTTTCTAACACCTTTGTCTATTTGTTCAGCCCAAATATCAGATAATTCCTTAAAAAAAGGAGAATCAAGTTTTAGTTGTTCTTGAAAATCTAAATTAATTTCATCTTTCTTAAAAACAACTAAATCTATAGGAGGCCCAACTGTAAGATCTGATCTCATTGTAGAGTCTAAAGAAAGAAGTGCTACACGTGCTGCATCACCTAATGAAATATTTTGATAGATCATTCTATCTAGGATAGGTTTACCGTATTTAATTTCTCCAATTTGCAAATAAGGTTGATCATCGGACATGTAAATAAAATTTCCTTCAGGATAGACGAGCAACAAGTTTGGATCCTGTCCTTTAATTTGTCCCCCAACTATAAAATATGAGCCAAGTAAGCTAGACCCTTGATTCAAATTTTCTTGAGCTTTAGATTGATATTCAACATTTAATTCACCAATGTAAGTAGCAACTTCTTCTATATCAGCACATGTGTTCAAACTTCTAACCGCATCATTAGATGCCATATCCTTTTCAATCCTATGATAAACAGCTTGTGAAGTAGAGAGATTTCCAGATGTTAAAATTACAAAAGCCCTGTCACCTACATTAAATGTAAACATTTTTGAATAAGTGCTTATATTGTCTAACCCGGCATTAGTTCTTGAGTCTGAGGCAAACACCAGTCCATCATTTATTTTTATTGCTAAACAATAGGTCATTTTTTAATCTAAATGGATGTTATATTCGAAATGTAGGAGATAAGTAAATAACAAAATGAAACTTTCATGGTCTAAATATGAATTATCTAAATCATACGATGAGTATATTACATCAAAGCGCACTGTTAGAGGTCACTTAAGAAAAATTGGAAATTTCTTTGAGTCCCTTTCAGTTAATGATCTACGTGAATTAGATAGTGCTACTAAATCTGCTATCAAATCAATGGGTATCAATTTTCGTATTCACTCTGAAGAAGGTTCTGAAGAGCGAACATGGCCTTTAGATTTTATTCCTAGAATTATAAAAAAAAGTGAATGGAAGATTGTCCAAAAGGGGCTAACAAATCTTTGATAACAAAATCTAAATATTTTTTGAAATTTTGTAAGGGAATTAAATTACCTAATAAGTCTTGGGCTCATATATCTGGAAGTGATCTGGTTAAAGATATAAATGGAGACTTTCATGTTCTAGAAGATAACTTGAGGGTACCATCAGGAGTATCTTATATGCTCGAAAATAGATATGTCATGAAAAGGGTTTTTCCTGACTTATTTTCTCATTATGGTGTTTCTAAGATAGACGAATATCCTACTAAACTATACGAATGCTTACAGGATGCATCTTTTTCTAAATTAAAAAGACCTGAAATTGTTCTTCTTACGCCTGGAATTTATAACTCGGCTTATTATGAACATTCTTACCTTGCACAACAAATGGGAATAGACCTAGTCGAAGGTTCCGATTTAATCGTGAAGAAAAACATAGTTTATAAAAAAACAATCGAAGGACTTCAACAGGTAGACGTTATTTATAGAAGAATTGATGATGACTATCTTGATCCTGAAGTAGGTAATCCATTTAGCGTTATTGGTGTAAAAGGATTAATAAGAGCCTGGAAGAGTAAAAATGTTGCTATTGTTAATGCGCCTGGATGCGGTATTGCTGATGATAAGGCTGTTTATTCTTTCGTTCCAGAAATGATTAATTTCTTTTTAAAAGAAAAACCTATTCTTCCAAATATAAAAACATTCATGCTTGCAAATAAAAATGAAAGAGATTATGTATTTGAAAATATTAAAACTATGGTTACAAAACCTGTTGCAGAGTCAGGTGGATATGGAATATCAATTGGTAAAAACTTAAATGAAAAAGAAATACTTAAGTTAAAAAAATTAGTAATGAAAGATCCTAAAAATTATGTTGCTCAACCTTTAATAGATTTATCAACATCGCCAACATTCAGAAGGGATTCATTATTTCCAAGACATTTAGATTTGAGACCGTTTATTCTTTCTGGCAAGCAAACCTATGTAACAGTTGGAGGTCTCACAAGGGTCGCACTCAAAAGAGGTTCAACTGTTGTTAATTCTTCTCAAGGTGGTGGAAGCAAGGATACTTGGATTGTGGATGCATAATGCTAAGTAGAAGCGCAAAGCATTTATACTGGCTCGCTCGATACATTGAACGAGCAGAAAATATTGCAAGAATGATTGATGTTAATCTTGAATTAATTTTAGATTTTCCTGATGATCATTCCTTAAATTGGAAACCTCTCATTGATACTTTAGACTTAAATGATTCATTTGAAAGTAAATATAAAAATTATAATGAAAGCAATGTTTTAAATTTTTTATTTGATGATAAAAGAAATCTAAGTTCTCTAAATAATTGCCTAGAAATGTCTAAGTACAATATAGAAACCATAAAAGATGATTTACCCAAAACTGCCAACATAAGTTTGAATCATCTGTACGATCACATTCTTGGCCAGAAAATTTCTAAGGTTCATAAACGAAGAAGACTACAACACATAACTAATATAGTCTCGATGACTCAAAACTTCTTTGGAGCTATTAACGATAATCTCTCTAGAGGATACGAGTTTGAATTTATCAGGTTAGGTAGATTTGTTGAGAGGACAGATATGATATCCAGAATTATTGATTGTCTCTGTATTTCAAAAAGTTCTAAACAAACTCATGATTTTTCAACAATGGAATGGATCAGCATGCTCTCAACTTTATCTGCTCAAGATGCATTTAGAAAGGAATCAAAAGGAGAGGCAAACAGGGGAGAAGTTATAACTTTTTTACTTAAAAACGATAGTTTTCCTAGATCTGTATTTAGAAGTTTAATCACAATTGAGGCATGTTTAAAAAACCTTCCCAAAAATTCAAAGTTATTAAAAATGATAAATAGAATTATCAATATTTCTGAGAGATCTAAATTACATAACTTTGATGATATTAGACTTCATTTATTTTTAGATAACCTCCAAAAAAATGTATCTAAAATTGATTCTAAGATTCACAGTACTTATTTTTAAAAAGTATTAGAAATAAGTTTTTTTTTCGTCATAATCAATTTATAAAAGGAGAAAAAAATGAGAAAAATTTTATTTTCAATATTGATTATTTTTTCAGTAAACATTTTTTCAGATGATCATGGGATTAAACCAGGAAATGTTGTTGCTGAATTTCATTATTTTGATGTAACCGATCCAATGTCTTTTGTAGCAACAGTGGATAAATTTGATTCATCTTCTTGTGCACAAGAGTGGAGAGAAAAATCAGGTGTAAATATTGGTCTATATGCACTTGGTGGCGGAAGTCATTCTCATCTTATACTCGTGGTTTACGACGATTTCGATCAAATGCAACTAGGAAGGTCTATTTTTGGAGCATGCCAAGAATCGGCTCAGATGATCAAAAGCATGGATACTAGTTCTAATTCTCATATGTATTATAACTTTGTAACAGAATTAGCTCTTGAATCAGGGGATTGGAGAACGGATACAGTTTTTGCTAATGTTGATATAAAGGTTGAATCTGGTGAAGAGGCTAAATATTTGAAAGCTTGGGTAGATTTTATGGAATCTCAAGAAAGTGTGGGTTCTTTTGGAATTAACCGAATCCTCTTTGGAAACAAATACTACACTCATATGATCTATTTAGGTTCTAATTCCTTGAGTGAACTTACAAATTCCATGAAAACTGCATTTAGTTCGAGAGACTATCAAACTTATTTAAATAAAGTGGAAGATATTCGAACGAATGTTCAAACAAGAATGGCTCAATTTGTAAAAGCATATCCTAACGAAAGATAAGGATGATATTAATAAAAAATACCCGATTTATTCGGGTATTTTTTTAAATAATATACTTAGAAAGACTCACTGAAAAGTGATTTTAGATTTTGATCTTCTTTTATCTTTGATTTTAAAATCGTTTTACCTTTATCCAATATTTCATGATCATAGTTGATGATTGAACTTATAAAACTTCTTTTAGCTTTCACCCTTTTGTAATAATCTTCAAGAAAAGGTTTATCTCTAAATAATATTTCGTCCCAGCCGACTTCTTCAATTCTATGAAGAATAACCGCCCAACTAATATCTGCCAAGGTAAATGAATTATTGATAATCCAATCTACTTCTTTTGTCTTTAAATGATTATTTAGTTCAAGTAGGTGATTATTAATATTCTTTAATGATTTTTTAACTAATCTTCTGATAGGAGAACTACTCGAGAAAGCTTTATATCCAAATATCTTAAGAATAATAAAAAGAAAAACCCTTATTTTTAACGGATGATTTATTAAACCAAAAAGTATTTTGTTGATATTTATATACTTAATCATTGAAGCAAAAAGTGGAAACGTCAAAGCGCCTATACAGTTTCCTGCATATATATCTTGATTTTCCATTGGATCTCCAATCATAGAAGACTTTTTTACCCAATAGTCCATTAAATTTTTTTCATTTTCCGCAGAAGGAATGATAAAACTTGAATAAGACTCTTTTGTTAAATAGTAAATTTGCTCATGCGATTCATAAATTGGATAACCTTCATGAAGCAAAACTGGGACAGTTGCACCGGGATTAATTTTTAAAAAATCTTTAGAGGCAACTTGATATTTGCCTGTTTCTATCAAATCAATATGTTCCTGATCATATTCTATTTCTAACTCTTCAAGGCATAATCGAACTTTACGAGAACAAAGCGAGAAGCAATTATGGTAGAGAATCCATTTTTCATCTGTATCAATAACTTTAAAACTTTGTTTTCCTTCTCTAGCCACGTTTTATTTTTTTTCTGATTGAATAGATAAGGAGAATCGCTAACAAAATAAACAAGATTGCATAAGTTTTATTTGCTAATAATAAAATCCATACAAATATAAGAGTTCCGATAATAGGGGAGGGCTTTTCTACCAATTCAAAATCATAATTTAACCAAGGAGTTCCACTCTCTTCAGATAACATTCTATCCCCGTGAAGATAAAGATAACTTGCATCAGGATATCCTTGTAGATTTCGTTTGGGAGTTTTGTTGAGAGTTTCCTTCATTAAATTAAAAATATCAGGATAATCTTTTGATAAATCATACTCTTCAAGTGGATCCTCTATGATATTAAATAATTCATAGTAATTAACTGAGTTACTTCCAGCTGGACCTTTTTTGAAGTAAAGCTTCCAATCTTCATTGAACAAAGCTCATAATCGATTTTAGCTGCACTCAATAAAGTTGGTAAGACATCCTGTATGAAAAAAAACTGATTAGAAGATTCATTTTTAAATTTACCTTCCCACATCATAAATGCCGGAACCCTTATACCTCCTTCATATGCTGACCCTTTACTACCTTTTAATCCTCCGCTGCTTCCTTTAGCATTCAATAATTCTGGAACAACTACTGCTCCGATTGGATCAATGTCAAAGACAGGACCGTTGTCACTAAAAAAAAGTATCAGGGTATTTGACGAAAGCTTTTCATCTTTTATGCTATCGATGATTCTCCCAATTTGTTTATCTAGAATACTAATATTTGCTGCATAAATTCTTTCTTTTGGATCATCAATATATCGAAAATTTTCTATATTCTCATAAGGAGCTTGAATAGGGGTGTGAGGAGCATTGAAAGCTACATATAAGAGTAAAGGTTTGTCATTTTGTTTATTTTGTATGACTCTAATTGCTTCGTTCGCAATTAGGTCTGTTGAATAACCTTCTTCTCTTAAAGGTACACCATTCTTATGCCAATCAAGTCTTCCTGACATTGTATGATTAAAATAATCGATTCCTCCATTCATAAAACCATAGGTTGTATCAAAACCTCTTTGACCTGGTAAATATTCTTTAGAGTTCATGCCTAAGTGCCATTTTCCAACTAAAGCTGTTTGATATCCCGCTTCTTTGAAAAACTCAGGAAGTATTTTGTACTCAAGTGGAAGCCCCGTGGGATTTGTAGAAGGATTACTAATTGGTCTTAGAATACCTACAGAATATGCTTCAAGCCCTGTCATTAGGGACGCTCTTGTAGGACTACATATTGGATTTGAATAAAATCGATTTAACTCCAAACCTTCATTCACGAACCTATCTATGTTCGGAGTTGGAATAATGCTTTCATGGTATGAAACATCGCCCCAACCTAAATCATCAGAAACAATAATGACAATATTGGGTTTTTCATATGGAAAAATAAAATTAGAAAAAAAAAGGAAACAGAGAAGTATAAACCTTAAATTTTTAACCAATTGATTCTAAAAAGTTAGCTAAATTTTTTCCTATTTGGTCAGGAGAAGTTTCCTGAATAAAGTGATTTCCTTTTACGGTTACTTCTGTAAGATTTTTCCAACTTCTTACAAATTCTCTTTGATCACCAATAAGTATTGATCCTGGATCAGCATTAATAAAAAGTTTAGGAATATCAGAGTCTTTATGGAAATCTGCATTTTTTTGTACTTCATCCACAACCTCAGGAGGCTCTCCCTCTAGAGGAATTTGTCTTGGCCATGTCAGAGTAGGGCGTCTATCTTCTCCACTATTAACAAAAGGTCTTCTGTATTCATTTTTATCATCTTCAGTAAGCTTAGGAGCATCTAAAAATAAAATCTTTTCTACAAAATAATTCTTTTCAAGAATTAATTCTTCTCCAGCTTCAGATCTATAGAGACCAAAGATCTTTCTAGCCATTTCAGGCCATTGATCCCAGACCATAGGCATTACAATTGCTTCCATAAAAGTTATGGATTTTATTCTTTCAGAATTTTCCCTCGCAAATTGGAAACCCATAGCTGATCCCCAATCGTGAATTACTAAATTAATATTATTTTCAAGATTTAATTCTTCTAACAAAGAAGTCAAATAATTATACTGCCCATGATATTTGTAACCTGGATCATCTATATTATTTAGTTTTTCTGAGTCTCCCATACCAATAAGGTCAGGTATTACTATTCGTCCTAATCCTTCCACATGAGGTGCTATATTTCTCCATAAATAAGAAGACGTTGGATTTCCATGTAAAAAAACTATTGGATCACCTTGACCTTCGTCAACATAGGCCATTTCTTTGCCTTTAATTTTGATATGTTTCTTTGGATACATTTTTAGATTAATGCTAGTGCCATCATAATGAGAATAATTGTTGAAGGAAGCCAAACTAGCGTTCTTAAAACACCTATGCCAGCCATATATAA
>LULJ01001392.1_pt1 | contig 10935 bp, 19 predicted proteins | sample 728171 | NCBI WGS metagenome assembly LULJ01 (sample SAMN03860292, study PRJNA289734) | marine metagenome | biome: seawater column; feature: ocean; material: water; isolation source: Red Sea water column Station 169 - depth 25m | place: Saudi Arabia: Red Sea | collected 2011-10-15 | depth 25 m
TCATAGACTTTGATATATGCATCCTGATAACTACCTACCTTGCCCTTGATAATCTCGTCTACAAATGCCCTTTGCTTTATTGTTAATTTCTTTTCCATATTGTGTGCCTGCAGTCGATGTACATGATTAAATTTTAACCAGTGAATGTTCTTTTATCTATGCTCACATATTGATATACATTTTAGTGTTGAATTAAATGTTGCATTATTTTCCTGTTGCCCTTATATTAAACACATGGAGGAAATATACGACACAGAAAACAACAAGCAAATCAGCCTTGCACCACAAGGTATGGGAGTGAAATATCAATATCTCTCTTACTCAATAATAGATATACAGACCGCTTTGATAGGTATGACTGTGACAGTCGACCTTATGTGTGTTCTGCGTTCAGTCAGTTTGTTGCTCGGTAGAGTATCAACACAAACAGACTGTTGCTAGTAGAAGTTCTCCCCAGTTCTTCGATAGCCATGAAAACGACCTAGACCTGTTCTTAAATGAAGGGTGTATGTTTGCCAACACAAACTACACTTTGCAAGGGATTGCTTTACTTCAGGATGGGTTGCCTCAAGTCACATCACGTCTGTTTCCCAACAGACAGTTAAATCGAAACCTCGTTGGTTATTTTTTAATCAACGTTGTCTTATCTATGTGGCGGTAGATAACTGATGATGATTGCCAATGTTTTTTATGGAGGAAATTATGAAAACATTACTAAAGAAGAAAATCGAAAATACTGTTGCTAAACTATCTGAAGATAGGAAATGCGGATTTATGAAGTTAAACCGAGAGGAATTACTCTCAGTGCTTAAGCATGAGAAATGTAAGCGAGTACAAGTAGTGGTTAAACTTCGTAACTATGAAAAGTCTGATGAAAAAGTCGGAGGGAGTTACCCATGTATAAAGTGGAAGACCACTTATAAACTTGTTGCACCCTATAGCACATACATGGAATTATCTAAAGAAGATGTTATTAATACGTTTCTTTACGATGATGATGATGACCATATAGCTTACGAAGTTATGATTTTTAGACAATGGAATACTAACGTCATGGGCGAGTTCAGAGTTGTTCTTTTAACTTCTTAACTGGAGGAAAGTGGGCAGAGAAATCTGCCCACACCGATAACAGAGTGTGTACTCTGTCTGACGATTGCGAAAGCATGAAATCGGTAACTAATTTTTTCAAGGAGGAAATATGAAATATAAATTAGTATGGAACGATGATGCCAAGGAAGTTGGTGAGAAAAGTAGTAAGCATGGACAGTGGAGTGCCAAGTGTCCTTTTGGATTTACAGAGGCGGTCATAGGCTATGACAGAAAATATGGTTATGACCTTACTGTTTGTGGATTAGGAGATAATTCTAATTTTTATGTAACCTATGACTGTTTTGACCTTCAAAATTTCATGCAAGCTAAGGAGTGGGCTGTAATGAAAATGGAGGAATTCGCAGAGGAAAAACTTGATATCATTTTCTAGGAGGATGGTGGGCAGAGAAATCTGCCCACAAACATTCACCAGTGAATATTCTTTTATCGATAACAGGGTGTCGCCCTGTCTGATGATTGCAAAAGCATGAAATCGGTAATCAATGTTTTTTATGGAGGAAATATGAAAACATTTATACCTAGTAAGGCTAAGGAATTGGCTCTTACTATTTTACAGATTGGCAATGTGCCATTCTTTCGTGGAGGAACAGGTGTTGGTAAGTCAGCAGTTGTTCGAGATATAGCTGAGACACTTGCAAAAGGTCGCAAGATTGTTGAAGGCGAAGATGCAATTAATCCAAACAAAAAAGAGTTTGGGTTTATTGATTTTAGACTCTCTTACTACGAGTCGATTGACTTAAGTGGTTTGCCATATATCAATCAAGATACTGGTGAACAAAAGAGAGCATTTCTAGGTAACTTACCTACAGGTGGTGAGGGCATTTTATTCTTGGATGAAATTGCTCAGGCAAACTTAGGTTTGCAGACTGCCAGTGGACAGTTGCTTTATGAAAGAAGACTTGGTGAGTACAAGTTGCCTGATGGATGGAAAGTCGTTGTTGCAGGTAACAGAGCCGAGGATAGGGCGGGCAGTTCTAAAGTGCCTAGTCACCTTATCGGTAGAGTATTCACTATTGACTTTGAGCATAGTGCTAATGACTGGTTAGCTTGGGCTACAAAGAATGATGTCTCACCTTGGGTCTGTGCATTTATTGAGCAGTTCCCTGAGAGACTAAATATGTTTGACCCAAAAATTATTGCTCCGCAAAGTTCTCCAAGGACTTGGACTAACTTTAGCAATGCAATAAAAGTTGCTGACAAAAAGTTATGGGAAGACTTTGGTTACACCACAATAGGTGAAGAAAATGCCATAGAGTTTTCTAACTTCGTTAGGCTCAGTGAAGACCTTCCAAACCTACAAGATATTCTTGATGGTAAGGAGGTTGAAATTGAAGAGGGCAATGGCGGTCTTATGTATGCTCTTTGTGTTGGTTTAACACAGAGAATATTGTCTGCTAAAGACAAAGATGTTTATGCATACTTTGACAATGCTCTAGCCTATGTAAAGCAAAGTGCTAGCCCTGAGTTCTCAATCTTCTTTGTGAAACAATTAGTTACAAGAAGAGAAGAGTTGATTGAGACTGAGACATATTCTCAGTTCAAAGTAGATAATGCAAATGTAGAATTTGACCTAGACAAGGAGGAAAAATGACTAGGCAAAAGAAAAATAAAACTGCATTACATGAGACTTGTAATCTAGTACGTCTTGAGACTAAAACTTGGAGTGGCATTAAAAGTGACCCTGAGTTACGTGAAACTCTCGCTAAAGATTACGAGGCTCAGAGTAGTTCATTCAATGTGCAAAAGTATCTCGTAGGTAATGAATATAAGAAACAATGGAAGTCTTGTGTTGATAATTTGAGAAAGCCTTTGATAAAGAAAACTTTACCTTGGTCTGATACTGCCTTCAGCAAAGAGCAAGGCAGAACAGTCAGTGGTTGGAGACTAATTCCTAATACTATTTTTGAAGAAGTCTTAGCTGATATGGAGAAAGCTAAAGCATCTTTTTGGAAGGAAGTTGATGGCTTTGTCAAAGACTATCCTATGCTCATTGAGAGAGCAAAAGAAGTTCTTGGTGATGCTTTTGACGAGGATGATTATCCTGATATTGATGATATTCGAGGTAAGTTTCGTTTTGATTTTTATGTTAACGATGTACCAAGTCTAGATAGCGGTGATATCAGAGTAAGTGCCTCTGCAAATCTTGTTAAGAAGTTGAAAGCGTGAAGTTATTACCTTCTTTTAATGAGGCTATATGTGGCAATGACAAAACCATAGCTGAGGCATACGAAAAGCTTATGGTTGTTGTTGGCAAGATAAATGCAATAGATGATATCAGGGCGGATGATGATAAGTCTGATAAGGCTAGGAAAGAAGTTGCTCAAGATATTGATGATGCCATTGACCCTGTCAAGTCAGGTTTCTTTGATGCTTTCAAAGGAGGTGAAAATGACTAGTGTTGTCACAGATAAATCAGAATTAGCTAGAACAAAAATACAAAATGCTCTAGCTAGATGCATGAGAAAAGACGTAGGAATATCTTCGATACTTCTACGTCTGCCTCTAGTCAGCGACAATAGTATCGAGACTATGTGTACCGATGGCAAAGTTATCAAATACTCTGATGATTTTGTTTTAAAGATTACTGGTGAAGAGTGTGAAGGTGTTCTTCTACATGAAGGCTACCACGTCATACTTTTACATCACATTAGGATGGGTAACAGAAATCACAAGTTGTGGAACATAGCTTGTGATTATGCTATCAACAATTACATCTACGACCACACAGACTTTGAATTGCCTGAAGGTGGTTTGTGGGATGAAAAGTATGACCACATGACCGCAGAGAAAATCTATCACATTCTTGATAATGATGATGATGCTCTTCAAGATGCTATCAATCAAATGAAGGAAGAGAATGGTGACTCTGACTCAGAAGAAAATAACAGTGGAAATTCTGACGACTCTGACGAGGTGGAAAGAAATGACACTGGTGAATATTCTTCTACTGATGACTCACAGCAAGATGCAGAAGATGGCACAGATAAGTATGATGCCATCCCTGTATCTCAAGGAGAAATCATAATGCCTACTGGTGAGGATGGTGAGGCTCTATCTGAGCAAGATATCCAAGAGATAGAGTCTGATGTTCAGAGAGCAATGCAGTTGGGCGATATGATGCATCGTATGAGTGGCGATGGCACAAGCGGTGTCTCAGATAGGCTGACACAAATTAAGGAGGCTCAAACTAACTGGGTCGATATCCTTACTGATTTGTTGTCTACCGATATCTCTAATGATACTACTTGGTCTAGACCTCACCGCAGATATCAGTGGAGTGGTCTTAACTTGCCTAGCAAAATGCGAGAGCCTCGCATCAAGAAAATTGCTATTGCAGTTGATACTTCATGTTCAGTAAGTCAGCATGAGTTGAATTACTTTGGTGCAGAAGTTCAATCAATCTGTGAGCAGATAGGTATTGATGAAGTCTTAGTTTGTTATTGCGATACTACAGTTCGTAAAAATCCTGAGACTGATGAATGGTGGGATAGATTTGATATTGCCAGTGGCGAGACTATCGAAATGAAGTTTCGTGGCAGAGGCGGTACAGAGTTTGACCCAGTGTTTAATCTTCTTAATGACTTCACTGATGATGAAGATATTGATGCCTTGATATATTTCACTGATGGTGAGTGTTACGTGGATGAAGACTTAGAGCCTGATATCCCTGTCTATTGGGGTATCACTTCTAAGTGGGTCTACAGAAACGAGTCTAGAGAAAGGGAAGACATACCTTTCGGTGAGTTGATATACGTAGATACTAGTGATGCTTACTAGTTTAAGCTATGAGGGTAGGGCATATTTAGGTATGCCTTACCCTTGCTTACCCCTAAACTTTTCGTTAGAGGCTAAATTAGAGCCTCGTTTTTTAGAGTTCTGTCTAGGAAATGTGTGTTTCCTACTGATGAAGACCCAAAAGGGTCGAAACAGATAACCAAAAAAATCATGGAGGTAATATGAGAAATTTTTGGGAAAAAAGAAAATCTCCTACAAGAGATTTTATCGAGAAGTACTCTGACGAAATCGCTTTCGTTTTAGAGTGTATTTATTATGTCGTTAGCAGTGTCATAATTGTTGGCGGATTTGCAGTATTATTTTTAGTTATGCTTTCACTAGGAGGTGATGTTTATTATGGCTAGGAAAATATTAGTTAAAGACAATCATGTGAATATAGAAGTACCTTATGATACTACTACTTGGCATGATATGTTTGACGATTTTAATAATGATTTAGGTATGTCTGTAAAAATTGAATGTAATAAACATACAAATTGGTATCCAACAATTTATGTTTATGACAATGAAGATTTTAGTGGAGACTACATTCATAAACATATTTTTTTTAGACAGTTAGGTGTGGCAAATCCTAATGTTTCACCAAGGAAGAATAAAATATGACTAGTGAATATTTATTACTCTATCATGGCACAAGCCTTAGCAAGCTTGAGTCGATACTGAAAGATGGAATTATGCCAAGAAGACTCAGTGGTAAAAGTAACTGGGATGATAATGAGTCGCATGACAATATGGTTTACTTAACTAATTCTTATGCACCTTATTATAGTCTTGCAAGCTTAGAAGATGATGATGATAAGCCTGTAGTCTTGGAAATAAAATTTGATGAAGAAAGCATGATGAATTTATTTCCTGACGAAGATGCTTTAGAACAAGTAAATAATTCTGAGTATGCTGACAGTTACGAATTGGGTGACTTGGATATCGCAAACTGGCACAGTGATTTTCCTATAGGATTTTCTGAAATGAGTATGGAAGATAGAACGTTGTGGTTTAAAGATAATCTTTATGAGTTCCACATGGACTCAAAGAATAGAATGTTCTATGAGAAAAGCCTTGCTCTTTTAGGTACTTGTTGCCACGAAGGAATGATATCTGCTGACAAGATTGTCAGATACTCATTACTAAAACCTGAGAAGATGTTGTCTTACTCAGACCCTGTAATTTGTCTTGCTAATCAAATGATATTAGGAAAGCATTATCAAAATGTTTGTAGCAATATTATTTGGGATAAAGAGTATAGCGAGAAGGTTGTAGTTCTATAAATCTAATGTGACTTGAGGTTGTGTTTAGGCGGTGATTACTTCGGTAGTCACCGCCTTTTTTTTTGTTCAAAATAAAATTTACTCCATAAATTTTACCTGAACTGAAGCTCTATATCAAGAGAATATTCACCAGTGTATGTTTATTTGTAGGCTGACAAAATATATTCATCCCAGCTCAAAAAATTTCGCCATCTTCTTCAGGAAATTGTTTGGCAAAATGCTATCAATGTGTATACTTATTATTGTTAGACAGGTTGTCATACCAAAAAAGTAGTGTAATCATTTTTTTGTATTTCATAGTCATACCTTCTAGTCGTATAGTTGTGTGACCTCCATAATAAGACTGACAATCTGTCTGACTCTTAGGGAAGAGTTTGACTGATTTTTATCTTTATTTTTCTAGTCAAACTTGTTAATCGAAGGCTAGTCCTCTTTGCCCACAATGGACTTTCATTTAGATAGCACTTTGCATTATACTAATTCTATGTATGCAGTAATCAGACACACCTTTGACATGGATACTAAAGACAAGTATGCATCGGTAGGCGAGTGGAAACATCACGTATGGTTGTTTGATACTGAGGAAGAGGCTATGACCTATGCAATTACTCTACTAGATAATCCTATCCTTTTGGCTAACGAACATTCCTTAGCTTATGCAATAGAAACTTTGCAAACAGGAAAGTATTTTCAAGTAGGCAGAGAGAGTGTTGCCATAGGCAAAGTTCAAGACAAAATAAAAGTTGTTGTAGAAAACGAGGATGAAGATGGAAAAAAATTTATTCATTAGGTGTAGTGAAGAAACTTATAAACTTGCTCATGCTTTGGCTCATAAAGAAAGTCGGTCTTTAAATAAACAGATTATTCATATGATACATAAGGAAGCAGAGAAACAAGATTTAGATATTAAGGAAATAGAGAATAGTTCTTTAGTAAAAGAAAAACCTCAAATTAAATTGGGTTTGCAATCGCTTGCTGAAACAAAGATACAGGAGAATTAGTATCTATATACCAGTAGTTAAGTAGAGCATGACTACATTTCTTTAAAACTAATACTTCGATCTTTGATAGTTTTTTTGGCTCACTTGTCATTATGTGCCAAAACACCCTTTCGTTTTCAACCCCACATGACTTTCTCAACACTCTTTGTACTTTAATTAAAATTAAAGATTTGGGAGGCTGAAAAAAACTATGACTAGTAAATATTTTTTCTCTTGGAGATGAATCCGTGATCCCAAAAGTGCCTGATGTGTGAATTAAACCAAGATATTTATCGCAAGCATTATGTTCAAATTCACTAATTTTTTTGTCTAGAAATAACTGATCTATTATATGTTGATTGTAAACTATGGCTCTGCCTAAATTACTACGACCTATCTGTGCAACACCTATTTTCTTTTGTTTGTGTAAATAAGTATTTCCTAGCTCATTAAAATGTAGCTTCTTTTTATATTTCCCAGTCGAAGTTGTCATCTGCTTCTTCTTTTTCTTTATATCTGCCATTTACAGAATTAAAATCCATATTAACACTTCCTAATTTACCTTGCCAGCCCCATCTAGCTTTCCAAGAGTGTATCTGAACTCCGTCTTCTCCTCTAAAAACTGTTACTCCAGTGTCTGCTTTTGAAAACCAAGCATAAGATTTTGCTATATCAACACCAGTAGCTATCTGTTTTTTACTTCTGTCCATTGGTTTAGTTGGGTGAGCTACGAACATGACTAAGCAATCATGTGCTTTGGCAAACAGTTGAACTTTTGTAAGCATATCTGAAACCATGTCTGTTTCTAAAGCATATTGTTTGTCTGTCTGTATAAAATTAAATGGATCAATTACTAATATTCTTATGCCATACCTCATAACAGCACTTGCTCCTTTTTCTAAAATGGCTTCTATTGTAGGCATATCTCCGTCTAAATAATCTTGAAAAAGAATATGTTCTTTTATCCAGCTTTCAGCATAATCTTTCTCCTCTTGCGTCATTCTTTCGTTCACTCCCTTAAAAAATGGCTTACCAGTAATAATTTGTGAGAGTTGCACACTATGAAGTTGCGGTGGTTTTTCAAAAGAACAAAAGCAAGTTTTCCAGCCATTATTACGACCTACATTTACTATTAATTGATCAATAAATGCTGATTTACCATCCCCAGCATGACCAGTAAAAATGTAAAGGTTGCCTGTTGTAAGAGTAAAAAGTTTATCTACACTCGCAAATCCAGTTGATACACCGCTAGGCATACCTTTATCGTATAAACTCTGAAATGCTTCTGCATAACTGTCTATGGTATTTAAGTTGTGCAATGGTATTGGCTCGCTATCTAAGACTTGTTTTACTAATACATCTTTACCCTCGCTTATTAGCAATTCATTGCTATCTTTATAGCCTTTATAATCTACTCTATAACATCTTGCCTTGTTTAATCTTCTAGAAAGTTCATCTGCTAGTATATCTCCAGCGAGATCGCTATCCGTTGCCAGTATAATTCTTTTTTTGTTCTCAAACTTTTCCCTTTCATTCCAAACGTATTTAAATCTACCATCTTCGCTAGGATCTACTTTATTATCTGATATTTTGTTTGGACTGCCATTTGGTACTGAGTAAACTTCTAAATTTGCAACGTCTTTGAAAGCAGTTCTAATTGCAAGGCAATCCATTTCACCCTCTGTTACAACGATAGTATCTGATAAATCTAACTCTTTATTGTCTAATTTTTTATCATATGTAAAATTACCCCATAGCCTTTGTGCATTACCATCCCACCAAAACAATTTATCCCCATTTGCTGTCCTAAATTTTACAGCTTCAACTCCATCATCTGCAGGATAGGTAAAAGCTATGACTGGTTTATATTTTTTTTCTGTAAGCGACAGTATTATTATCCTTATTTACTGATAGAGGTCTATCTCCTTTATTCTTGGTTCTACTGCTTTGACACACAGGACATTTAATCTTATGTTGTCCGTGTTGTAAATTTCTAGTGCTACATTCAATTTCTGTATTGACATTCATTTAGTTTTCTCCTATTTTTTTTACTAGTATATACTTACTTGTATATACTTATTATTAAAATATAGTAAGTATATACTTACTATTGCCAGCAATCGCATTCATCCTCTTCTATCATAAATAAATGTTTATCTATCATGCCTGATATTTTATTAGCTATCTTTTTACGTGATATTATAGGGTAATCATACATCTCGGTAATGCTGTCTTTAACCCCTTTTTTATCCATTTTCAGATGTTCGCATAAACTAGCAAAATCTTCGGTATTGAAGTAAAATAAAGCTTGTTGAGAAGTTTCAGGATCTTTGCTTGCAACATCCCTTATGGCTTGTTTCAATATGCTTCCTTGTAACTTTTGCAATTCTTTATTCATTTCTAAATCCTAAACCATTATCTTGACATTATCAATACATCAATTAAACTTGTATTTAACATCATTTTAAGCGACTTGATTTAATTGGAGATAAATATAGTGAAATTTGAAATAAAAGATGGCATTCCCTTGCCTGAAAACGTAGGAAGACCTAGAAAATATGATATTGATTTAGATTTGCTAGAAAGAGGGCAAATGTTAAAAGTTAATATTGCAAAAGTAGATATATCTAGAGAGGCAAAAATTTTGAGAAATTACATACTTAGATATACACATAAAAATCCAAGAAAGAAATTTAGTGTTAGATCGCTTTCAGATGGTGTAGGAATTTGGAGGATTAAATGAGATCAAATACAAGCATGATAGTTGAACTATTAGATAAATTTCACGAAGACGATTTTGCAGATTTGTTAATCGAAATTATTAAAAATATGCGAGAGCAAAAAGAAACAAGGGGAGATAATGATAACTAAAAAAGAGTTAGAGAAAAATAATTGGACTGTTGTTCCTAAAGGAGTTTGGTTTGGTGTTGATTTTGATCAAGCACATAAAGTGAATGTTTTACAGATACTTACCGATCTGTTGGATTTAGATACAAACGCAGAGGGCTATAATTTTGTAGTTTGTGCCTATAAAAAAGAAGGAGGAGAATAATAATGATGTCAGATATAGAAATGACACTATATAATATTTACTATCATGATGGTTGTGGCAATAAAGATTTAGTTGCCACTACTAACAATCTTGATAAATGGTTAAAAGCCAACAATCAAGAAAGAGTTGCAGATGGCAACGAGCCTGAAAAACTTGAAGATTTTGAAATTCAAGAAACTGATTCATTTATTTTCGAGGAGAAGATGAATAAACCTAAGATGGAAATAGTGTCTGATGATCTTGTTTGGATAGATTTTAAGGGCAAAGAAATTAGATTAGAACAAGATAATCTTTACAACGAAGGCAAATTGATGATAACTGTTCACAACAAAGATAAAGATTATCATGCAAAACTTTTAGTTGAGGAGATGAAAGATGAAAGTTAAAGATTTAATAAATGTTTTACAAAAAATAGAAGATAAAAGTCTATCGATTAGAGTTATTGAAACAAACGACTTTGATATAGACGGAAATCCTAAACCTAATTTTTGGCTAGATGAAATAGAAGTGTCAGAAAAAGGGCAAAGTGGTTATGAACAAAACGGAGAAATCCGATTAATAGGGAGAGAATGATGATTAATAAGTATGGAGAACTTAATGTAAATGTTTTAGATATTAAGTTTTATGTTTGTGATGAAGAAGGTAATGAACTCACAAATCCAGATGGCAGTATCAAAGAGTTTTACTGCAAAGGCAGATTAAAACCTCTTGAATATCTTTGTGAAGATATGAC
>LULJ01001937.1_pt1 | contig 10916 bp, 10 predicted proteins | sample 728171 | NCBI WGS metagenome assembly LULJ01 (sample SAMN03860292, study PRJNA289734) | marine metagenome | biome: seawater column; feature: ocean; material: water; isolation source: Red Sea water column Station 169 - depth 25m | place: Saudi Arabia: Red Sea | collected 2011-10-15 | depth 25 m
CAGGCTGGCTGCGCTGCCCAGCTATCACGGCTGGTACGTGGCGCTCTGGATCGTCATTCCGGCGGTTCTGTTCGCGCTGGTCTGGTCAATTCTGTCGCCCAATCTGGTTTTGCAATCGGTGCTGGCCAGCCCGGCGGCGGCAGACCTGCCTACCTTCGGCCTGCAACGCCAGACCATGCTCGCCGAAGCCCGCAACGTCGCGCTCGGCAATTCGCCTGCCGTGTTCAATCCGGCGGCCGCCGACCTCGTCGAGCCGTTCCGCAGCGCGCTGAATTTCTATAGCTGGATCGGCCTTGCCGCGACGCTGGTGATCGCGTTCCTTGGCGGAGCCTGGTCGTTCCTGCGGCTGAGACCCGACTTTACTGCCCGCACGCGGGTGGAAAAGATGGTCATGACCATCCTGCTGCTCGCGTCGCTGGTCGCGATCCTGACCACGATCGGCATCGTCGCCAGCCTGGTATTCGAGACCGTCCGTTTCTTCGGCATGGTCTCGCCGATCGATTTCCTGTTCGGGACGCAGTGGAATCCCGATCCGATGAGCAATCCCCTGAACCCGCAGGGCGATCGCTATGGCGCGATCCCGCTGTTCTGGGGCACGATCTTCATCGGCGCGATCATCGCCATGATCGTGGCCATTCCCCTTGGGCTGATGAGCGCGATCTACCTGACCCAATACGCGGCATCCGCGATATCGCGGTGTCGCTGGGCGTCAGCAATGCATCGAGCGAAAGCGCGCTGGCGGCGGGCCTCGTGATGGGTGTGATGATCATCCCCTTCGTTTCTTCGATGGCGGATGACAGCATCGCCGCCGTTCCCGGAGCGATGCGCGACGGCAGCCTCGCCATGGGCGCCACCAGCAGCGAGACGATCCGCAAGGTCATGATCCCCGCCGCCCTGCCCGGCATCGTGGCGGGCGTGATGCTGGCGGTGAGCCGCGCAATCGGCGAGACGATGATCGTCGTCATGGCCGCCTCCACCGCCGCCAATCTAAGCGCCAATCCGCTCGATTCCATGACCACGGTGACGGTCCAGATCGTCGCCATGCTGACCGGCGAAGGCAGTTTCGACCATCCGGCGACCTTGAGCGCCTTTGCGCTCGGTTTCGTCCTTTTCCTCGTGACGCTGGGGCTCAATTTTATCGCCCTGCGCGTCGTAAAGCGGTTCCGCGAAGCGTATGAGTGATCCCGTGACCACCACCACGAGCGCAGACGACGCCCCGCTCCGCGCGCCGACCCGCACGGCTGCGTTCGAAGCGCGCCTGAAGAAACGGTATGCCGCAGAACAGCGTTTCAAGATGCTGGGCCTGTCGGCGATCGTCTTCTCGGTCGCCGTGCTGGTCTTCCTTCTGGCGACCATGACCATCAACGGCATCGGCGGCTTCCAGCGCGTCGAAATGCCGGTCACGATCGACTTCACCGAGGCCGGGATCAGCGGCGATGCGAACACGCTCGCCGGCAATGAAGGCCTCCGCACTCTGGAGGCGCAAGGGCTGCCCGCAACCGTCCAGTATTTCGCCGCCGAGACCTTGGGCGATCAGGGCGCGGCCCAGATCGGCACTTTCGCATGGCGCGACGTGGCCGAAGCGATCCAGGCCGATCCTTCGATCCTGCGGACCACCACGACTTTCGATCTCGCCGCCAGCCCGGACCTTTCCGCCGGTTACGAAGGCGAAGGATCGCCCGAAATGCAGGCCCTGGCACGCTCGCTTTCCGAACGCGGCCTGCTGGAAAAGAATTTCGACGCCGGTTTCTTCAGCCGCTCCGACGCGACCAATCCGCAGGAAGTCGGTATCTGGGGCGCGCTCAAGGGCTCGCTGCTGACCATGGCGGTGACTTTGATCCTGGCCTTCCCGATCGGGGTTCTCGCAGCGCTCTATCTCGAAGAATACGCGCCCAAGAACCGCTGGACCGACGTGATCGAAGTCTCGATCAACAATCTCGCCGCCGTGCCCTCGATCATCTTCGGCCTGCTCGGCCTTGCCGTGTTCCTGTGGATCTTCCCGAATTTGCGCTCCGCGCCTCTGATCGGCGGCATGACGCTGGCGCTGATGACCATGCCGGTGATCGTGATCGCCGGGCGCAATGCCATCAAATCGGTCCCGCCCTCGATCCGCGACGGGGCACTGGCGGTCGGCGCCTCGCCCGTCCAGGTCGTGTTCCACCACGTCCTCCCGCTCGCCCTTCCCGGCATCCTCACCGGAACCATCATCGGCATGGCCCGCGCGCTGGGCGAAACCGCGCCGCTGCTGATGATCGGCATGCGCGCCTTCGTCGCCACGCCGCCCGACGGGCTGACATCGCCCGCCACCGTCCTGCCGGTCCAGATCTTCCTGTGGTCGGACGAGATCGATCGCGGTTTCGTGGAACGGACCAGCGCGGCGATCATCGTCCTCTTGCTGTTCCTCCTCGTGATGAACGGCCTTGCCATCTATCTGCGCAACAAATTCGAGAAACGCTGGTGACTGTAGTTCACGATAATCTGGAAGCCACCGAAGCCAAAATGCGCGCGCATGACGTGAACGTGTTCTACGGCTCGAAACAGGCGATCGATTCGGTTTCGATCGATATTCCGCAGAAATACGTCACGGCCTTCATCGGCCCGTCGGGCTGCGGCAAATCGACCTTCCTGCGCTGCCTGAACCGGATGAACGACACCATCCCCGCTGCGCGCGTGGAGGGCGACATCACGCTGGACGGCGAGAACATCTACAATCCCAAGCTCGACGTCGTGCAATTGCGCGCACGGGTCGGGATGGTCTTCCAAAAGCCCAATCCCTTCCCGAAATCGATCTACGAAAACATCGCCTACGGCCCCAAGATCCACGGCTTTGCGGAAGGCAAGGATGAGCTCGACGCCATCGTCGAAAAATCGCTTCGCCGCGCCGGCCTGTGGGAAGAGGTGAAGGATCGCCTGACCGACAGCGGCACCGCGCTTTCGGGCGGCCAGCAGCAGCGCCTGTGCATCGCGCGCGCCATCGCAGTCGATCCCGAAGTGATCCTGATGGACGAGCCGTGTTCCGCGCTCGACCCGATCGCGACCGCCAAGATCGAAGAGCTGATCGCCGACCTTTCGGGACGCTACGCGATCGTCATCGTCACGCACTCCATGCAGCAGGCCGCCCGCGTCAGCCAGCGCACTGCCTTCTTCCACTTGGGAAAGATGGTGGAGTATGGTCGTACTTCTGACATATTCACCAATCCGCTCGAACAGCGGACCCAGGATTACATAACCGGCCGTTACGGCTGAGGACGAATTTATGCAGGAACACACTGTAAAGGCCTTCGACGAGGACATCACCCGCCTGCGCGGCCTGATCGCCGAAATGGGCGGGCTCGCCGAAGTCGCCATCCAGCGCTCGCTCGAAGCCTTGGTCAAGGGCGACGACACGCTCGCCAAGCAGGTCATCAAGGGCGACAAGCGCATCGACGCGCTCGAAAGCGAGATCGACAAGCTGGCGATCCGCGTGATCGCGCTGCGCGCGCCGATGGCGGACGATCTGCGCGAAGTCATCGCCGCGCTCAAGATCGCGGGCGTGGTCGAGCGGATCGGCGATTATTCCAAGAACATCGCCAAGGCGAGCCGCGAAATCGAGGCGGAGAATCGCAAGAAGTTCGAACCGCTGACGCTGCTCCCCGCCATGGCCGAAGTCGCCGCCGAAATGGTCCATGACGTTCTGACCGCCTATGCGGCGCGCGATGCGGAGCTGGCCAAGGAGGTCATCGAGACCGACGCCAAGGTCGACGCCTTCTACAATTCGATTTTCCGCAATCTGGTCAGCCACATGGTCGAAAATCCGGCGACGATCAGCAACGCCGCCCAATTGCTGTTCGTGGCGCGTAATCTCGAACGGATCGGCGATCATGCGACCAATGTCGCGGAAATGGTCCACTTCGCCGCCACCGGATTCTACTATCACGACGACGACAGCCAGGACGAAGACAATCGCAGTGCTGAAAATGCGGATGGCGGAGATCGTTGACACATTCCTGTAGTGTGGGCGTCATATCAGAATGACGAACGCACAAACTACGGGACGGTCAGGCGACGTGAACAAAGCGAAACTGCTGCTTGTCGAAGACGATCCGGCGCTGCTGGAACTGCTCGAATATCGTTTCAGCAATGAAGGATATTCGGTCCGCGCCACTGCCGATGGGGACGAGGCGCTGATCCTCGCCGCGGAGGACACGCCGGATCTCGTCATTCTCGACTGGATGATCGAAGGCACCAGCGGGATCGAGGTCTGCCGCCGCCTGCGTCGCGACAAGTCGACCGCCCACGTCCCCATCATCATGTTGACCGCGCGCGAGGCGGAGGACGATCGCATTCGCGGGCTCGACACCGGGGCGGACGATTATCTGACCAAACCCTTCAGCCCGCGCGAATTGCTGGCGCGGGTCGGCGCGGTCATGCGCCGTATCCGCCCGGCTCTGGCAGGCGAAACGATCGAGGTGGGCGACATCGTGCTCGATCCCGTCGCGCACAAGATCGTGCGCCGGGGCGAGGTGCTGAAGCTGGGGCCCACCGAATATCGCCTGCTCAAATTCTTCATGGAAAGCCCTGGCCGCGTGTTTAGCCGCAGCCAGCTGCTCGACGGCGTCTGGGGCACGAGCAGCGATATCGAGCTGCGCACGGTTGACGTCCACATCCGCCGTCTGCGCAAGGCGATCGAAATGCCGGGTACGAAAGACCCGATCCGCACCGTGCGCTCGGCCGGCTATTCGCTGGAAGGGTGACGCGCTTTTGCGTTTCGGCGAACGGCGCTAGGCTGTCGTCATGCGCAGGTTCTTGTCTTCCCGCTCCATCGTGACCTTGTTCGCACTCGTCGCGGCATTCGGCGCGGGTATGGCAGTGACCTCTCTTGGCGATAGTGGCGATACGGCGCCCGCATCAACTGCTTCGATCCCCGAGAGCGACAGGCGAGAGGTTTATTCGCCGAGCCTGCGTTCGGATCCCTATTATCTGGGCGAACAGAAGCGCAATGTCGAATTGCTCGAGCGGCACTGCGCCAATAGCGGAGACATGTGCGCCGAAGCGCGCGCCGCCCGCCTGGCTTACGAAAAACTGCGCGAAGAAAGCTAGCGGCAGACGCCCGACCAGCGCGGGCTCATGTCGAGATGGAAATGATCGGCGTGGGCGGCGTTGTAATCCGGGCTCAAGGTCGTTGCAAAGGCCTTGCAGGCCCCGTCCCGCGCGCGGCGCAGGAAACGCGCTTTGTCGTTCTCGCCCTCCCAATCGCCGAGCAGGCTGATCCGCGTGCCGTCTTCCAGCACGAAAGCGGCGATATCGATCGCGTTTCCAGTCGCATGCTCGCTCCACGCGCCGCTGTCTCGGCCATAGAGGCGTCGGCAGGAATAGGCACCAAGGTGCTCTATTCCGCCAGATCTCCAGCGCGATCCCCACCGGGCACGTCGTAGGCGGACTAGCGGGCGAGAGCGGATAGGCGTCGAGCCGGGTCCGATCGGGCCGCGCGCAATTGCCCTCCCCCTGCGCATCGAGTGCGGTGAACGCCACGTCGGACCGCTCCAGCACTGCGCGGCAGGCGGTCACATCGTCGCGAAGGGCCTGCAATTTCGCCATCGTCGCCCAGCCCGGCGGATCGCGCAGATCGAGGGGCGCCCACGGATCGTGTTCGGGATGCTCCGCCAGCCAGGCTCGCCCGCCGATCAGAGCGGCCAGCACCAGCAACAGGCCGATTACGCGGCGATCGCCGGCGAAACGGCCGATCCGGGTGGAGATGGATGTGCTTTTTCCCGCCATCGTCAATGAAAGTCGCGGGATTTGGGAATGATCCTGACATTGCGCGGATGCCCGCCCGATTGCGGCCCGTGGAATCCGCATTCGCGATTGCCGGCGGGCGGTTCCTCCCACGGTTCGACGGGCTGGTAGGGATCGTCGGCGCCTTCGCGAAGGTCGTCGCGCGGGTTGGATTTTGCCGAGAACGAGGACGGCAGCGGATTGCTGACATGATCGGCGCGCGCGACGGGGGCGTTCAGCATGTCGTCGGACAGCTTGTGCAGCTCGTCCGTGGAGTCGCTCATATGGTGCGCGATCACGTGGATCACCTCGTCGTCATATTCGACGCGGCCCCGCACCTCCATCAGCCGCGCGCCCATCACCACACGCCGCTGCTTCTCCTTCAAGTCGGGCCAGACGACCAGATTGATGACGCCCGTCTCGTCCTCCAGCGTGATGAAGCACACCCCCTTCGCGCTACCCGGCCGCTGGCGGATCAGGACCACGCCTGCGACATGGACCATGGAGCGAAACTTGCGGGCGCGCAGGTCGCAGGCGCGTACGAAGCCCCGCTCGGCGAGGCCGGCGCGCAGGAAGGCCATCGGATGCGCCTTCAGGCTCAATCGCGTGGTCTGGTAATCGGCGACGACCTCTTCGCTCAGCGGCATCACGGGAAGCGCGGTGCGCCGCGTCTCCGCCCCCTCGTCGCGCGCGGCGGCATGGGCGAACAGCGGCAGATCGGGCGCGCCGATCAGGCTGCGCGCGTCCCACAATGCCTGACGCCGCGACAGCCCCAGCGACCCGAAACAGTCCGCGGATGCGAGCCGCTCGATATAAGCAGGCCCGATCTTCGCCCGGTCGCGCAATTCGGCAACATCGCGATAGGGGCCGTTCTCGACCCGCTCGGCCACGATCCGCGCCGCCATCGCCTCGGGCAGGCCGTCGATCTGGCGCAGGCCCAGGCGCAGGGCGATATGGCGGTCCGCCCTCCCCATTACCTCGTCATCAGCCGTGTCCGACTTCGCGACACTCAATTCCCGCTCTCGCTGGGATGCCGTGTCTTCCAAAGTGCAGTCCCAGTCCGACAGATTCACATCTGCCGCCAACACGCGCACGCCATGCTCCGCCGCATCGCGCACGATCTGGGCCGGCGCATAGAAGCCCATCGGCTGCGAATTGAGCAGCGCGCATCCGAAGGCGGCCGGAAAATGGCATTTCAGCCAGCTGCTGACATAGACGAGATGCGCGAAGCTGGCCCACCATACGCTCCACCATCATGTCCTGCAATTCGTCCACCATGCCCCGGCTGCGGAAGGTCGCCATCGCCTTGCGCAAACGGTTGGCCTCGAGGCTCGAAAATTTCGCCGCGTCGAGCGCGATCTTCATCGCCTGTTCCTGAAAGATCGGGACGCCGAGTGTGCGTTCGAGAATGCTGGACAATTCGTCGGGCGGGCCGTGTTCGGGGCTCGGCGCGGGGATGACGACCTGTTCCGCCCCCCGGCGGCGCTTCAGATAAGGATGGACCATGTCCCCCTGGATCGGGCCGGGCCGCACGATCGCGACCTGGATCACGAGATCGTAGAATTCGCGCGGGCGCAGGCGCGGCAGCATGTTCATCTGCGCGCGGCTCTCCACCTGGAACACGCCGAGCGAATCCCCCTTGCGCAGCATGGCGTAAGTCTCGGGATCCTCGCGCGGGACGCTGGCCAGATCGAGACATCTTTCGTGATGGTTTTCAAGCAGATCGAGGCACTTCCTGATACAGGTCAGCATCCCCAGCGCCAGCACGTCCACCTTGAGGATACCGAGCGCTTCGATATCGTCCTTATCCCATTCGATGAAGCTGCGCTCGGGCATGGCGCCATTGCCGATCGGCACCGTCTCGGTCAGCGCGTTGTCGGTCAGAATGAAGCCCCCGACATGCTGCGACAAATGGCGTGGCATGCCAATCATCTGCTCGGTCAGTTTAAGAACCCGCTTCAAGTGAGGGTCAGTCACGTCCATGCCGGTTTCCTGGGCGTGGCGTTCGCTGATCTCCTTGCCCCATCCGCCCCAGACGGTCTTCGCGAGCGCGGCGGTGACATCCTCGGTCAGGCCCATCGCCTTGCCGACCTCGCGGATCGCCATGCGCGGGCGGAAATGGATCACCGTGGCGCACAATCCGGCGCGGTGGCGGCCGTACCGCCTGTAAAGGTACTGGATCACCTCTTCGCGGCGCTCGTGCTCGAAATCGACATCGATATCGGGCGGCTCCTTGCGCTCTTCGGAAATGAAGCGGTCGAACAGCAACTGGTGCTTGGCGGGATCGACATTGGTGATGCCGAGGCAATAGCAGACCGCCGAATTGGCCGCGCTGCCCCGCCCCTGACACAGGATCGGCGGATCGACCCCGTAGCGCGCGAAATCGACGATATCCTTGATGGTGAGGAAATAGCGCGCGAGGTCGAGCTTGGCGATCAGCGCCAATTCGCGCTCCAGCGTCTCCGCGATATGGTCAGGCACACCGGATGGATAGCGATCTTCCGCCCCCCACCAGGTCTCGCTTTCGAGAAATTCCTGTGGCGTCATGCCGTCAGGGTAGATTTCCTCGGGATACTCGTAGCTTAGATCGTCCAGCGAGAACTCGCATGAATCCGCCACTGCGCGCGTGGCCGCAATTGCATGGGGCCAGCGTTCGAACAGGCGGAGCATGGTTTCGGGCGATTTGAGATAGCGTTCGGCATTCCCGTGCAGCAGATGACCGGCGGCGGCGACGGTGGTCTTGTGCCGGATCGCCGTCATCACGTCTTGCAGCGGGCGTCTGTCGGGCGTGGCGTAATGCACATCGTTGGTCGCCAGGATGGACAGGCCATTCGCCTTTGCCAGCGCGTCGAGCCTTTCGATCCGTACGACATCGTCGCCGGAGTGGAGATAGCTGGCGGCGATATGACGCAGGGTCGGGAGACGGTCTGCGATGTGACCGACAAGCTGTTCGAAAGGCTTGGTTATATTGCGAAACGGTGGCGAGGTCTCACCGAGTATTCCCGACCGAAACGGAACCACATTGTTCGGTACTGCGATGGTGAAACGCTCGTCCAGATCGCGCGGCGGTATGAGGACGAGGTGGACGTCCTCGCTGTGATCGGCGAGCATGGCCAGGCTGATCTCGCAGGCCCCCTTCGCCTGCCATTCGCCATCCAGCGTCGCCATCCGGCCTGCGCTGATCAAGCGGCACACCCGCCCATAGGCAGCGCGGTTTTCGGGGTAGGCGAGGAAGGCCAAGCCTTCGACCGTTTCTATCCTGCAACCGATAACCGGCTTTAATTTCAGCGTTTTCGCTTCGGTATGGATACGCACCACGCCAGCCATCGTATTGGCATCGGCGATCCCGATCGCATCGTAGCCAAGCTCCCAGGCCCGCTTGACGATATCCACCGCATCCGACGCGCCGCGAAGGAAGCTAAAGCAGCTCACCAGCCCAAGCTCCACGAAAGGCGCGCGTGGCGGCGCATCGACAGAATCGGGGCCGAGCTCGATCCTGCGCCGGGGTATTTGGAGATCGTTTTCGGGCATGTGCCTGCCCGGCCGTCATTCCCGCGAAGGCGGGAATCCAGCTGCAAGCTCGGCGGCTCCGCTCTGGACCCCCGCCTTCGCGGGGATGACGAAGACATGCATGTCGATCACCCGCTCAGCTCCTCCAACCGCTCCTTCACCGCGACTAGATCGGCGTCGAACAGGCGCGCCTGTTCCTCACGCGCCGGGCCTTCGAGGCGCAGCAGATAAGAGGGGTGCGCGGTGATCCACAGCTCGCACCCCTCTTCCAGCGCGATCGGCGCGCCGCGTGCCTTGGAAATGCTGACCGTCTTGCCGAGCATTCCGCGCGCCGCGCTGGCACCCATGGCGAGCACGAGTTTCGGTTGCACGATCGCGCGCTCGCTTTCGATCCACCAGCGGCAGGTATCGATCTCCTTCGCAGCCGGAGACTGATGGAGCCGCCGCTTGCCGCGCTGAACGTATTTGAAATGCTTGACCGTGTTGGTGACGTAGCTCGCCTTTCGGTCGATCCCCGCTTTCTCAAGATGGACGTCGAGCAATTGCCCTGCAGGCCCGACGAAGGGCCGCCCGGCCTGATCTTCCTGATCGCCCGGCTGTTCGCCGACTATCATGAGAGCGGCATCCTGCGGTCCCTCGCCCATCACCGCCTGGTTTTCGAGCGCACCGATCGGACATTTTCGGCATGCGTGGATCGCCTTGTCGATCGCTGCCAGCGTCTCGGGCCGTTCTTCGAATTCCAGAGCTCCGGCATCGACCATCGCGCTCTCCCGCTTCTGCGCGCCCGCCACCAGCTCGGGAATGAGCGCGGCTTCGGGCATGTTCTTCCAATATTTGCGGGGCATTTCCTTGAGCATGGCCCCGACCTTCAAACGCGCGGGGTTGAAGATGGATGCGTAATAGGTGCGCCACAAATCCTCCATCGGATCGCCGCCCGGCGCGTCGACGCGTTCGGCGGGCGGGCCTTCGCGCATGGTCTCGCCGTCCCAGTGGAGGCTGCCCTGCGGCGTCAGGATGGACCAGCGCATATTGGCGAAACGACGCATGAAGAAGCCCGCATTGGCGCGCAGGATATGATGCTCGGGCTCGAACCAGGCGACGTAGTGCTCGCCATCCGTTTCCTCGTTCTCCACCAGGCGGAAGCGGACGAAGGCGTGCATCTTGTGGCTGTCGCGCCGGACATTCTTGTCGAGCTCTTCGATCCGGCGCACATCGGGATCGGCCTTGTCCTCCATCATGCGCGGGTTCGCCTGAAGCCGCCACAGCAGGCGATAGAGCAAGGCGAAGCGTTCGGGATCGGAATGGAGCGCGGCGTTCTTCGCAAGGGGTACGAAGCGGCGATTGGCACGCACCGCAGGCGCATCGCCGGGCGGTACGGGCGCGCGCCTCTCGCCATGCGCGAACAGATCGCCACTACTTCCCGGTTCGATCCAGGCGATCCGATCGGGCGGCACGTCGCACTGGATCAGCGACCGCGCCCGCTCGCGCCAGAATTCGAAATCGTCCGGCTCGGGCAAATTGACCACGTAATAGGTCCCCAGCCTGACATGCTGCAGCGCGGTCATGCCGCGAACAGTTCCAACTGCTCGGTCTTGGGCGCGAGCAGGCTGCGCAAATCGGCGCGATCGGTCAACAGCACCGGGCGCCAATCC
>LULJ01000981.1_pt1 | contig 10889 bp, 12 predicted proteins | sample 728171 | NCBI WGS metagenome assembly LULJ01 (sample SAMN03860292, study PRJNA289734) | marine metagenome | biome: seawater column; feature: ocean; material: water; isolation source: Red Sea water column Station 169 - depth 25m | place: Saudi Arabia: Red Sea | collected 2011-10-15 | depth 25 m
GGGTATATCTTTTATTTAATGTGAATAAGTAAATAGGTTTTTTATTATCAAACTTAGATGACTCATCTACCTCTTTATTTGTAATAATTTTGCCAACGTAATTTATTATTTTTGTTCCTTCTTTAATATCACGTGTAGCATAAAGACCTCGTCCTTTCTTATCAATTTTAGATCTTTTAATTCTATAAAGTTTCATGTGAGAGATTTATTATTTACTTAGTTTAAATCAATTGAATTCTACAAGAGCGTTAACATGCTCATTAGCACTTTCAGATAACGCATTTAAATCATAACCACCTTCAAGAATAGAAATAACTTTCCCTTTAGTAAACTCGTTGGTAGCAGTTAAAGTTCTTCTAGTAATTTCGTAGAAATCTTCTGTTTTTAATTTAAATTGAGCTAAAGGATCATCTTTATGAGCATCAAAGCCTGCTGAGAATATAAGAAAATCAGGTTTATAATTAACTAACCTATCTAAAACTCTATTGAATGCATTAAAATATTCCTCTGAGTTTGTGCCTGCTGGTAAAGGTATATTTAAAGAGTTATTAAAATCACCCTTATCTTTATCTGTACCTCCTCCAGGATAAAAAGGATATTGGTGTGTTGAAATATATAATGAATTTTTGTTATTACGCATAACATCATAATTTCCATTTCCCCAGTGCACATCGAAATCTACACAAGCAACCCTCTTATATTTATAATTTTTAATTAAGTAATTAGTGGCTACCCCAGCGTTTGATATACAACAAAATCCCATTGACTTATCCTTTTCCGCATGATGTCCTGGAGGTCTTGCTAAACAAAACGCGTTCTTAAATTCTTTATTTTCTATTCCATCAATGGCCCTAATTGTTGAGCCAGCTGCATCAAATACAGCTTTTTTACTGTCTGGTGATATTACAGTATCTCCATCTAAAAATTTTAGACCCTTTTGAGGGAATGAACTATTTAAATTATCAATATATTCTTTTGAATGTGTCATTGCCAATATATCATCTGGCACATTACCTGGTTTTTCCCAAATCAGATCACTTCTTTTTTTTAATTTATCTTTTATAGCAATTACTCTTCTAGGCTGTTCAGGATGACCATCACCAGTGTTATGTTTTTCATAAGAATCAGAATTTATAATTGCTGTATTCATTTAAAATAATTTTTTAAAATATTTTCATAAATTTTTGTTAGATTTTTAAGATCTTTAAGAGATACTGCCTCATCAACTTTATGCATGGTTTTTCCAACTAAACCAAATTCAAGACCTGGACATATGGTTCTTATAAATCTTAAGTCTGAAGTTCCACCTGTTGTAGATAATTTTGGTTTTATTTTTGTTATCTTTTTAATAATATTTTGTATCATAAACGTTGTTTTGTTAGGTTTTGTCAAAAAAGCTTCACCAGAAACTCTGTAATCAATTTTAAATTTTGATTTATGTTTTTTGGTTATTTTTCTAAAAATTTTATTAATTTTTTTTTTAAGAGAATTTGAGGAATGTTTATTATTAAATCTTATGTTGAATGTTGCTTCAGCTGTCGCTGGAATAACATTATCTGCAGTATTGTTTATATTTATTTTAGTAACCTCCAAGTTTGTTGGTTGAAAATCTTTAGTTCCTTTATCGAACTTAATTTCCTTTAATTCTTTTAAAATATTAACAATTGTAGTTGAGGGATTATTTGCTCTAGAAGGATATGCTACGTGACCTTGTAAACCAAATATAATTAATTTACCAGTCAAACTGCCTCTTCGACCAATTTTAATCATTTCACCCAAAACATTTGGGTTAGTTGGTTCACCGACTAAGCAAAAATTAATCTTCTCTCTTTTTTTTCTCAAAAACTCTACAACTTTTTTTGTGCCATTAATTGCATCACCCTCCTCGTCGCCTGTTATCAACAGACTAATTGATCCATTAATTTTTTTATTTTTTGACAAAAACTTGCTTACAGCAGAAACAAAAGCTGCAATAGAACTTTTCATATCATTCGCACCTCTTCCAATTAAGTGACCTCGCTTAATAGTTGGTCTGAATGGATTAGTTGTCCAATCTTTTATATTTCCTGGAGGTACAACATCCAGGTGACCTGCATAACAGAAGTTTGGACTTTTATTTCCGAATCTTGCATATAAATTTTTAACAGGCTTAAAGCCTCTTTCTTTAAATTCGAGTGTTTTTGTTTTGAAACCAAGCCTTTTCAATTTTTTTTCTAAAAATTTCATTATACCTGCATCTTCAGGAGTAATTGAAGGAAATCTAATTAGCTCTTTAGCTAATTGTAACTGATTTAAAGTTTTCATTTCAGTCTCGTAAAAGGTCGTTTATAGAAGTTTTTGACCTTGTTTTTTCGTCAACCTGCTTAATTATTACAGCACAGTACAACGACGGTGCAGCTGAATTATTTTTATCTGGCAATGAACCTGGGACAACAACTGAGTACGGCGGAATTTTACCATAAGTGATATTACCGGTTTTTCGATCGACTATTTTAGTTGATTGACCTATATACATTCCCATACTTAAAACTGAACCTTCCCCAACAATCACCCCCTCAACAACTTCTGACATAGCTCCAAGGAAAACATTATCTTCGATTATCGTAGGTAAAGCTTGTGCAGGTTCTAAAACTCCTCCAACACCTGATCCTGCTGATATATGACAATTTTTTCCGATTTGACAACAGCTACCTGCTCTTGCAAATGTATCTATCATCGTTCCCTCATCGATATAAGCTCCGATATTTACATAGCATGGCATCAAAACAGCATTTTTTCCAACAAATGATCCTTTTCTAACTGGAGAATTAGGAACCATTCTAAACCCAGCTCTTTCATGATCTTCTTTTGACCAACCTGCAGTTTTACCTTTTAACAAGTGAGATTTATCGTACCAACTACTGTAAGGACCATTTAAGTTTTCCATTGGATAAATTCTAAAGCTTAACATAATTGCTTTCTTTAAATGCTGGTGTGTAACCCATTCACCATTTATTTTTTCAGCAACTCTTGATTTTCCACTGTCCAAATCACTAATAACTTGATTTATTGCATCTTTAATTTTTTGGTCCGAATTTTGGTTTATTTGATCTTTAATTTCCCAAGCATCATTTATAATTTTTTCTATAGACATAATTTATTGACTTTTTAATAACCTTATTTCCTTAAGAAATAAAGACAGATTTTCAATTTTATGAGAAATATAATCTTTATCAGAATCTATCTTGCCAAAATGTTCATCATTAATTAACCAAACAGTTGCACAGCCCCGCTCATAACCAATACTCAGGTTTTTTGCGATATCTTCTATATAAATGGTTTCTTTTGGATTCAATCCAAATTTTTTAACCATTAAATCAAAAGTTTTAGCCTCAGGTTTTGGCACATACCCAGCATCTTTAATATCAAAAACTTTATCTCTTCCAAAAAGATCATAAACACCTAAATGAGTTAAAATATTTTTAGCATGCTCTGCGCTCCCATTAGTAAAAATAAACTTTTCCATGTCTAATTTTTCAAGTTCATTCCTCATTATTTTGTCCTCTTTCATAAATGAAAGATCTATTGTGTGGACATATTTTAGGAATTCTTCCGGAGGTATATCATGATGTATCATTAAACCATTTAAGCTCGTGTTATATTTGTAGAAATAATTTGTCTGTAATTTTTTTGCTTCCTCCATATTTATTTTTAGTCTTTCAGATATAAACATTGTCATTCTTTTGGAAACTTGACCAAATACTCTCTCAAGAGAATAGTTGTTGTGTTTTCCGTAACAAACTCCATCAAGATCCAACAGAAGGTATTTCATTTCTTTAAAATTTTTCATTTTCTTATCAAGGTCCCAGAGCCCTTGTCAGAAAAAATTTCAAATAATATAGAGTGTTGCTTTCTTCCATCAATTATACCAACTGCTGTAACCCCATTTTTAACTGCATCTAAACAAGTATTTATTTTAGGTATCATTCCCTCTGTAATAATATTATTTTCAACCATTTTTAAAACTTCTGTTGAGGTAATTTCATTAATCAGTTTTTTGTCTTTATCTAGAACTCCTTCAACATTGGTCATTAATAGTAATCTTCTGGATTTTAATGACTTTGCGATTGCGCCAGCAGCTGTATCACCATTAATATTATATGGATGATTATCATTTCCTAAACCTAATGGTGAAATTATTGGAACTTGTTTTTTATTAAGAATTTTTTCAACAAGATCATTATTAATTTTCTTAGGTATTCCTACAAAACCAAGTTCTTTTGCTTCTGGTGTTACCTCAATTATATTGTTTTTTTTCGTATGAATTGAGATTGCATCGGTACCAAATCTTTTTAAAGAATCGACGATATCATTATTAAAATCAATCAACACTGACTCAACAATGTTTATTATCTTTTTATCTGTTACTCTTAAACCTCTAATAAATTTTGATTGAATATTTGATTTATCTAGCTCTCTTTTTATTCTTGGGCCTCCTCCATGAACGACTATAAATGAAATACCTAGCTTACTGAGTATATTTATATCTGTTATAAAATTGTCAAAGATATTTCTATCTATAAAAACATTTCCTCCGTATTTTATTACTATGAGGTCATTTTTATATTTTTCTATGTATTTTGATACCTCGTTAATTGGTGGTCCATTTTTTGGAAGTATTTTTTTTAAATTCATTTTTGTTATTATTTAATAATTTGATTTTTAAGTGACAGTTTTAACTGTAGTCCTTTTCATAATGAATACTTGTTGGGCCATAGTTAAAATATTATTCACAGTCCAATAAATTACTAGGCCGCTTGGAAAGGGTGCTAATATTACGGTCAAAAAGAGTGGAAAGAACATAAATATTTTAGCTTGCATAGGATCAGTAGGAGCAGGATTTAATTTCTGTTGTACCCACATAGAAACTCCCATTGCAACAGGCCAAGCACCAATCATCAAAAATGATGGCACATCATAAGGTAGCAGCCCAAATAAATTGAATATACTTGTTGGATCACGTTCACTTAAGTCATGTATCCATCCATAAAAAGGCATATGTCTCATTTCTATAGTAACGAATAAAACTTTATACAAAGCAAAAAATACTGGTATTTGAACGAGAATTGGAAGACATCCAGACATTGGGTTGACTTTTTCTTTTTTATAAAGTGCCATCATTTCTTGTTGTAATTTCATTTTATCATTTTTATGAAGCTCCTTTAATCTTACCATTTCTGGAGTTAGAGCTTTCATTTTTGCCATGCTTCTAAAAGAAAAATTTGCCAATGGAAAGAAAACAAGACGAATACAAATTGTTATAGCTATGATAGCTAATCCATAGTTACCAAGTAGTTTGAAAAAATAATCAATACCAAAAAACAAGGGTTTTGTTATGAAATATAAGAAACCCCAATCAATAACTAGATCAAATTTATCGATAGCTAAACTTTTTGCATATCCATCAATTACATCCACTCTTTTAGCAGCAACTATTATTTGTAAATTTTCTTCAATAGAATTATTTGGACCCAATTCAAGCGGTTCAGTTGCAATAAAATTCGCTCTAAATTTATCTTTATAATCAAATGTTGTTTTAAACTCTTTATTTTGTGGAGGTATCAGTGATGTAATCCAATATTTATCACTTATACCAAGCCAACCTTTTTGAGCAGTTTTTGTAAACTTTTTCTCTTGAATATCGTCATAATCTTCCTCAATTAATTCATCATCTAAAGTTGCAATTAATCCCTCATGAAGAATTAAAAAGTCTATTATGTCTGGAATCTCATTTCTTATAATTTGACCATAAGAATAAAAGTCATATTTTCCATTTGTTTTGTTAATAACTCTTTGTTTGATAGAAAATAAATATTTATCATCTAAAGAAATTTCTTTTTCAAAGGTAATTCCTTGATCATTAGTCCAAGATAATTTAATTGGGGAATTTTCAGTTAGTTTTTTATTTCCTTCTATAGACCAGGTAGTCTCTGATGTTGGAATATCTATATTTTTATCAGAAGTTACAAATCCACTTTCAATTAAATAACCTTCTTTAATATTTCTAGGCCCTAATAGTATTATTTTTTCATCACCCTCAAGTTCAACATTATAATTTTTAAAAGTTAAATCATCTATTGCTGCGCCTTTTAAAGCTATTGTGCCGATTATATTAGAGTTTTCAAACTCAACTCTTTCACTTTCAATTAAAGCATCATTTCTTGAAATCTCAACAAGAGTTTCTTTTTGTTCTAAGCTTGGTGTATCTGTGCTTTGTTCAATTTTTTCTTTTTCAACAAGATTCTGACTTGTTGATGACTTTTCCGGGACAAAAAATAATGAATATAAAACTATTACTGCTGAGGATAATGCTATAGCTGCTATTGTATTTTTTGAGTCCATTATTTTTTGACCTTAACTTTTCTAACTGGATCAAAGCCTCCATTACTCCAAGGATGGCATGATAAAATTCTTTTAATAGTTAATGAAAGACCTTTAAAAAAACCATATGTTTTTAAGGCCTCAATACTATATTCTGAACAGGTTGGAAAATATCTGCATGAATGACCAATCAAAGGACTTACTAAATATTTATAAAGAGTAATCAGTTTTACTAGTATGTAAGTTCCAAAATTCATTATTTTATTCTTTCAAATTCTAAAAATAACGTTTCTTTTATTTTTTTAAATTCACTATTTAGCATAGTTGGCTTAGCAATAACAAGATACGAATAATTTAAATTAATTGATATTTTTTTACATGCATCGTTCATTATATTTCTTAGTCGTCTTTTGATTTTATTTCTCTTAACGGCATTACCAATTTTTTTTTTTGCTACAAATGAGATGTTTAAACTATTTTTATTTTTATTAGTAAGATTTCCAAAAAAAATAGTGACGTATTTGTTGGAAGTTTTTTTACTATTAATTAAAGTTCTAAATTCCTCATTTTTTGAAAGAGCAAGTATTTTGCTTTTCATTAACTAACCTGAGACTGTTAATGATTTTCTACCCCTAGCCCTTCTTCTTGCTAAAAGTTTCTTTCCACCTTTTGTCTTCATTTTAGATCTAAAACCATGTTTTCTAGCTCTTTTTATTTTTGAAGGTTGGTATGTTCTTTTCATAAAGTGATTTTAATTAAATAAAATTTCGATCTTTATAGTAATTAAATATATAAATAGCAAATATTAGATTTATAAATGCGATAATTAACAATGGAAAAAACTAAAAAAGTTAAATTATTTATTGGAATATCATATTTAAGTTTGGTCTTAATATTTTTATTATTGTTTTTTTCAAAATTTACTCTCCAAGAAATAACATCATATGAATTTATAAAAGAGAATAGGTTATATTTTCTTGAATTGAAAAGTTCTAACTTATTTCTAATATCTTTGGTATTTTTATTTTTAACTGTCTTATGGGTATTTCCTTTTTTAGGATTTGGATCACCGATCGCTCTTCTCGGCGGTTTTATTTTGGTTTTAGGTCTAAGTATTGGTGCAACATTTCTTTATATTTTTGGAAACTATTTTTTAAAAGATATAGTTAGAGAAAAGTTTTTAAATAGGTTCAAAACGCTCGAAATAAAATTTAAAAACTCAGAATTTATCTACCTATTAATATATCGATTTATAGGAGGAGTCCCATGGCAATTAAGTTGTCTTTTGCCAACTCTTTTTAATGTAAAAATACGTAATTTTTTCTTTGCGACATGTATAGGAATTATTCCTCAAATTTTTTTAACTGTTTCAATTGGAAATGGATTAGAAAAAATTATAGAGGAAAACGCAGAGGTTCCCAAATTAAGTGATATTCTATTTTCTTCTGAAATATATATACCTATTTTTGCATTTATTTTTTTAGTATTCATTACAATTCTCCTCAGAAAATTGTTTTACAAAAATTAGTGGTGCTCCCGCCCTGTACTGACCAGGGAATTAGTCCTTACCAAGGACTTGTTATGCCATTTAACTACAAGAGCAATAATCATAAATTGTATTTAAGGAATAATAGAGCATTTTTTCAAATTATTGCCTTAATTTTTTGTGTAATATGATTAATATCTAATAAAGAAATTTTTATGGGCATTCATTACGATTATAAGTCAACCAAAAGTGCTAAACTTATGGAAAAGCAAGCTAAGAGAGAAAAAAAACTTGCTGAAAAAAAAGCAAAGCGTTTAGCAAAAGAAGGTGCCAAAAAAGATGATAATAAAGAAAAAGTTTTAGATACATCTAAACCGATTACTCTAGATTTTCTTACAAATCCAAATAAAGAATGATTGTAAAAGATAAAAATGAGCGTTTAAGTTTAGCTCTCAAAAAGAATTTAAAAAAAAGAAAACTCTTTCAAAAAAAAAATAAGAAGAAAAATAAATAATGTCAATTCAGCCTGACTCTTGGATAAAAAAAATGTGTAAGGAGCATAATATGATTGAACCGTTTTTAGATCATCAAGTTTCTGAGGGAAAAATATCTTATGGTCTTAGTAGTATGGGTTATGATGTAAGAATCTCCGATGAGTACAGAATATTTACGAATGTTAACAGCTCTTTGGTGGATCCTAAAAATTTTTCTGATGATAATTTTATAGAGAGAAAAGGACCATACTGCATTATTCCTCCAAATTCATTTGTTTTAGCGAAAACAGTTGAGTATTTTAGAATACCAAAAGATGTTTTATGCATTTGTGTTGGAAAGAGCACTTATGCTCGAACAGGCATTATTTGTAATGTAACACCAATAGAAAATGAATTTGAAGGAAATATAGTAATTGAGCTAAGTAACACCACACCCAATCCGGCAAAAATATATTCTAATGAGGGCATTGCTCAATTCTTATTTTTTAAATCAGATACCCAACCAGAGACAACATATAAGTCCAAAAATGGCAAATATCAGGGGCAAACTACAATTCAGGTAGCAAAAATTAAGAAATAATTTATGGATAAGTTTTCTATTGAAGGCCCAAGCAGGATAAGGGGAGAAGTTAAAATTTCTGGATCCAAAAATTCCTCACTTCCGATTTTAGCAGCAACTTTATTATTTAATCAGCCAGTTGTGTTAAAAAATTTACCAAAGGTAAATGATATCAATACAATGATAAGTTTACTAAGATCCTTAGGATCGAAAATTATTTTATCTAAAGATAAAAGTGTCGCCAGAATACACAATAAAAAAAATCTTAAAACATTCGCAAGTTATTCTCTTGTTAAAACAATGAGAGGTTCGATTTTGGTCCTAGGTCCTTTAATTGCAAGATATTATAAATCAAAAATTTCTTTACCTGGTGGATGTTTAATTGGAGCAAGACCAATAAATTATCATTTAGAGTCTTTGAAAAAACTTGGGATGAGCTATGTTTTAAAAGATGGCTATATCCTAGCTAAATCAAATGGTAAACTAAAAGGTACAACTATAAAGTTTCCTAGACTAACTGTAGGAGCTACAGAAAATTCTATAATTGCAGCTTGTCTAGCAAAAGGTACTACTATTTTAAAAAATTGTGCAATTGAACCTGAAATAAAAGATTTAACGAAGTTTTTAAACTCAGCAGGAGCAAAGATTTCTTGGATTGGGAGAAAATGTAAGATTGTTGGAGTAAAAACTTTAAATCCAACCGAATACTCAGTGATGGCTGATAGGATAGAGGCTGGTACCTTTTGTGTAGCAGCAACATTGGCAAAAGGAAACTTGAAGATATCGAATTTTGATGCAAAAATTATCAAAACCGAATTAGAATTACTAAAAAGGTTTGGTGCAAAAATAAAAGTACATAAAGAAAAAATTTTTATCAAAGGTCCAGAGAAAATTAAATCTATTAAAAATATTAAAACTAAAGAGTATCCAGGTGTAGCAACCGATCTACAATCACAACTTATGGTTTTGATGTGTAAGGCAAGCGGAAAAAGCTCTATCACTGAAAATATATTTGAAAATAGATTCATGCATGTAGCTGAACTGCGCAGACTTGGTGCAAAAATAAATGTAAAGAATAATAAAGCTTACATTTATGGAAATACTAAATTTATTGGTGCTGAATTAATGTCTAGCGATTTAAGAGCATCCGTTTCATTAGTATTAGCAGCAATGGTTTCTAAAGGTAAATCAATAATTAACAGAATTTATCATTTGGACCGTGGATATGAAAGTATTGAGCATAAATTGAAAAAAATTGGCGTTAAAATAAAAAGATTAAAATAGTGAGCAAATACCTAGCTAAAATTATTGCAAATGATCAAGAGGGATTGCAAATGATCTCAGCATGTGTTTCAGGCTCAAAAACAAAAGTTGATAATATTAAGTTTTTAGCATCAAGCAAAGTTTTTCTATTATCGATTGAAAGAACAAAAATTGAGTCTGATCAAATGAAAAAAAAAATAAACAGTATTTGCAGATTTGATTTCGTTGATAGGGTTAAATCTAAAAATATCAATCAAGGAAATAAAGATGAAATATTAATGTTAATTGGCATCGATTATTTGAAAAATAAAGACGATTATGAAATAAATCTAATTTTTGATAAGAATAGTCACATTGTTTTGACTACAGAGACGATTGAAGTAAGGTTAGAGGATCAAAATGAGATTAAATAAATATGAAAATATTAGATAGTAAATTAAGAAATTTTAATAAAAAGTTAGATGATTTATTATTAAGAAGAAAAGCTAAAGTTCAAACGAGCTCTATCTCTGTTATTAAAATAATTAATGACGTAAAAAAAAATGGTGACAAAGCGTTGTTAAATTATGAGAAGAAGTTTAATCAGAACAGAATAATTAAACCTAGTTATAGTAAAATTAAACAATCTATTAATTCTCTAGATCCTAAAGTAAAAAATGCTATCGATCTAGCTTATTCAAGAATTTACAAGTTTCACTCATTACAAAAATTTAAAAATATTTCTTAC
>LULJ01000651.1_pt1 | contig 10878 bp, 10 predicted proteins | sample 728171 | NCBI WGS metagenome assembly LULJ01 (sample SAMN03860292, study PRJNA289734) | marine metagenome | biome: seawater column; feature: ocean; material: water; isolation source: Red Sea water column Station 169 - depth 25m | place: Saudi Arabia: Red Sea | collected 2011-10-15 | depth 25 m
AACTGGTAGTGATGAAACATTTATCTCAAGAATTAGAGATGATAAAACAAAAGAGAATTCAATTAATTTGTGGATCGTTTCAGATAACCTATTAAGAGGCGCCGCATTAAATTCTGTTGAAATTGCAGAAACAATAATGAAAGCAAATCAAAATGGAAAATAATCCTTTATCTCCTCATATTCAAATTTATAGATGGCATGTATCATCTTTAGTTTCAATATCTCATAGAATTACAGGAATAATAAATATATTAGCAATAACTTTAATTTGTATCTTTTTTATTTTTTTTTCATTTAGCGAAGGAAGTCATGAATTTATAAAATTATTCCTCCAATCTTTTATTGGGAAATTTTTCATCTTGGGTATTACATGGTCTTTTAGTTTTCAAATCTTAAGTGAGATAAGACATTTAATTATGGATTTTGGTTATGGATTTGAGTTAAAAACCACAAAAATTACTGGCTTAATTGTAATATTTGGATCTTTTATATTAACCGTTTCAATTTATTTAATAGGACGAAATTTATTTTAATGAGAGCAGTAACAAAAAAATGGGTATTTTTAAAAGTGAGTTCTCTCATATTAGTACCTTTGATGTTATGGTTTGCTTTAAATTTGGTTAGTATTTATGACAAAAGCTACTTAGAGATATTAACTTTTCTAACTTCTCAACCTTCAAAGTTTATATTTAGTCTTTTTCTTATTTTTGCTTACTTTTTCTCGGCATTAAGCATCAGCGAGGTTTTTGAAGACTATATTAAAGATGAAAAAATCAAAAATGCCGCAAACAAAGCTTTAAATTTTTTTGCTATAACAATTCCTTTAATTACAATATTTGCGGTATTTAAACTAACTATATGAAATAAGGTGGAATTTCAGCAGCCCTTGGAAACATGGGAGAAGACGATTGGCGTTGGCATATGTACGATACTGTAAAAGGAGCAGATTGGTTAGGCGATCAAGATAGTATTGAATATTTGTGTAAGGAAGCTCCAAAAGCAGTACTAGAATTAGAAAAGTATGGTGTTCCTTTTAGTAGAACAGAAGATGGAAAAATTTATCAAAGACCATTTGGAGGAATGACAAAAAATTATGGAAATGGAATTGTACAAAGAACTTGTGCTGCAGCAGACAGAACTGGTCATGCAATTCTCCATACATTGTATGGTCAAGCACTTAAACATAATACAGAATTTTTTATTGAATATTTTGCATTAGACTTAATTATGAAAGATGGACAATGCAAAGGTTTAATTGCTTGGAATTTAAATGATGGAACAATTCATCGTTTTAGATCTCACATAACAATTATAGCCACAGGGGGATATGGGAAGGTGTATTACTCAGCAACATCTGCACATACTTGTACTGGTGATGGTAATGCAATGGTATTAAGAGCTGGATTACCTCTTCAAGATATGGAGTTTGTACAATTTCACCCAACAGGAATATATGGACACGGAACACTTATTTCTGAAGGTGTAAGAGGTGAAGGTGGATATTTGGTAAACTCTAAAGGTGAAAGATTTATGGAGAGATATGCTCCCAACGCTAAAGATCTTGCATCAAGAGATGTAGTTAGCAGATCAATGTCTATTGAAATCAATGAGGGAAGAGGTGTTGGTAAAGATCAAGACCATGTTCATTTATATTTAAGTCATTTAGATAAAAAAGTTATTGAAGATAGATTGCCAGGCATTACTGAGGCAGCAAGATTATTTGCAAATGTAGATGTAACCAAAGAACCGATACCAGTTGTTCCAACAGTTCATTATAATATGGGTGGTATACCAACAAATTATAAAGCTGAAGTTTTAACAGTAAATGGATCTCAAAAAACAGTCCCAGGTTTGATGGCGATTGGTGAGGCTGCGTGCGTATCTGTTCATGGAGCAAATAGATTAGGTTCAAATTCACTTATTGACTTGGTTGTTTTTGGAAGAGCAGCAGCAAAGAGAGCAGCGGAATTGGTAAAACCTGGAACGCCTCACGAAGAAGTTAGTGAAAGCGAAACTGAAAAATGTCTAAATAGATTTGATAAACTAAGGTATGCAGAGGGAGATAATGGAACTGCTGAACTTAGACTGGCGATGCAAAAAACAATGCAGTCTAAATGTGCTGTATTTAGAACTGAAAAGAATCTTAAAGAGGGTGTAGATGAGATCAGAAAAACATATGACGGCATGGAATCGATTTCTGTTAAAGATAAATCGTTGGTATTCAATACTGATTTAGTTGAGACTTTAGAATTTGATAATTTAATTAGACAAGCGATAACAACTGTAGATTCTGCATATCACAGAAAAGAAAGCAGAGGAGCTCATGCTCGTGAAGATTATCCGAAAAGAAATGATGAAAAATTTATGAAACATACATTATCTTGGTGTGATGGAAAAAATACTAAAATTGAATACAGAGATGTACATACTTCAACATTAACAAATGAAGTCCAATATTTTCCTCCACAAGAAAGAGTGTATTAATGGTTCAATTAAATTTACCACAAAACTCAAAAGTTAATAAAGGTAAATATTTTAAAGACAAAACCGGTTCAAAGAATATCAGAAAAGTAAATGTTTATAGATGGGATCCATCCACTGGAGAGAACCCAAGAATAGACACATATGAAGTAGATATGGATAATTGTCCATCTAAAGTTTTAGACATACTAAATAAAATTAAAAACGAAATTGATCCAACACTTGCATATAGAAGATCTTGTGCGCATGGAGTTTGTGGTTCTTGTGCAATGAATATGGGTGGAAAAAATGGTCTTGCATGTACTAAGCCACATGCAGAAATTAAGGGAGATATAGATATATACCCTTTGCCTCACTTAAAAGTAAAAAAAGATTTAATAGGAGACTTAAGTGGATTATATAAACAATACCAATCCATTGAACCTTGGTTAAAAAATAATTCAAAAAGTGAAACAACAGAAATTCATCAATCTCCAGAAGATAGAGCTAAACTTGATGGAGCTTATGAATGTATAATGTGTGCTTGTTGTTCTACTTCATGTCCTAGTTATTGGTGGAATGGCGATAAGTATTTAGGTCCTGCAGTTTTATTACAAGCTTATAGATGGATAATGGATAGCAGAGACGAAGATAGAAAGGAAAGACTTCAAAAGGTTGCAGATGAACTTAAGCTTTATAGATGCCATACGATTTTGAACTGCACTAACGCATGTCCAAAAGGATTAAATCCAGCAAAAGCTATTGCTGAGATAAAGAAAATGCTTGCAACCACATAATTACTTATTTAAATACATCCATGAATTTAATTGAGCATTTTATCGATGGTAAAATTGTTTCTGGTACATCTGATAGAAAAGGAAAAGTATTTAATCCTGCTATAGGCAAACAAGAGTCTGAGGTTAGACTTGGTACAAAACAAGATCTTGATTTAGCAGTACAAAAAGCAAAAAAAGCATTTGAAACATGGTCAAATGTAACTCCAATACAAAGAGCTAGAATAATATTTAAATACAAAGAAATAATTGAAAAAAATTCTGACTTGCTAGCTAAGATGATTGTATCAGAGCATGGAAAAGTTTATGAAGATGCCAAAGGTTCTCTCACAAGAGGTTTAGAGGTAGTTGAATTTGCATGTGGAATTCCACAAATGCTAAAAGGTGACTTTACAGAAAATGTAGGTACAAACATTGATAGCTGGTCAGTGAGACAGCCATTAGGTGTATGTGCAGGTATTACACCATTTAATTTTCCTGCAATGGTTCCAATGTGGATGTTTCCAATGGCAATAGCTTGCGGAAATACATTTGTATTAAAACCTTCTGAAAAAGATCCATCTTGTCCATTAAAACTTGCAGAGCTATTTAGTGAAGCTGGTTTACCAGATGGGGTTTTGAATGTTGTTAATGGAGATAAAGAAGTTGTAGATGCAATTTTGGAACATAAAGATATATCCGCAGTAAGTTTTGTTGGATCAACACCTATTGCTAAATACATTTATGAAAATGCAGCCAAAAATGAAAAACGTGTTCAAGCTCTTGGAGGAGCTAAAAATCATTGTGTTGTCATGCCAGATTGTGATTTAGATCAAGCAGTAAACGGTCTAATGGGTGCAGCATATGGGTCTGCAGGAGAAAGATGTATGGCTCAATCTGTTGCTGTTGCTGTTGGTAATGTAGGTGACAAACTAGTCGATGAATTATCTAAAAAAGTGGAAGCTTTAAAAATTGGACCAGGCATGGATAAGAATTCTGAAATGGGTCCTTTAGTAACAAAAGAGCATCTTGAAAGAGTAAGAGGTTATGTTGATTTAGGTATTAAAGAAGGAGCAGACCTTGTGGTTGATGGAAGAGATATCAAACTTCAAGGTTATGAAGACGGTTATTATATTGGTGGTTGCTTATTCGATAATGTTAAAAAAGATATGAGAATTTATAAAGAGGAGATATTTGGACCTGTATTATCTGTTGTCAGAGCTAAAGATTTTAACGAAGCATTAAATTTAATTAATGACCATGAGTTTGGTAATGGAACAAGTATTTATACAAGAGATGGAGATGCAGGAAGAACATTTGCAAATCAAATTAAAGTAGGAATGGTTGGAATTAATATCCCTATCCCTGTGCCAGTTGCTTTTCATAGTTTTGGTGGATGGAAGAGATCATTATTTGGAGATCAACATATGCACGGGCCAGAAGGAGTTAGATTTTATACTAAATTAAAAACAATTACTTCAAGATGGCCTTCAGGTGTTAGATCAGATCCTGAATTTATAATGCCAACAATGAAATAGTAAAATGTCAAAAATATCATTAATAGGAGCTGGACAAATAGGTGGAACTTTAGCACATTTAATTGGACTAAAGGAGCTTGTTGATGAAGTAGTATTATTTGATGTAGCAAGTGGAATTGCTAAAGGTAAAGCATTAGATATTGCACAGTCTTCATCCGTAGATGGATTTAATGTAAAATTTTCAGGTACTGATAATTATGAAGATATAAAAAATTCAGATGTAATCATTATTACAGCTGGTGTTCCAAGAAAACCAGGAATGAGTAGAGATGATTTATTAGGAATAAATTTAAAAATTATAAAACAGGTTGCTGAAGGTATAAAGCAGCATGCACCAAATGCCTTTGTTATATGTATTACAAATCCATTAGATGTAATGGTTATGGCTTTTCAAAAATTTTCTGGACTATCGCCTAACAAAGTTGTTGGAATGGCCGGAATATTAGACACATCGAGATTTAAACTGTTTTTATCTTTAGAGTTAAATGTGCCTGTTAGAGAAATTGAGGCAATGGTAATGGGAGGACATGGAGATACTATGGTTCCTCTACCAAGATTTACAAAAGTTTCAGGAAAACCATTATTAGATTTAGTCAAAGAAGGAAAAATATCAAAAGATAAATTAGAAAGTATAAATCAAAGAACTAGAGATGGAGGTGCTGAAATTGTTAAATATTTAGAAAAAGGTTCAGCATTTTATGCACCAGCAGCGTCAGGTGTTGAAATGGCAGAAGCATACTTAAAAGATAGCAAAAAAATGCTCCCTTGTGCTGCTCATTTAAATGGACAATACGGAATAAGCAATATTTACGCTGGAGTGCCAGTAATTGTTGGAAAGAACGGTATAGAAAAAATCGAAGAAATTGAGCTAGATGAAAATGAAAAATCTGAGTTTAATAACTCAGTAGATGCTGTAAAAAAATTATGGGAAGCTGCATCCAAAATTGATCCTAGTTTAAATAACTAGTTAATGAATATTCACGAACACCAAGCAAAGAATATACTTAGAAAATATGGAGCTAAAGTTCCGGATGGAGTTTATGCTCTAGATGTAAATGAATTATTGGAAAAAGCTAAAAATCTTAAAACTGATAAATATGTGTTGAAAGCACAAATTCATGCTGGAGGCAGAGGTAAAGCTGGTGGAGTTAAAATAGTAAATGATTTAAAAAGTCTTGAAACAGAGGCAAAATCCTTGCTTGGAAAAAAATTAATCACTCATCAGACAGGACCTAGCGGAAGAATTGTTAAAAGATTATATGTCGAAGTTTCATCTAACATTGATAAAGAATTTTATTTGTCTTGTGTTGTAGATCGTGCGAGCTCAAAGATAGCTTTTATCTCAAGTGATCAAGGGGGTATGGATATAGAAGAAGTCGCAATCAAATCTCCTGAGAAAATTTTAACAACAAAAGTAGATTTAGATAACGAAATATCTGATGAAAATTGTAATAAAATAATAAGTATTTTTAATCTAGATGAAGAAACAAAAGAACAAGGAATTAGTCTAATCAAGTCCATATACAAATTATTTATAGAAACCGATGCTAATTTAATCGAAATTAATCCTTTAATTTTAACAAAAGAAAAAGAGTTGATTTGTTTAGATGCAAAAATGAATTTTGATGGAAATGCTTTATTCAGACATCCAGAGCTAATTGAGTTGAGAGACCTCAATGAAGAAGAAGAAACAGAGATAGAAGCTAGCAAGCATGATTTAGCATATATTAAACTTGATGGAACAATTGGATGCATGGTTAATGGAGCTGGGCTTGCAATGGCAACTATGGACATAATTAAATTATATGGAAAGGAACCAGCAAATTTTTTAGATGTTGGTGGTGGGGCTTCTAAAGAAAAAGTGGCAGCTGCTTTTAAAATAATTTTATCAGATAAAAATGTTAAAGGAATATTGATTAATATTTTTGGCGGAATAATGAGATGTGATGTTCTTGCCCAAGGTGTTGTGGATGCAGCAAAAGAAATAAAAATGAATGTTCCTTTAGTTGTAAGATTGGCCGGAACAAATTTTGAAGAGGGAAAAAAAATACTTGATAATTCAGGTCTTGAGTTAATTTCTGCTTCTGATTTATCAGATGCTGCTAAAAAAATTGTAGAGGCTATTAAATAAATGTCAGTTTTAGTTAATAAAAACACAAAGTTAATTTGCCAAGGTTTTACGGGTAGTCACGGAACTTTTCATTCAGAGCAAGCAATTAAATATGGAACAAATTTAGTCGGAGGAGTTACACCAAAAAAAGGTGGTCAAACTCATCTAGATAGACCAGTATTTAATACAGTAAAGGAAGCAGTCGATGAAACTGGTGCCAACGCAACTATGATTTATGTTCCTGCGAAATTTGCATCCGCAGCAATCATAGAGGCCATTGAAGCTAACTTAGAATTAATCGTTTGTATCACTGAGGGTATACCAGTTCTTGATATGATTAAGGTCAAAAAAAAGTTACTTAATTCAAAATCAAGATTAATCGGTCCCAATTGTCCAGGGATAATTACGCCTGATGAATGCAAGATCGGAATAATGCCAGGAAATATACATAAAAAGGGTTCTGTTGGTATTGTATCAAGATCTGGAACTTTGACCTATGAGGCTGTCGCACAAACTACAGAGAATGATTTGGGACAATCAACATGTATAGGTATAGGTGGTGATCCAATAAATGGTACGAACTTCATTGATTGTTTAGATTTATTTTTAAAGGATGAGGAAACTAAATCAATTTTAATGATTGGTGAAATAGGAGGATCAGCTGAAGAAGAAGCAGCTGAATTTGTAAAAAATCATGAAATAAAAAAACCCATGGTTGGTTTTATTGCAGGTGTTACAGCACCACCGGGTAGAAGAATGGGACATGCAGGCGCCATAATATCAGGTGGCAAAGGCGGGGCCAAAGATAAGATCAAAAAAATGGAAGATTGTGGTATAGAAGTTGCCACATCCCCTTCAGAAATTGGAAAAACATTGTTAAATAAATTGTCCAATTGAAAACAAAATCTAGTATTATATTAAAATAAAATGAGCTCTCCTAAAAATCTAGAATATAAAAAAACATCATTTCTAAATAAAGCTAATAGTGCATTTATTGAGGAAATGTATGTAAAATTTATAAATAAAGATCCATCTCTATCTGAAAGTTGGATTGAATATTTCTCAGGTGTAGATGAGGATATGAAGATATTAGTCGACGAGATAAATGGACCATCGTGGAAACCTTTTTCAAAAAAAATTAATATTGAGGATGTCGAGAAAACAGCTAAAGAAAACGAAAAAAACAAAGATAACTCTAGCAAGTTTAATTTCCAAGTAATTGCAAATTCAAATAAAAATTCAATAAGTGCTGTAGCCTTGATAAGAGCTTATCGCTTAAGGGGACATCTATTATCAAAATTAGATCCTTTAGAATTGATGAAGTCAGAATATTTAGACGAATTACATCCTGAGTACTATGGTTTTAAAAAAGAAGATTATGACAAAGAAATTTTTCTAAACGGAATAATAAATAAAAAAAGTGCAAATATTAGAGAAATACTTAAGTTTTTAAAAAAAACTTATTGTGGTCCCATAGGTTATGAGTACATGCATATTTCAAATCCAACTGAGAGAATGTGGTTTAGAGATAGAGTTGAAAAAGACGAGAATGCACTCAAGTTTACAAAAAATGGAAAGCAAGCAATTTTAAATAAATTAATACAAGCAGAGGGATTTGAAAAATTTTTAAACACAAAATATGTTGGTACTAAAAGATTTGGTTTAGATGGTGGAGAAAGTTTAATACCTGCTCTTGAGCAAATTATAAAAATCGGAGGACAATCCAAAATAAAAGAAGTTAAAATAGGAATGTCACATAGAGGAAGACTAAATGTCTTAGCAAACGTTTTACAAAAGTCTTATAAAAGAATTTTTAATGAATTTGCTGGTGAAATGGATGGTTCAGAAGATGGTGCTGGAGATGTCAAATACCATTTAGGAGCCTCATCTGATAGAGAATTTGATGGAAATCCTGTACACGTTAGTTTAACAGATAATCCTTCACATTTAGAGGCAGTTAATCCTGTTGTTCTTGGCCAAACTAGAGCTAAACAATTTTTTCACCAAGACAAACAAAGAAATAAAGTTATACCAATATTAATTCACGGCGATGCTGCATTTGCAGGGCAAGGAATAGTAGCAGAGTGTTTTGCGATGTCCGGACTTCCTGGTCATAACACTGGAGGGACAATCCATATTATTGTTAACAACCAAATTGGATTTACAACAAGTCCTAGATTTGCGCGATCTTCCCCTTATCCTTCTGACGTAGGTAAAATGGTTGATGCACCAATCATCCATGTTAATGGAGATGATCCTGAGGCAGTTGTTTACGCAACTAGAATAGCAACTGAGTTTAGATTAAAATTTAATAGAGATGTTGTAATTGATTTAATATGTTACAGAAGATTTGGACATAATGAGGGAGATGAGCCATCTTTCACCCAACCACTTATGTACAAAAAAATTAGATCTCATCCATCTACAATTAAAATTTATGGTGAAAAGCTCGTAAATGAAGGACTTTTTACGAAACAAGATTTAGATCAACAAATTATTGATTTTAAAAATTTATTAGATGATCAATTTAAAAATGCGAAAGATTATAAACCTAAAATTAGGTGGTTTGAGGGAACTTGGTCGAGATATAAACCCGAAAGAGGTAAAGATAAAAGAGGTGTAACTGGATCAGATTTGAAAATTTTAAATAATATTTCTGACAGAATACATGTTTTTCCAACTGATAAAAATATTCACAAAACCATAACAAAAATTATGGAAAATAGAAAAAAAACTATTAATGAAGGCTCAGGAATTGATTGGGCAACAGCTGAGTCTTTAGCATTTGGTTCATTATTAGTTGAAGGTTATCCAGTAAGGTTAGTAGGTCAGGACTCAGGTAGAGGTACCTTTAGTCAAAGACACTCAGTTTTAAGAAATCAAATTGATAATTCAAGGTACATACCTTTAAACAATATATCTAGTAACCAAAAAAATTTTGAAATTGTAGATAGTTTTTTATCTGAACTTGCAGTTTTAGGATTTGAATATGGATACAGTTTAGTAGAACCGAATACATTGACAATTTGGGAAGCTCAATTTGGTGGGAAGCTCAATTTGGAGATTTTGCAAATGGTGCACAAGTAATTATTGATCAATTTATATCATCTGGTGAAAGAAAGTGGAAAAGAGCATCAGGACTGGTTATGTTATTACCCCATGGTTATGAAGGACAAGGTCCAGAGCACTCCTCTGCGAGATTAGAGAGATTTTTACAATTATGTGCAAATGATAATTTACAAGTTATGAATTGTACTACACCTGCAAATTATTTTCATGCTTTAAGAAGACAGATGCACCGTGATTTTAGAAAACCTTTAATTATAATGACACCTAAGTCACTTTTAAGAAATAAATATTGTGTATCAAATTTAGAAGATTTTAGTAAAAAAAATTCTTTTCATAGAGTGCTATGGGATCATGCTAGAGATACTAAGCAAAAAGGTTTTATTAAGTTAAAAGAAGATAAAAAAATTAGAAAAGTAATATTATGCTCTGGAAAAATTTATTTTGATCTTCTCGCGGCAAGAGAGAAACTAAAAATCAATGATGTGATTTTGTATAGAATTGAACAACTATATCCTTTCCCTGCAAAAAGTTTGGTTAAAGAGCTAAAACCATTTGCAAAAAATTCAAAATTTTATTGGTGCCAAGAGGAGCCCAAAAATATGGGTGCTTGGTTTGCTGTTAGAGATTATATACAATGGACATTAGAGACTATTAAGGCTAAAAACAATGCAATTTCTTACATTGGAAGAAGTCCAGATGCTACACCTGCTACAGGTTATGCAAGAAGACATAATTCTGAACAACAAGAAATTATAAATAAAGTATTTGAATAAATGAGTGAAAAAATATTAGTTCCAGTTTTGGGAGAAAGTATTACAGAGGCTACGGTCACGAAATGGTTAAAGAAAAAGGGTGATAACGTAGTTGCTGATGAAGCTGTAGTAGAATTAGAAACTGACAAAGTAAACTTAGAAGTTCCTGCACCTGC
>LULJ01000720.1_pt1 | contig 10868 bp, 14 predicted proteins | sample 728171 | NCBI WGS metagenome assembly LULJ01 (sample SAMN03860292, study PRJNA289734) | marine metagenome | biome: seawater column; feature: ocean; material: water; isolation source: Red Sea water column Station 169 - depth 25m | place: Saudi Arabia: Red Sea | collected 2011-10-15 | depth 25 m
CGATCTTGGTTTTGACATATCTTTTACTTCATCCGTCCGTTTATACGGTATAGATACACCAGAATCGAGAACGCGTGATCCTGATGAGAAGAAATGTGGTTTGCTTGCAAAAAAATTTTTGGAGGAAGCCGTTAAAAACGGAAAAAATATTATTATCCGCACGCAAAAAGACGAGAAAGGTAAGTTTGGTCGCGTTCTGGGCTCGCTTGTTATCGATGGTATTAATATCAATCACAAAATGATAGAAGAAAACCTAGCTGTCGCGTATTATGGACAGAGTAAAGACTCGATTGCTAAAGGTCATTTGGTTAATCGTGGAATTTTAGTTGAAAAAGGGCTTCTTAATCTAGAATGAATCAATGAGTTTACTAACACAAGCACTCAAACAGGCCGCTAAACGCGCTGATGACATGGAAAAAGGTGTCATGGCGATACCTAGCGCACCAGAAACAGCAGGAATTGAAGCTTTAAACGTAAAAATAGGTGATTTTGACCCGCGTTTTGATCCTAGAGTCAAAGAACAAGAGAGATTACGCGCAACAATTGCAGAAATAGCACCCAATCCTGAGATGCAAGTGAAACCGCCGCTACGCTTGACTGATTTAGAGGGAGAAGACTTCATAACCTCGATGTCAGACCGCACAGCCGCCGGTGGATCTGTGCAATCTATCAATGAGGTACCGCTTTTTAACAAAATAGACCTCCGTGGCGGTCAAGATTTCATGTTTGAGAACCCTAATCAAGTGTGGGCTTCTGCAAAAGAGCCTTCAGAGGCGATTATGAGGTTAGCAAAACAAGCAAAAGCGGAGACTGGACGCGATCCTCTCTATATTCCCTGGCGGATGGCACCCACAGGTGGCGATTTTTCTACAACGACGGGTGAGCTGATGATTGGTTATGCATCCTCTAACATGAGTAAAACTAATAAGAAGCGATTGGATTCTAGGATAAAAAACTTTAAAACGGTTGGATCAATGTTTGGCGGCAAACGTGTCGGCAAAGGATTGAAGCTCGACGAATGGTATGGAGTTGATGATCCCCGATCTGTGAAAGTTTGGAGGAATGCGCCAGACACGCTAAGAAAAGAATTGCTCAACATGATGGATGTTAATTTTAGAGACAAAGGTGGCCTATCTATTGGTGCCGCTCGATTAATTAATACTGACCCATCACAATATTTAGCGCGTGATGCGGGCATACAAAATGTGGGTCGTATCTTTGCGGATCAAGAGATACTACCCTCTACACACCCATCGTACCCGTTTGCAGTGCCTGGCGGCGGTGTTGGAACGCTACCACGCGCACAGGAGGCGACTATTTTTGATTTACTGCCGGAAGCACGCTTTGGAAGTGCACAAAAACCAGTAGGCGATCCTGCTAACCCTACACAACAAGAGATTCGTGCGTTACAAATGAAGCCTTATAAGGGACGCATCACTGAAACGATACTGCGTCGTATGGCTGATCGAGGCGTTGATGTGAATTCATTAGCCGGATTGTCCACGGGCGCGATTGTGTTTACACTAACAAGTGCAGGCTTGCTGACTAATGAAGAGGCGCAGGCCGGTGGCTTACAAGAGTTTCTTGACACAATACAAAATGAAGAAGAGCAGAAAGAGAGTCGTGGGATCATGGCTTTAGGTAACTAATATGGGCGTTATTAAAAAATTAATTACAGGATCTAAAACGATAGACCCTAACTTCATATCTGCCGCTGAAGATCTCGCAATCGATTTGCCACAAGCAAAACTCACAGGTCAACAGGCAAAAGCTTATTTCAAGAAAAATGGTGCTAAGGATAGGGAGCTAGAAGCGCTTGGGCTTGATGGTATTTTTGAGCAAGACAAAACAACAAAACAAGAGATACTTAACAAGATAGACGAAAACCGAATCGAGTTTGAGTCTGAAATTAATGGTGGGCCCGGTGTTGGCTTTGATAAAGCAATAACTTTTGGTACATCCGATGTATCTGCTCGCGATTACTTTGGTGATGATGGTTTTTTAAATGAAGTAGATTACATAACTAGCGACACAGCATTCAACCGCTCTTTAGCATTCGATTTTATCGCAGATCAAGTTTTTCCAGACGGACTTACTGGCAGTGAATTAGATCTTTTGAGTGAAATTAAAGACTCCTTTGGAAAAATTAATTTCAATCATCCGTTTTTTGACAATTTTGACGTGCCCCCCGGCTTAGAGGATTTTGCTGAAGGCAGATTAGCTTTTGTTGATTTGCCAGATGAATTGGCGTTCAAAATGTATGATCAAGTAGAAAAAATGGTGATTGATGATTACAACATGAACCCTGCCCAAAAACTAACGATGTATGTTGATGGCGAGCCAACAGACTACGAATTATTTAAAAGAGCACAGGATGATGAGTGGTCGCCAAATCTTGGTTATTCGCCACCATTTATAGAAACAGAATTTAGTAGCTTAAATAGACCTGAATCTTTGAATGAAGCACAAGTGCGATTATCGAGCCTTGCGGAAGAAATAGGCGATGTAGAAGCGCCAGAAAATCAAGTTAAGTGGCAAAACTTTTCAACTGTACAAGGCAAAAATTATTTAGAAGAGCGTGTAAGAATTAAAAAAATGCCTGCTTTTGATCCTGATCCTCAGGGATTTGATTTTCCAGAGGGCTATGAAGTTTTTAGAGATAAAGTTCATTTTCCGCAAGATGTTAATAATATATTTCACATTCGAACCTCTGACCACATTCACAAAGACAAAAGCGGTAAAGAAAAAAATATTTTAGTTATCGAAGAGCTCCAAAGTGATTGGGCGCAACAAGGGCGAGAAAGGATAGACCCCTTTGAAGGTTTAACTCCCGACGGGCGAGAGGTATTGATAGGAGGATTTACGAGCCCGACGTTTCGTTCAAGTGTCTTAGAAAAAACTAAGGAACTGAAAAAAAAGATAGAAGAAATTTATGGCCCCGATAGTGGTTTTGCGGATGACCCTTATAGAAATGATGCCTTTGGAATAAGGGTTATCAAAGATGATTTAAGTCCGGAGTCAGCACCTCGTATATATGGAGACGTTTACAAGAGCATAAAAACGCATCAAAAATTTTTAAATAAAAACGCAGACAAATTTGAAGATAGTTTTCTTGATTACATCGCTGACAACATAGCCGGAGAGGGTAGATCCCCTAGCAAATTTATCAACACTCAATCGATGCAGAATCTACCGGATGCGAGCAGGGAGAAAACGCGCAAAGCTTTACTAAGTATTGTAAATGAAATTCCTGAAGATATTAAAAAATTAGGTCGGCAAATAATGCCAACGGGGACGCCAAGTTTTACTTTGTCACAAGTAGAGCCACCACCACTAGGTGCCATACAAGACAAACAAGATCTTTTTGATTTTATTTTGCAAAAAGCTTACGAACCAAGACAAGATCTCGACGGGCAAACACTTTTTGAATTTGTAAGCAAACCTAAAATCAAGCAATCAACAGGCTTGGATTCAGAACAAATCGTCGCGGCAAATGATTATATCGCAAAAGATTCAGATTTGATGGATCAGATTGCTAGGAAAAGAACAGAATACAACCCTGCGATTGCAGATACGCCAACTTGGACAAATATGGCAATCAAGCATATTTTTAAACGTGCCGCAGATGAGGGATATGATGGCGTAGCGTTTGTACCGGGTGAATTACAAGTAAAGCGTTGGAGAGACAAAGGCTTAGAAACTTATTACGACAGGATAATACCTAAACAAATAGAAAAGGTCTTTGGGAAAAAGAAACCCGATACTGAACGTGAAACCATGTTTTTGCAAGATTATGAAGATGGGCGAAACAACGATCCCTCTATGGGATACGTTTCAAGTCGCGCGGTGATCTACGATCTGGATGAAGAACTTAAAAATGGTAAAACTATTTCTCAAAAAGTTAGCGATGGTGTCACGAGTTTTAGTGCACCGGTTGCCGGTCTGGGATTAGCCGGACTTGCGGCGCTATCGCCTGAAGAATCGCAGGCGGCGGAAGATATGGCCGCTGAAGTTGAATCCATGAAAGCGGGTCGTGTCAATCCTGACGTGGCCGCATTTGCTGACGCAGTGTCTGGTGGTGCACAAGTGCTAGGTGAGGGTATTATGGACTTATTGATCGAACCCGCAGTGGAGTATGGTGCCGGTAGAATAGCGCTCGGTTTAGGCAAATCACCTGAAGAAATAACTCAAACAGCAAAAAAAGCAAGAGAAAAAATAAATTATGAGGTTAGCTCACCCACAGCAAAAAGATATAAAGATCGAATCTTACAAGGTTTGGGTGGACTTGGTCAGTATCTAACAGGCGAGGGCACAGAAAGAACAATGCCTTTGGGGGTCATGCGACCTGGCATGGGAAGGCCCACCACGATAGAAACCAAGAAAAGGGATCCACTGCAAGCCGCCTTCCAGGATATTTACGAGCCAAGTGCAGAAGCGCTTACAGAGGGAATCATGGCGCTACAATATCCTTTCGATGAGTCTAAAGAAGCGCAAGCGGCTAGAGAGGCTAGTCGAGATTTTGTCGAAGTAATTCAACCACTCTAATCAAATAACCGATCTTCCTTCCACAGGTTAATAATATATTTAGCTTCCGCACCGATGTTGTGCTCTCGCAACAAAGCCCTCTTTAATATCGCTTGAAGCTTTTTATCCTTGATGTCCTTACCGCTAATAATCAAAGCGTAGTCCAAGGTTCTAAAGTATTTATCCATCGTTACCCTCCATAAAATGATAAGTATACATGTTTGCAATACGACACGCAACATGTTATAATGTCTCTGTCATTAAGGGAATGACAAATTTTAAATCTAAACAAAGGGAGAGAGTAATGCATAGATATGCAATAAAAAATCCAACACAAAGGAAAGTCAGAAACAGAGGATGGCAACCCGTCTCAATCTGGCTTGATGGTTGGTATCAGGGTTGGCGAGTTAAAACTGGAAATAAGTATCAGCATGTGTTCAGGCAAAACGCTGATTACACAGGCTCGGTCAAAAAGTTTCCACTGAAAACTAGCCAAGTGGAGGATTTATAATGTCACATAAATTTAAAGACTGGACGACGACGTTCCAAGAGTTAAAACCTGGGGACACGTTTCTCGATCTCGATACGAGAGATGATCTCGAAGGATACGATAATGGTTATGCAGTATGGGTTAAAAGAGATGGGATCTTTGGTAATTATGCAGACTGCATATTTTGCACAGAAGGAACGGTAGGGTCTTATTTTACTGCCCCAGACAGAAAAGTTTATAACCTTACGGAGGCGTCTAGAGAAAGAAGAGAGTGGTTGAAAGTTAGAGAGTATTCATGGCGGCTTGAGGAGCAAGAAAATGACTAAACGAGACAAAATGATCGAAAAGATCACAAAACTTTTGGCAATGGCTAAACACAGCGCCAGTAATGAAACTGAAGCAACGACTGCGTTGCGACAAGCAGAGGCGATGATGCGAAAGCATGATATTGAGTTTGCAGACGTTGAAGCGCAGAAGATTGAAAAGGATGATTTACAAAGAGGTTTCACCGGTGAGACAAGAAACAGTAAGTGGGTATGGAATCTTGCCTGGGCCGCATCTTATTTAACATCCACGATGCCTTACAAAAGAGGTAAAGAAATTATTTTCTGTGGTGTTAAAGAGGACGTGCAGGTTGCATTACTCATGCATGACTACCTTGTTGGCGTAACTGAAAAGATTTCATCTAAGTATCGTGGCAAGTTCGATCCTGTGTTTTCTGTAAGAGAGCAAAGGCAATCATTTAAGATGGGTATGGTACGGATGATTGTGGAAAGAGCTGAAGAAATTAAAAAGGAGCGAGAAGCTGAGATTGCCTCGGCAAGTGTTGCATCCTCCGGCAAAGACTTGATTGTGATCAAGCAAGCCTTGATAAAAGATAAGTTTAATCTTGCTTATCGAAAAGCAACGCGTTCTTACATCACAGATTCAGGCGCTTATAACAAAGGACAAGAGGCAGGCAAATCAGTGGGTCTTAATCGTCAAGTGAATGGCAGTAAAGATAAGATGAGGTTAGCCGGATGATTAATAATACCTATCTTGAGATGGCGAAAGAAGATTTAGCCGCTATAGAAAAACACGTCAAGGCATGTCAAAAGCATGGTTTCGAAGTCATGCCAGATGTTGTTTTATTTAGAATCGAGAGCGCCATGAAGGCGCTCAACATTCACGTTGATGGACAGTCACAATGAAACAGTTCCGCATTGACAAAAATGTGCCGATAGAAACGATCAACCGTTCAAAGTATAAAGCTACGATTGATAAAATGGAGACAGGTGATTCGGTGCAGTTTTGGAAAATAAATAAAGCACGATCTTTTCAAACAGTTATTAATCGTCATGGCTTTCACTCAGCGATGAGAAAGACAGATGACGGTTGGAGAGTTTGGAAACTAGAACAAAGAGATAATTAAATATGATTAGTAACAAAGCAAAAATGAAAAAAGTATTTTTCAACCGCGTGCGTCGTACGTGTTTAAAATACGACTTAGACATTGAGTATGATGGTGCACCCAAAAACTACAATGCGGTATACATCATGAAAGACGGTAAGATTATGTTTGCTGACCGTCGTAAGGATGACCTGCCGCTTGATATCAATTGGCAACGCCTGCATGAAGAGATGTTTAATTATGGATTTGTAGGAGGTGTTAAGTGAAACCGTTACGTGTAATCAACAACATCTACGGTTATGTGCGTGTATCAACACAGGAACAGGTGAAGAGTGGTGTCTCATTGCGTCAGCAACAAGATGCCATCTCTGCTTTTGTCAAAGAAAAGTACAATCGCAAGGTTACTGAGTTTTTTATTGATGATGGTGTATCGGGCACAAAACCTATTTTAGAGCGTGATGGATCGCGTGAGTTGACTAACTCCATAGATCGTAATGATGTGGTAGTCGCAACACGATTAGATCGCTTATCTCGAAATGCTAATGACCTATTAGGAATCATACCGAATCTTGAGGAGGTAGGTATCACGTTGTTTTTCTGTGAGCAGTTTGGTGAAGTGCCGATTGTTTATCCAAGGCCAGAGAACGCAAAAGGCTTACAGCGTCGCTTTGATATGAATGATATGGCTAATAAGATTATGTTGATGGTCTTATCAGCGGTCGCGGAAATAGAGCACGCAACGATAGCTGATCGTTTTGCCGAGGGTAAATGTGATTGGGCATCCCGTGGTTACTTTATTGGCGGCTCTGTGCCTTATGGTTTTAGAGTGGTTGAGGAGACTCACGGCAACAAAACGCGTAAGTTTTTAGAGCCAATACCGGAAGAACAAGAGATTATTAAAACAATCTATGCACTACGTGCGCGTGATAAAAAAGAAAAGGCGATATCAAAAGAAGTGCATTCTTTACACGGTGTTGAGTTGTCTTGGCAGAAGATTAAAAAAATACTCAATCGAAAAATACAGGGTATGCCGCAACACTCTTTTTAGGTATTATGCAGTTATGGAGGACGCTCTATGACTGCTAAAGAACTGATAGAACAAACAATTAAAGAGATCGAAGAATCACTACCTACTGATTTTATGACCGATGCGACACGAGATATTATGACTCGTGCCGTAGATAATCTTAAAAAAGCATTAGAAGAAATCGATGGCTAACATCAACGGGTGGGGCCGTGGTACTTGGGGTGAGGGCGCATGGAATGCGGTTTTACCTGTCACGTTAACCGGATTATCTAGCACCGTTAGTGTTGGATCGGTTTCTGTTGTTGCCAAAGCGAATGTCACACCCACCGGACAATTAGCAACTGCATCACTTGGTGCCGTTACAACAGTCGCACAAGCGATTGTTAATGTAACAGGTCAAGCATCAACACTTGGTATTGGCTCTGTCACAACAACAGCCGATGCGAATGTTACGCCGGCAACACAAGTCATTACCTCTGCGCTCAGCACTGCGCTAACCATTACCGGTAAGGCAAATGTTTCTGTAACAGGACAAAGTGCTACAGCCGCAACGGGCACCGCTACTGTTGATGCAGAGGCAAACGTAACAGTTGCAGGTTTCGGACTGACAAGCGCACTTAGCACAGCGTTGACGGTAACAGGCAAGGCAAATGTGACGCTACCAACGCAAAGCATCACATCCAGTATTGGTACGTCAACGGTTGTCGCGCAAGCAATTACAAACTTACCGGTCATCTCTGGATTATCGGCAAGTTTGGGATCTGTTACGACAACAGCAGATGCTAATGTCACAGCACCAACCTTTGGATTATCGAGTAGCTTAGGTGCGCCAACCGTTACCGGAATTGGTAATGTCACAATATCGGGCCAGTCTATTACATCGGGGCTTGGTGATGTATCGACAATTGCTCAAAGTATAGTAAACTTAGATGGATTGGAAAGTAGCGTTTCACTTGCCAATGTTTTAGTATATGGAGAAATAGTAACGGATCAAACACCTAATTATGCAGAGGTGGATACGTCACAAACAGCATCGTTGAGCGATATCAGCACGTCACAGACAGCAAATCTTTCAACGATTAGTACGTCGCAGACGCCAAGCTTGTCAGAGATAAGCACGTCACAGACGCCAAATTATGAAGAGGTAGCATAACGAGGACAAATTATGGCAACTTTTGTAAATGATTTAAGACTAACAGAGCTCGCCACCGGTGAGGGTTCTGGAACCTGGGGGGATACTACAAACCAAAATCTTGAATTAATTTCGAGCGCGATGGGTCACGGTGCTGAAGCAATTGCAAATGCATCAACTCATACCATTACAATGGCAGATGGTGCGGACGATGAGTTTAGATCGACATTTTTAAGGCTTACGGGCGGCGGACAGGCGTGTACTGTTACTTTAGCGCCCAACACGTTGTCTCATACCTGGATTATGCGTAATGAAACCAATTCAACGCTTACGCTAACACAGTTGCTATCTCAGCGGGTCAAACAAAAATAGTTGCAACTGACGGTGCCGGATCTGGTGCGGTTGTTTATGAATTAGATGATCTTGAGCTTGCGGGTAACTTAGCTGTTGGTGGTAATGTCACGATTACAGGTGACATAGATGTTGACGGTACAACTAATCTTGATGTTGTAGACATTGATGGTGCTGTGGATATGGCAAGCACTTTAGCTGTCGGTGGCGTTGTCACTGCGAATGCAGGTGTAGTGGTTGATACTATCACTATTGATGGAAGTGAAATAGACTCAAGCGGTTCATTAGGTCTTGATGTAGGTGGAAATCTTACTATTGATGTTGATGGCACAACTATTACTTTAGCTGACGGTGGAGATAATTGGGGACAGTTTTTTAATTCTTCCCAAAACTTTTTTATTAAAAATCCAACAACGGATAAAGATATTGTAATCCAAGGCATTGATGGTGGTAGCACTATCACTGCGCTCACTTTAGATATGAGCAATGCAGGAGCCGCTACGTTTAACGCAGGTGTTACTTTTGGCGGAGATATTGTGCTTGGCGATACTAATCCGTCAATTACTTTAAATGATTCTAGCACCACCAACTTACAACATATTATTTCTAGTAGCAGTGATAAGTTACAAATAAGCACAGACCCTAATGGCGTTCATTCATCATCAAGAATTGAGTTTTTAGTTGATAATACTGAGAGAATGCAAATTACGGATACAGGGATAGATGTCGTAGGTACAGGCTCATTTACAGGAGCAATCACAGCTAACGCAGGTGTAGTGGTTGATAACATTACTATTGATGGTAATGAGATAGATGTAAGCTCTGGTAACTTTACCCTAGACGTTGCAGGTGACACGTTGCAGGTGACATAAGTTTTGATGCTGATGGACAAGATATAAAATTTTTAGATGGAGGCACAGAATACGGAAAAGTTCGTTTTGAAGACCCAAATTTTGTCATTAAATCAAGTGTTCAAGATGGTGATATTTTATTTAAAGGAGATGACGGTGGGTCTACAATACTTGCTTTGAAGCTTGATATGAGTGCCGCAGGAGCCGCTACGTTCAACGCAGGGGGAACTTTTGGCGGTGTCTTAGCAGTAAATTCTGGAACCACAAATACAGTAGCAACTTTCACTTCTTCAGATTCAGGTGCAGGAATTAATTTAACCGATGATTCAGGAACCTCTAACATTCAAACAAATGGTGCAACTTTACGAATAGGCGTAGATGAAGATGGAGCAGTATCAAGCTCAGCAATACAATTTAGAGTAGATGGTGCTACAAAAGCCACTTTAAACGATAGTGGTGTTTTCACCTGTGATGGCGGTGTAGTGGTTGACAATATTACCATAGATGGTCAAGAGATTGATGTTTCTTCTGGTGATTTAACGATAGATACAGCAGGAGATATAAGATTAGATTCTGGTGGTGCAGATATACAATTTTTAAATAGTGGCACAGAGTTTGGTAGAGTATTTGGTAGTTCAGATAATTTTTATATACAAGCTCGACAAGCTGACAAAGATATTATTTTCCAAGGCATCGATGGCAGTTCAACTATAAGTGCCCTCACCCTTGATATGTCACAGGCAGGTGCGGCTACGTTTAACGGAAATCTTACGGTTAATGGTGCAGATGTAACTGTAACAGCTAACATAAAACACGCAGGAGATGGCGATACATTCTATGGATTTCATGGAGATGATTTATGGCGAGTAGTAACTGGTAATGTAGAAAGACTTGAAGCAAGTAGTTCTGGTATTATTATTAACGATACTGGTGCAGATGCAGACTTCCGCGTTGAGTCTAACGGCAATGCTAATATGCTATTTGTTGATGGTGGTAATGATCGAGTTGGGATTGGAATTGGTAGCCCAGTAAATCCTTTGCATTTATTTGATTCTTCTGCAACCTCGCAACTTTTAGTACAAGGTGACTCTAATGATGCATCA
>LULJ01001400.1_pt1 | contig 10847 bp, 14 predicted proteins | sample 728171 | NCBI WGS metagenome assembly LULJ01 (sample SAMN03860292, study PRJNA289734) | marine metagenome | biome: seawater column; feature: ocean; material: water; isolation source: Red Sea water column Station 169 - depth 25m | place: Saudi Arabia: Red Sea | collected 2011-10-15 | depth 25 m
TTGCCAGAAAAACAAAATTTAAGTTATTTTGGTAAAAATGATGAAGCTAACTGGATTTATAATTTTTCTCTTCCGCCCTTATTAATCCATGCTTTTTTATTTGAAAATAGTTCATATCTTAACAAGTGGAGTAAAAACCTTCCAAATACTAAATTCCAGAATAGTTATTTAAATTTTATTGCATCACATGATGGTATTGGCATGAGGCCCACTGAAGGAATATTGAACGAAAGATCATTAAATAATTTTCTTAAAAGACTAAAAAAAAATGGTTCAAAATTTTCGTATAGAAAAGTTCAAAATAAATCTAAAAAAGTTTATGAAGCTAATATCACTGTTTTTGATGCATTAAAAAAATCAGATACTGATCCTAATGGGAAATTTTTTTTAGAACGATATATTGCAGCTCATGCAATAATGATTTCTTTTGAGGGTGTTCCAGCTATTTATTTCAATTCTTTGTTTGGCAAATCTAATGATGAAGCAAAATATGTAATTACAGGGAATAATAGAGACATTAATAGATATAAATGGAATTATGAAAATATTATAAAAAAATTAAACGATAAAAACTCTAAACAAAGTATTTTTAAACTGAAACCGTTTGAGACCATGTGGTTATCTAATATATAAAAAATTTATTTATTTGATAATGCCTGTTCTAAATATTTTGGATCAAGTTTACAATCTTTGTATCCGCGTTTAACGACATTTAAATATCTTTCAGTTGGAAATCTAAAACTGGTTTTGTTAACCATTGTATAAGTCATTACTTTCTTTCCATAATATAAAAAATAATATTTTTTATATAAAACTGGATAATCCTCATAAACATCTAGTTTTTTTTCATCACTTTTAGAAATTTCGAATAAACCACCTGGAACGATAGAATTTTTTTTTGGTTCAATATCAGCAGCTCTATACGAAGATTACTTCCGTAAGCAAAATAAAGCATTTATCTATCGACAACTTCTATTTTTTTATCACTAACAAATTTTAATATTTGAGAATTACATTGATCGATTTTAGATTGATTCTCTGAACGAAGCACTATTGAAACTCCAAGTTTGCCAGCATGGAAAAATGGATAGCTTCCTATCTCAACATCTTGATTTTCCTCTTGTACTTTTGTTAAAGAGTTTGCAATTTCACTTTCTACTGTTTTTAAACTAATGGTGTGACTTAAGATAGGGTCACCCCCCACAATCTTATTTTTTAGTCCACCTAACATTGATTTCATAATTGATGGTACCCCTGGTAAACAAAAAACATTTTCTACACTAAAACCAGGAGCTCCACTTGTTGGATTAAGAATTAAATCTGCATTTGCTGGCATCCAAATCATTTTTTGTCTTCCCTCATTAAATTCACCTGGCTGGTAATAAGCTTCTAGTATTTTATATCCTTCTTTATGGAGTTCGTATTTAAGACCAAAAGCTTTTGCTACTGATTGAGCGGTTATGTCATCATGTGTTGGGCCGATGCCACCAGTTGTGAAAACATAATTATTAGATTTCCTCAAAAGGTTTAGTGTCTCTACAATTATATCTTCTTGATCTGGAATTATTCTTACTTCATTTACTTTTACACCAATGGAATTTAACCATGTTGCTAATGTGCTAGTGTTAGTGTCTTGAGTTCGACCAGAAAGAATTTCGTTACCGATGATTAATATCGCAGCATTTACTTTTGTGTTTTTACTCATTTTATATGTATAATTCGAATATGGAATTTACCAAGTCTTTATTAAAAGGCAAATTAATCAAAAGATATAAGCGTTTTTTTGTTGATGTAAATCTAAATAAAGAAGTTGTCACTGCACATTGTCCAAATACTGGATCTATGAAAGGTTTGCTAGATGAAGGTAATGAAGTGCATTTATTTAAGCATGATGATCCAAAAAGAAAGTTAAAATATGGTCTAGAAATTATTAAGGCCAAAAAAAACTTTGTTGGAATAAATACTCATAGAGCAAATAAAATTGTACACCACGGATTAAATAATAACCTCATCAAGGAATTCAAAAATAACGATAAGATTAATTCAGAAGTTTTTTTTAATAAAGAAACTAGATTTGACTTTTTAATTGAAAAAAAAGGTCAAAAAAGTTTTCTAGAAGTGAAGAATGTTACTCTTTTTAGAGATGAAAAAACAGCTGAGTTTCCAGATGCTATAACAACTAGGGGGTCAAAACATTTACTTACTCTTATTGATGCCATAAAGAAAGGCTATAAATCTTACTTAATATTTTTAGTACAAATACAAAATATGGAGTATTTTAAAATAGCAAAGGATATTGATAGTAAGTATTATGAAAATTATTTGATAGCTAAAAAAGCTGGGGTAAACTTTTTGGCTTATAGATGTAACATTAGTTCTAAAAAAATTTATATAGATAAAAAAATAAAAATTATTGATGAGTAATTACACTGAAAAATTTGAAAAAATGAGAATAGCTGGAAAGCTAGCTTCACAAACTTTAGACATGTTAACAGAAAATATTAAAGAAGGTGTTTCAACAGCTTACATAGATAAGCTTGGCTATGAGTTCATAAGAGATAATGGTGGCCACTCTGCCCCACTTTACTATCGTGGTTTTACTAAATCTTTATGTACATCTCTTAATCATGTTGTGTGTCATGGTGTGCCTTCAGAGGATAGAGTTTTAGTTGAAGGAGATGCTCTAAATGTAGATGTAACTGCTATCATTAATGAACATTATGGAGATACAAGTAGAATGTTTTGTATTGGAAAAACCTCGGTAAAATTAAATAATCTAATTGATGCAACTTATCAGTCAATGATGAAAGCAATCAAAATCTTAAAACCTGGTATTAAACTTGGAGATATAGGGCATGAAATACAATCCTATATTGAAGAAAAAGGATTTTCTGTAGTTAAGGATTTTTGTGGTCATGGGATAGGTACAACATTTCATGAACCACCAAACATTTTACATTATGGAACAAAAAATACAGGTATGGAATTAAAACCTGGGATGACATTTACAATAGAACCAATGATTAATGCTGGTAAATTTAATGTAAAAATGCTTAATGATGGGTGGACTGCAGTTACAAAAGACAAATCTTTATCTGCACAATTTGAGCATACTGTTGGAATTACTGAAAATGGTTATGAAATATTTACAGAATCTGCTAAAGGTTATTCAAAGCCCCCATACTTATAATTAATGATTAAAAGATACTCTCGAAAAGAATTAACAGATATTTGGTCTGAGGAAAATAAATACAAAATATGGTTGGATGTTGAAATTGCTGCAGCTCAAGCAATGGAAAAACTTGGTCAAATTCCAAAAGGCGTCTCATCAATAGTTAGGAAAAAAGCTAGGATAAATGTAAAAAGAATTCATCAAATTGAAAGTAAAGTTAAACATGATGTAATTGCTTTTTTAACTTCTGTAACTGAAAAAGCAGGAATTAAAGCTAGATACCTTCATCTTGGCATGACTTCATCTGATGTAGTAGACACAAGTTTTAATATTCAATTAGTTCAATCAGGAAAAATTATCTTAAAAGACATAGATCAAATTTTAAAAGTATTAAAAAAACAAGCTAGAAAATATAAATTTACTCCTTGCATAGGTCGTAGTCATGGAATTCATGCTGAGCCAATAACATTTGGATTAAAATTAGCTTCCTTTTATGAAGAGTTTAAAAGAAATAGAGAAAGATTAGTTTACGCTATAGATCAAATATCAACTTGTGCAATTTCTGGAGCTGTTGGAACATTTGCAAATGTAAACCCTAATGTTGAAAAACATGTTGCAAAAAAACTTGGATTAAAAGTTGAACCAATCTCTACTCAAATTATCCCTAGAGATCGACATGCATTTTATTTTTCAGTATTGGGAATTATCGCAGGAAGTATAGAGAGAGTAGCTATAGAAATAAGACATTTACAAAGATCAGAAGTTTATGAATTGCAAGAATATTTTTCTAAAAGCCAAAAGGGTTCATCTGCAATGCCCCATAAAAAAAATCCAATTTTAAGTGAAAATTTAACCGGACTTGCAAGAGTGGTAAGAAGTTCTGTTGTTCCAGCGCTTGAAAATATTGCACTTTGGCATGAAAGAGATATTTCACATTCAAGTGTAGAGAGAAATATTGGTCCTGATGCAAATATTACTCTAGACTTTGCACTGGTAAGATTAGCAAGTGTTTTAGATAATATGATTGTTTATCCAAAAAAAATGCTAGAAAATCTTAATCTTACTAAAGGGCTAATTTTTTCACAAGAAGTGATGCTAGAACTAACAAAAACTGGTATCACAAGAGAAAAATCTTATAAGTTAGTACAAGGATATGCAAAAAAATGTTTTGCTGAAAATTTAGATTTGTTTAATGTTATCCAGTCTGACAAGTTAATAATGAGTAAAATTTCAATCAAAAAGTTAAAGTCTATCTTTAGTTATTCTAAACACTTTAAAAATGTAAATCTAATTTTTAGGCGGGTTTTCAAATAATGAAAAAAGGTAAAAAACTTTACGAGGGAAAAGCCAAGATAATTTATTCAACCTCAGACAAAAATTTAGTAATCCAATACTTTAAAGATGATGCTACAGCATTCAATAATGAAAAAAGAACTACTATTGAGGGTAAAGGAGTTTTAAATAATAGAATTTCTGAACATATTCTTACAAATTTATCTCAAATTGGTATTGAAAATCATTTAGTCAAACGACTAAATATGAGAGAACAATTAATTAAATTTGTAGAAATAATTCCAATTGAATTTGTTATTCGGAATGTGGCGACAGGATCTTTGACTAAAAGACTTGGAATAGAAGACGGAACTGTACTAAAAGAACCTTTAATTGAATACTGTTTGAAAGATGACAAACTTGGCGATCCATTAATTTCAGAGGATCATATTTACGCGTTTGATTGGGCAAATAAAAAAGAAATCGAAAAGATAAAAAAAACTATTTTTAGAATTAATGATTTTATGATTGGGATGTTTAGAGGAGTGGGAGTAAAATTAATTGATTTTAAATTAGAATTTGGGCGAACTAAAATTGATGGAAGAAAAGAAATAATTTTGGCTGATGAAATAAGCCCTGATACTTGTAGATTGTGGGACTCTACAACTGACAAAAAACTTGATAAAGATAGATTTAGAAAAGATTTAGGAGATTTATTACCTGCGTATACCGAAGTTGCCAAAAGACTTGGAATTCTACATGAGCAATCAAACGTTTCAGCAGTGAATGTAACTAAACTATCCTCAATTAAAAAGAAGCGAAAATGAAAGTTTCTGCCGTAATAACTCTTAAAAAGGATGTTTTAGATCCACAAGGAAAAGTAATTCATGAAACATTAGATGGTATGGGTTTTAATTCTGTGAACGAAGTTAGACAAGGAAAATATTTTGAAATTGATGTTAAAGAAAATGATCCAAAAAAAGCTAAAGATCTTGTGGAAGATATGTGTAAAAAACTTTTAGCTAATCTTGTTATTGAAAACTACAAAATTATTGAAACACAATAATTAATGAAATCATCGGTTATAACCTTTCCTGGTTCAAATTGTGATCGAGACATGGATGTGGCTCTTACAAAATTTGGATTTAAAAACAAAATGGTTTGGCATAATGATCAAGAATTGCCCAAAAGTGATTTAATTGTTTTGCCTGGTGGTTTCTCTTACGGTGACTATTTACGTTGTGGCAGCATGGCCTCAAAATCAAAAATAATGAATTCAGTAATTAATTTTGCAAAATCTGGTGGATTGGTAATGGGAATTTGTAATGGTTTTCAAATTTTGGTTGAGGCTGGATTAGTACCAGGGGTATTATTAAGAAATAAATATCTTCAGTTTATTTGTAAAAATGTCCACGTAAAAGTAGATAATAAAGAAAACACCTTTTTCAAAAATCTTGATAAAAAAGTTTTGGAGTTTCACATAGCCCATAATGAGGGTAACTATTTTTGTACAAATGATCAACTAAAAGAGATTGAAGATAATAATCAAATAGCAATTTATTATTGTGATCAAAATGGCAATACAAATGATCAAATAAATCCTAATGGTTCAATAAAAAATATTGCAGGTATTTTTAACAAAGAAAAAAACGTTTTAGGAATGATGCCTCATCCTGAGAGAATGATAGATGAAAGTTTATCTGGGGAAGATGGATCCATATTTTTTAAAAATCTTTTAAATAATATTAAATAATGTTGGTTAACGAAAAAATTGCAATTGAACATGGTTTAAAATCAGATGAGTATAAAAAGATTTGTAAATTATTAAAAAGAACACCTAATATTACTGAGTTAGGTATATTTTCTGCAATGTGGAATGAACATTGCTCCTATAAATCTTCACGAATTCATTTAAAAAAATTGCATACTAAAGGAAAAAAAGTAATTCAAGGGCCAGGAGAAAATGCTGGAGTTATTGATATTGAGGATGGAGATGCAATAGTTTTTAAAATCGAGAGTCATAATCACCCATCATTTATTGAGCCTTATCAGGGAGCCGCTACAGGAGTTGGTGGAATTATGCGAGATGTTTTTACAATGGGTGCAAGACCCATTGCTAACTTAAATATAATGGAAATATCTTAGTGAATGCTATGACTTTAGGATTAGTTAAAAAAGATAAGATATTTTACTCAAAAGCAGCTGGTTTGAATAAACCAGTTATATATGTTGGATCAAAAACCGGTAGAGATGGAATACATGGAGCAAGTATGGCTTCAGCAAGTTTTGATGAAAAGATAGAAGAAAAAAAACCAACTGTGCAAGTTGGAGATCCTTTTACTGAAAAACTTTTATTAGAGGCGTGCTTAGAATTAATGTCAGGAGACTCAATTATTGCAATTCAAGATATGGGAGCTGCAGGACTAACCTCTTCAAGTATTGAAATGGCATCAAAAGGAAATTTAGGTATTGAAATTAACTTGAACAAAGTTCCATGCAGAGAAACCAAAATGACCCCTTACGAAATTATGTTATCTGAAAGCCAAGAACGAATGCTTATAGTTCTTGAAAGTGGCAAAGAGGAAAAAGCCAAAAAAATATTTGATAAATGGAATTTAGATTTCGCTGTAATTGGAAAAACAACCAATACAAAAAATATTGAATTATTTTTTGATAACAAACAAGTGGCTAATATTCCAGTAAATACATTGGTTGAAAACTCACCGATGTATGATCGAAAATGGAAAAAATCAAAATTACCAAAAAAAAATAAGATAAATAAAACAATATTTAAAAGTCTAAAAATCAAAGATACTTTAAAAAAAATCTTATCCAGCCCTAATGTTTGTAGCAAAGAATGGATTTGGCAACAATATGATCACACCGTAATGGGTGATACTATACAAAAACCTGGTGGAGACTCTGGTGTAGTAAGAGTTCATAAAACAGATAAAGCCATAGCTGCTACAGTTGACTCATCTGCAACTTATTGTTGGGCACATCCACTCACAGGGGGAAAGCAAGTCGTTTGTGAAACTTGGAGAAATTTAATCTCAGTAGGTGCTAAACCTATAGCAGTTACGAATTGTTTAAATTTTGGAAGCCCAGAGAAAGAAGAAAATATGGGTGAGTTTGTAGAATGTGTTCAAGGTATAAGTGAAGCATGTAAATATTTGGATTATCCTGTTGTTTCAGGAAATGTATCTTTTTACAACGAAACTAAAGACATTGGAATTAAACCAACTCCTACGATAGGAGGTGTGGGAGATCAAAGTTTATTATCAAGAATAATATTAAATGAAAATAATGGACCACCACCTGAGGTTAATTTATTTAATGAAAAAAATAATGGATTGACTCTTCTTAATTTAATAGAGAAAAATTTCATTAAAAGTGCCCATGATGTGTCTCTCGGTGGAATAATCACAGCAATCAGCAAAATGTGTATAAAAGGTAATAAAGGTATACAAATCAAAAAGCCAAAATTTTTGATTAATGAAATTGAATACTTTTTTGCTGAAGATCAAGGAAGATATTTGATTGAAATAAATCCAAAAGATTTAAAAGAAGTCTCTAAGATTTTAGATAAAAATTCAGTACATTATGATGAGATAGGTAAAATCATCGATAAAGAGATGATAATTGATCAAAAGACGAAACTAACAATTGACGAATTAAAATCATATAATACTAATTGGCTTAAGAGTTACATGGTTTGATTATGGCAATGGATTTAAAAGAGATTGAGAAATTTATTAAAGAAGCAATGCCAGATGCTTCAATAGAAATACAAGATTTAGCTGGAGATGGTAATCATTATTCTGCTACAGTTACATCATCTCAATTTGCTGGAAAAAGTAAAATTGAACAACACAAAATGGTTTATAATTCATTAAGAGGTAGAATGGGGAATGAATTACATGCCTTAGCTATTAAAACAAAGGAACAATAATGGATGATAAAACAAAAAATATAATTCAAAATCATATCGACACTAATGATGTATGTTTATTCATGAAGGGAACTCCAGATGCTCCTCAGTGCGGATTCTCAATGGCAGTTTCAAACATGCTTAAAATTTTAGAGGTAAATTTTAAAAGTATAAATGTTCTTGAAGACCAATCAATAAGAGAGGGAATTAAAATTTTTAGTGATTGGCCTACTATTCCTCAACTTTACGTAAAAAAAGAATTTGTTGGTGGGTGTGATATAGTAAAAGAAATGTATGAAAGTGGTGAATTAAAAAAAGTTTTTTCTGATAAAGGAATTAATTTTAAAAAATAATTATTATCTTGAGTAATATTCAATTACCAAGTTTGGTTCCATTACTACAGGATAAGGAACTTCTTCAAATTTTGGAATTCTGACAAACTTAAATTTTTTGTTTTTTTGATCCAATTGAATATATTCAGGTGCTTCTCTCTCTTTACTTGCTAAAGCTATATCAATGATTGCAAGTTGTTTGGATTTATCTCTTATTTCAATGCTATCTTCTTCTTTGACTAAGTAACTAGAAATATTCACTTTTTTTCCATTAACTTTAACATGTCCGTGGTTGATTAACTGTCTAGCTGAAAAAATTGTTGTAGCAAACTTAGCTCTATAAATCACTGCATCTAGTCTTCTCTCTAAAAGACCAATTAAATTTTCACTGGTATCTCCTTTAAGCATAGAAGCTTTTTTATAAATATTTCTAAACTGTCTTTCATTAATGTTTCCATAATAAGCTTTAAGTTTTTGTTTTGCTTGTAATTGAATACCATAATCTGAGGGCTTACCTTGTTTAGTTTGACCATGCTGACCTGGTCCATAAGCTCTTTTGTTGAATGGGCTTTTAGGTCTACCCCACAGGTTAACTTTTAATCTTCTATCAACTTTATGTTTAGAGTTAATTCTTTTTGTCATTTGATAATGGGTCTTATAAACTTACTCTTTTGTTTGTCAATCAACGTTTTTTACCTAAACTTGCGAATACGCCTGATAAAATACGAGTTTCTTTATCAGATAACTCCATTTTATAAAAAATATTTCTGAGGTTCTCAAGCATTTTGGGTTTCTTTTCCTGGGGTCTAAAAAAATTTATTTCATCTAAATTTTTGATGCAAAGACTTAACATTGATTGAATTTCTTTTTTATTAGCTGATTTGATTTTTTTTGATCTTTTAAATGGAGTATTTTTTAGTTTGATAAGACCAGATACGTATTGAGCAATGATAATCAGACTATGAGATAAATTCAAAGATTTAAAATTAGGGTTAGTAGGTATTTGTAAAGTATAATTAGCATAACTGATTTCATCATTTGATAAACCTGACGCCTCCGAGCCAAACAAAAAACCAATTTTCTTTTTAAAATTTATCTTTTTTAAATCATCTAAGTTTATATGTTTGACATTTTTATTTCTAAATCTTGCAGAAGTGGCAATAACAACATCAATTTTGCTTATTGCATCTTCTAAATTATCATAGTTTTTGCTTTGTTTGATAATATCTTTAGCTCCAACCGATGTAGCTAGAACTTTATCATTTGGAAAAGTAGGTTTTGGGTTTACTAAAATCAATTTATTAAAATCAAAGTTTTTTATTGCTCTGGCACAGGCACCAATATTTTCTGATAATTGAGGCTCATGAAGAATAAATGAGATGTTATTTTTACTCATTTATTTACTTGCAGGCGCATTATCTTTAAATAATTTATAATCCAAACTATCAATTAATGCTTTGAACGAAGCTTCGATAATGTTTGTTGAGACACCAATAGTAAACCAATTTTTTCCTTGAGAGTCCGTGCTTTCAATTGAAACTCTTGTAACAGCCTCAGTTCCTGTATTTAAAATTCTTACTTTATAATCTACTAATTTTAAATCTTTTAAATATTTTGAGTATTTTGCTAGTCTATCAACGTTTTGTCTGATGGCATTATCTAAAGCATTTACTGGACCATTACCTTCTCCTTCACACATAATCTTTTCTCCATCAACTTCTAACTGAGCTTTTGCAGAGGAAACTATTTCGCCAGAATTATTTTTTTTTACTGAAACGTCATATTCATTAATAGAAATATATCTTGGTATTTCTCCAATTATTCTTCTAGCTAATAATTCAAATGATGCATCAGCACCATCATAACTATAACCAATGAATTCTCTGTCTTTTACTTCATCTAATAATTTTTTAATTTTTGGATCATTTTCTTGAATATCAATTTTAATACTTTTTAATCTAGAGATAATATTTGACTTTCCTGATTGATCAGAAACAACAATATTTCTTGTGTTACCAACTTCCTCCGGATTGATGTGTTCATAAGTTTTTGGATCTTTTTGTACAGCAGATACATGCAATCCTCCTTTATGTGAAAAAGCTGCTGCGCCCACATATGGTAAATGTTGGTTAGGTTTTCT
>LULJ01000514.1_pt1 | contig 10846 bp, 11 predicted proteins | sample 728171 | NCBI WGS metagenome assembly LULJ01 (sample SAMN03860292, study PRJNA289734) | marine metagenome | biome: seawater column; feature: ocean; material: water; isolation source: Red Sea water column Station 169 - depth 25m | place: Saudi Arabia: Red Sea | collected 2011-10-15 | depth 25 m
CGCTTATAGTTGTTTGCCCTGTGGGTACAATTGATTGACCATCTCGAAAAATGGCAGCCACTCTTGAATCTACCTTGGGCATGTGTTTTTTTAGATCCCCAATTTCGTGTCCTATCATAGGGCCTCCATCTACGGCTTTTACGGCTACTAAATTTAGTTCACCTTGGCCAAATTCCATGACCTGTAAGGAGCCTGGAACCTCAATGAGACCTTCAATATGATCAGTAATGAGTTGCTCTGGGCTTATGTGAATGTCCACTGGAATTTGTCCTGATTCCATAGCCTCTTTAGTTTTACCTTTTAGATATGAAATTTCTCTGACCCTTGCAATTGTCTTTACGGAATCATTCAATACTTTAGATATCATGCAAGACACGAGATTAATTTCATCACTTCCTGTTACTGCGACAACCATGTCAGCTTCTTTAATTCCAGCTGTAACCTGAATGTTTGGGAAAGATGCGCTGCCAAGGACTGTTTTTATATCTGCTTCCTCTTCTAATTTATGCAACTTGACAGGATCATTGTCTACAATGGTTAGATCATTTTCCTGAGACAACAGATCAGCGAGAGTGCTACCTACAGCTCCGGCCCCCAAAATGACTATTTTCACTAGTTTATATTAGACAACTTTTGTTTGATTATAATCCTATTTTTTCAATAGAGAATAATTATTGAATAGTAAGTTCAAAATTTCCATTGGTCTTAATCAGATCTAAATATCCAGCAATAAAATCTTTGCCCGATACTTTATTTTTTCCCTCCATTTGTATCTGCTCAATCAATATTGAAGATGCATCTTTACAGAATACAACTAACCTATCATCTTTTACGCTTATATGTCCTGGATCATGTTTTATCTCTGATACAATGCTCCTTGCCTTGTGTATCTTGACCCTTTTTCCTCCCAAAAAAGAATGAGTTCCATATTTGGAGCCTAAGGCGTTTATTTTTCTAATTATTTCTATTGAAGAATCCCCTTGCCAATCGATCTGTAAGAATTTCTTATCAATTTTAGGAGAAAATGTTGCTTTGTTTTCGTCTTGAGCTTTATGCTTGATAGAGCCAGATTCGAGCTTATCCAAAAAAGCAACTAAGTATTTTTCACTTAGTTGAATAAATTTTTCTTCAACCGAATGAAGAGTATCGTACTCTTTAAGTGAACATTTATGCATTTCATAAACCGGACCCTCATCCAAGCCTTCTGACATTTCCATATAACTTATCCCAATATTTTTGTCTCCTGACATGATTGCATGCTCCATTGGTGACGCGCCTCTCCACCTTGGCAGAAGGGAGGCATGAATATTTACCCAGCCATGCTTGGGTAACTCTAATAGATTTTTTGGTACTAGCAGTCCATATGCAACTACTAATATAAGATCTGGAGCTATATATTTTAAATCACTAAATATCTTTTCTATTCCAAGTGATTCAGGTTGATAGATACTTATGCCATTATCTAACGCGATTTGCTTTACTGGACTAAAATTGATTTTTTTCCCTCGACCCGATTTCCTATCTGGTTGTGTTAGAACGCCCAAGACCTCATGCTTAGACCGCAAGACAATCTCTAAATGTCTTGCAGCAAATTCAGGAGTTCCAGCAAAAATAATTTTCATGAGCTATATTCCTTTAGCTTTCAAGAGCCTTTTTCTAATCATTTCTCTTTTGATGTTAGAGATAAAATCAACCATAATTTTTCCATCAAGGTGATCCATTTCATGTTGAATTACTACTGCCAAAAGGTCATTTGCCAAAAGTAAATTTCTCTTTCCATCGATGTCGAGATATGAAATTTCTACTGCACTAGGCCTTGTAAGTTCTTCATAAAATCCTGGAACGGAAAGGCATCCTTCAGAAAATTTTTTTTTATTCGGATCAATAATTTTTATTATTTCTGGGTTTATTAAAATCAATGGCTCGTCTTTAGACTCACTTATGTCCAAAACAATAACTCTTTTGTGAACATTTACCTGAGTAGCTGCTAAACCTATACCTGATCCTTGATACATAGTTTCTAGCATGTCTTGGGTAAGTTTCTTAATGGAATCGTCAACTACCTCTACAGTTCTAGCAACTGTACGTAGACGGGGGTCAGGGAAAATTAGTATTTTTAATAATGCCATTATTTAATTTCAATGTATTAGTATACAATTTTTATTTTGGAGAAAACTGTGACTGTAACCGTATCAATACTAATAGGGTCCGAATCAGACTTGGACTTAGCTAATAAATGTTCTGAAACTCTGGATTCACTTTCAATCTCAAACTCAATTCAAGTTCTTTCCGCTCATAGAACCCCATCTCTTCTTGAAACTCATATAAGAGAATGTGAAGCAGGCGGTACTAAAGTCTTTATTGCCATGGCCGGATTGGCAGCGCACCTAGCAGGTGCTGTAGCTTCTAAAACAGTTCTCCCTGTCATAGGAGTTCCAGGCGATGGGGGCCCCCTAAGCGGCATGGATGCTCTTTTGTCCACCGTACAAATGCCAAAAGGTATTCCAGTAGCAACAGTAGCAATAGGTTCCGCTGGAGCAATTAATTCTGCCTATTTAGCTGCACAAATGTTGGGTATGGAGTCTGCTGAAATGCGAGCAGCATTGTTGAAGGTAAGAGAAGACGGCATAGAAGCAATAAAAGCATCAAATAAAAAGCTAGAATCTTCTTAGCAGGATGAGCTCTCTTGGCTCTGTTCTTGAACACCTAAAGTCCGGAAAAACGATTGCTTATCCAACAGAAGGAGTGTGGGGTTTGGGATGCGACCCTGAAAACCAGGATGCAATTGAAAATCTATTAAAACTTAAGGAGCGTTCTCACGAAAAGGGCTTAATTTTGATTGCTTCAAAATTTGAACATTTCCTAAATTTTGCTTACGTAAAAGATTACAAAGATAAACTACTAACTAAATGGCCCGGACCCCATACATGGTTAGTCCCATCAAAACCAGACTTGAGTCCTCTTATTAGAGGCAACAATGAGAAGGTTGCTTTAAGACTTAGCAATCATGAGATTGTATGTAATTTATGTGATGCTTTTGCCGGACCAGTTGTTTCAACTTCGGCTAATAGAGAAGGGCAACCCACTTTAAATGGACCACATGAGATTTTAGAATATTTTCCTGAAGTTAAAGTGCTAAATGGCAAATTAGGAGGTCTTGAAAAACCTTCTACCATTCAAGATGTCGTCACGGATATAATTCTCAGGTAATTATGACAGTATTAAAAAAGTTTGCAGTAATAGGCAGTCCGATCGATCACTCCCTTTCTCCCAAGATACATTCAATTTTTGCAAAAGAATTAGGTATAGAAATTACTTACGAAGCAATAAATGTTGAACCGATGCATTTCGATTCCTCTGTTACTAGACTTTTTGAAGAGGGGTATGCAGGACTAAATGTTACTTTACCGTTAAAAGAATTAGCTTTTAAACTTGCCGATGAATTAAGTGATGACTCTAATTTGTCTGGATCGGTCAATACCCTTTGGAAAGAAGATGGCATTATTCACGGTGATAGTACAGACGGAAAGGGCCTGATAAGAGACCTTCAAGAAAAGAATATAAATCTCAAAAATAAGGAGATAGTCATTTTGGGAGCTGGTGGATCCGCAAAAGCGATTATTCCAAGCTTGCTAAAGGAAGATCCACAAAGAATAAGCATCGGTAATAGAACGGTTTCAAAAGCTGAGGAACTCTTAGAGAGCTTTTCCTCTTTCAGAAATAAAATGAATCTTTTTCAAATGACCGATAATTTAAATTTTAAGCCTGAAATTCTTATAAATTGTACTTCCGCCGGAATACAGAATCAAAGTCTTGAATTACCTAAGGATATACTGACAAAAGACTTGTGTATTTATGACCTCTCTTATTCTTTTGAGGACACACCTTTTCTAAAGTTAGTGAAGTCTAAGGGCATACAAAATTACCATGACGGAATAGGGATGTTAGTTCATCAAGCTGCACTAAGTTTTAAAATCTGGACCGGGCAAACGCCCATTTCCAGTATAAATAAAGCCGAGCTTTTATAGCATTTTTCTTGTTTATAAACTTTAAATAAGTTTAACTTTTACCTATTGTTTGAGGTATCTGATTGGTTTAGAATACGCTCGCTGTTCGGTACGCCCACCTACAAAAATAAATATATAAAATTTAATGGCTTATATTAGAAAAGTTTTCACAGGGTTTATCCTTGCATTGCCTCTCATATTTTCATCGCTTATTTTTTCCGAAAGCTCAGATTACAACATGCCGATTGGTGTGACTGATGTTAGTGAGAGTATCTTTGGTCTCCACATGCTCATATTTTGGATATGCGTTGTTATTGGAGTAATCGTTTTCTCGATAATGTTCTGGTCCTTATGGAAGTATAGAAAATCTAAAGGAGCTGTTGCTGCAGATTTTGACGATAATTTTTGGTTGGAAATAGGTTGGACTGTAGCTGCAACCTTAGTTCTTGTCTGGATGGCTGTTCCATCTACTCAGGTAATGGTTGAAGCGTATGATGATGCTGAAGGTGAAATAAACATACTTATAACGGGTCATCAGTGGAAATGGCATTATGAATACCTAGAAGATGAGGTCGGTTTTTTCAGCAACTTATCTACTAGCCAAGAGCAAATAGATGGGGAAGTGCCAAAGGGAGAGTTTTACTTAAGAGAGGTCGATGAACCCTTAGTAATTCCAACAAATACGAGAGTTAGATTTTTAATTACTGGAAATGATGTTATCCATTCATGGTGGGTACCTGACTTTGCAGTAAAACAGGACGCAATACCTGGTTTCATAAATACAGCTTGGACAAATGTACCCGAACCAGGAATTTTTAGAGGGGCCTGCACAGAACTCTGTGGTATTAAACATGCTTTCATGCCTGTTGTGGTAAGGGCTGTTGAAAGAGAAGAATTCGATGCATTTATAGCTGAGAAAGTGGCCTTAGCTGAAGAAGAAAGGATGCTTACATCAAAGGTTTGGACTAAGGACGAGCTTATGGCAAGGGGTGAAAGTTTTTATGCCACAAACTGTGCGGCCTGTCATCAAGCCAATGGACAAGGTATACCGCCAGTATTTCCTTCTTTAGTGGGCAGCCAAATTACTATGTTTGACAGCAATAAACACATTGAAATATTAATGGAAGGAGTGCAAGGGTCGGCAATGGCAGCCTTTGGGGAATCATATAGTGAAGTAGATATAGCCTCTGTAATAACTTACACAAGACAAGCTTGGTCTAATGGCGAAAAAGGAGATGGTGTTATTGTTACTCCACAAGATATCGTCGCATACAAAAATAGAATTGATTTATAAAGGAAATAAATTATGAGTACAGTAGTAGAATCACACGACCACGGACATCACGGTCCGGCAAAAGGCCTTTCTAGATGGCTTTTTACAACAAATCATAAAGATATAGGTACTTTGTATTTATGGTTTAGCTTTATCATGCTCTTTATTGGCGGTGCCATGGCAATGGTAATAAGAGCTGAGCTTTTTCAACCAGGACTTCAGATAGTTCAGCCTGAATTCTTTAATCAGATGACCACTAACCATGGTCTGATAATGGTTTTTGGCGTAATCATGCCAGCTTTTGTAGGACTTGCTAACTGGATGTTGCCTATGCAAATAGGAGCACCTGATATGGCTTTACCAAGATTAAATAATTTGAGTTTTTGGTTGTTGCCAATGGCTTTCGGTATATTAATTTCAACCTTGTTTATGCCTGAAGGTGGACCGAACTTTGGATGGACCTTCTATGCACCTCTTTCAACAACTTATGCTCCCTCTACTGTTAACTTTTTTATTTTTTCAGTTCACATAATGGGCGTGTCATCGATACTAGGCTCGATAAACATCATTACAACTATCTTCAATATGAGAGCGCCTGGAATGACTTTAATGAAAATGCCTCTTTTTGTTTGGAGTTGGTTAATAACAGCTTATTTGCTAATAGCGGTTATGCCAGTTTTAGCAGGTGTTGTAACCATGATGTTGATGGATATAAATTTTGGTACAAGTTTCTTCAATGCTGCCGGCGGTGGTGATCCAGTTTTATTTCAACATGTCTTTTGGTTCTTTGGTCATCCAGAAGTCTATATCATGATCTTACCAGCTTTCGGTATTGTTTCTCATATCATTGAGACCTTCTCTAGAAAGCCAATTTTTGGATATTCTTCTATGGTTTATGCCATGGCTTCAATAGCCATTTTATCTTTCGTTGTCTGGGCTCACCATATGTTTACAGTCGGCATGCCTCTAGCAGGAGAGTTATTCTTCATGTACTCAACAATGCTAATTGCTATTCCTACCGGCGTGAAAGTTTTCAATTGGGTTGCAACAATGTTTAGAGGCTCAATTACATTTGAAACACCAATGTTATTCTCAATTGCTTTTGTGGCTTTATTTACAATTGGCGGATTCTCAGGATTAATGCTTGCAATAGTACCTGCAGACTTCCAGTATCATGATACTTACTTTGTAGTAGCACACTTTCACTATGTTCTAGTGCCGGGCGCACTATTTGGAATAATAGCTGCTGCATACTACTGGCTACCTAAGTGGACAGGAAATATGTATGACGAGACTCTTGGAAAATTACATTTTTGGCTAACATTTATATCCGTAAATGTTACTTTCTTCCCAATGCATTTTGTTGGATTAGCTGGAATGCCTAGACGATATCCTGACTATGCACTGCAGTTTGCAGACTTCAATGCTTTAATAAGTGTTGGCGCCTTTATGTTTGGCTTAACTCAGCTTTTATTCTTATTTATTGTTATTAAAACAATCAGATCAGGCAAACAAGCTAAGCCTGAGGTTTGGGAAGGTGCAGGAGATTTAGGTCTGGAGTGGACGTTAAGCTCACCTCCTCCTTATCACTCTTTTACAGTTCAACCGCAAGTAAAATAGTTTGGAAGCAACAAAAACATTACGTAATCTAATAGGTATCGTCGTAGGTATGTTTGCCTTCGGTTGGTTGCTCGTCCCCATGTATGACGTGTTTTGTGAGATTACTGGGTTGAATGGAAAGGTAACTGGCCCGAGTTCTTTGAGTCAAGAGTCACTTGCAATCACTGAACAGAGAGAACTCCTAGTTCAGTTTATGACACATAACAATGAATCGATGCCTTGGTTCTTTGATTCAGAAAAATCTCAGATGAGAGTCATCACTGGAAATCAATATGAAGCTACTTTTGTTTTCCACAACACAACCGCAAAAGAGATGGTTGGGCAGGTAATTCCTAGTGTTTCACCGGGTAGAGGCGCTGAGTATTTCCATAAAACTGAATGTTTTTGTTTTGAGAGACAAGTTTTAGCTGCAGGAGAAAGAATCGAACTGCCTGTAAGGTTTATAATCGATCCTGCCCTGCCTGAAGAAATAGGATCTTTAAGTCTAGGCTACACACTATTTGATATAACAGACAGAGTACAACCGGAAAAAGAAATAGCTAAATTATAAAAAGGGGAGATTATGTCACAACAAGCTTATTACGTACCTGAATCTAGTAAATTACCTTTTGCGATGGCTATAAGCCTACTTGTGTTTATCATCGGTGCAGCGAAGACAGTTATAGATGCCGGAACGGATTCCAACTCATACATGATACTGCTTCTTTCATTCGCAATGATATGGGTAACAATGTATTTCTGGTTCAAACAGACGATTATAGAAAACCAAGCTGGGTTAAATAATCCTATGCTCAAGGATTCATATGTATACGGAATGGCTTGGTTTATTTTTTCAGAGGTAATGTTCTTCTTTGCTTTCTTTTTTGCTTTAGCTTACATAAGAAACTTTGCCGTTCCATGGTTGGGTGGCGAAGGAGAAAAGGGTCTAGCGAACATGTTATGGCCTGGATTTGAAGCAAGTTGGCCCTTGATGATAACTCCTGATCAGGCAGTATTTGCCGGCCCTGAAAAGGACATGTCTCTCGCTACTGCATATGCCTCTGGTGGCTTAGGGGGTGTTTTAGGGTGGTTGCCATTATGGAATACAGTACTTTTATTAACTTCAAGTCTGACTGTTCACATAGCCCATTTAGGACTTAAGAACGGAAACAGGAAACAATTTAATCTTTGGCTTGGTGCAACTTTAGTACTTGGCTATGCTTTCGTAGTAGTACAGGGCATTGAGTATTATGAGGCTTATACCCATTACGGTTTAACACTTAATACGGGTATTTATGGGACCACATTCTTCATGCTCACAGGCTTCCATGGTTTTCATGTATGTCTTGGTGCAATAATTTTAACGATAATGCTCTTTAGGAGTTTAAAAGGACACTTTTCTTCTGATGATCATTTCGGTTTTGAGGCCGGATCATGGTACTGGCACTTTGTAGACGTTGTTTGGGTTTGCTTAGTCGCTTTTGTATACGTAATGTAAAACGTTAAACACCAGGCCCAATTTGCCCAGTTATAAAACCATAAACTAGAGTTATAAATAGAACTACAGCAATAGAAACTCTGACGCCCAAGCTATGAACGGTTCTTTTGGAAGATCCTCCATCTTTTATTAGAAAGAAGGCACCTCTGAATAGACTAATAAACATAGCTACGATTAGGAATAATATAAAGTATTTGATCATCTGAAAGGACGTGAATTATACACTTAGGATGACGAAAAAAATATGAGTAAATTTAGTCCAGGAAAATTAATGACTGCATTTGTAGTATTTTTTTTCCCTATCTTAATCTACTTGGGTTCATGGCAAGTAATGAGAGGGCTAGAAAAAAAAGACATAGTTAGTCAACATTATGAAAATAAATCTTTACCAGTTATCAGCGAAAAAGAAATGGCCACTTTAAATTCTGAAAACCTGATTTATCGAACTGTGAATCTTGAAGGAGAATATCAATCTGAGTCTTATATATTGGACAACAGACTATATAGGCAAGAAGCAGGTTATGAGATTTTTACTACCTTTGAAACATCCGAAAAGAATCTTTTTCTTATTAACAGAGGATGGGTTTCAAAAGAAGATTACGAGAAAGGAACTGAGGAAGCTGAAGGAAAAGTCACTATTCAAGGAGTTCTTTCACCGTTCAAGAGATTTGGATTAAACTTGGTAGATCAAATATATCTAGATGGATGGCCAAAGCTTGTTCAGCAGGTGGATTATGAAACAGCAAAAAATGATATAGGCAATTCAATAAATGAATCTGTTATTCAATTATCTGCTGCCTCAGCTGGGGCTTTTGAACCGATTTGGAAACCAGTTGATTTAAAACCATCCAGGCATTTTGGATATGCACTGCAATGGTTTGGATTGGCATTAGTTTTAATTTGCTCATATTTTTACTATGGATATAAAAAGGATTAAATATGATCATTAGTAAACAAAATTCCGGAAGAATAGTTGCTTCCTTAATTTTTCTTACCCCTATAATTGTGCTCTTTGCCAGTTCGGCTTTGTTCTATAGTGGTTATTCTCCTCAAGGAACTGTCAATAAGGGGACATTGCTCGAGGACCCAATACAGCTAAGTGAGCTGAAGCTTGATATTGATTCTGGGCCTTTGAAAGATGAGTTCCCAGGAAAATGGTCAATCGTACAATTTGTTTCAGGGGACTGTTTAGGAAAATGTTGGGATACACTCTATTCCTCAAGACAAATTAATATAAGACTTGCGAAGAATAGCGATAGAGTGGTCAGATATTTAATAAATATCGGTACTAATAATTTGTCCAGCCAATCTATTGAAAAGATAGCTGAGGAATACCCTTTACTAAATACTGGAACAATTCAGCCGGAGCTATTGCCCTTATCGGTCTCAGAAAAATTACAAGACTCTCCTTATATCTTATTCGATCCTCTAGGGAATGGGATACTCATTTATGACTCCACCTTACCTAGTGGCGAATTGTTAGAAGATATTAAGAAAGTCCTTCAAAACTCAAAAATAGGATAAAAATGGAACGAATTAAAACACTTTCGCTTTGGTCAGGTATTCTCGGCTTCGTAGTCGTTGCGCTTGGTGCTTGGACTAGACTTGCTGATGCCGGATTAGGATGTCCTGACTGGCCCGGTTGTTACGGTTTTGTAACAATCCCTGTCAGTCCTGAAGAGATTGACATTGCTAATGCCAAATTTCCAGATACTCCCTATGAGGTAGCTAAAGCGATTCCCGAGGTAGTCCATAGATATTTTGCAGCAGCACTAGGTTTCATGATTCTTTGTATTGCATTTCTAGCTTTTCGCTATAAAGATTTACCTTCGGATGTAAGAAAGCTAAGTTTCTTCTTAATCGCTTGGGTGATTATGCAAGGAACTTTTGGTTATTGGACAGTGAGCCTGAAGTTATGGCCACAAGTTGTAACGACACATCTTATGTCAGGCTTTTTAACCACTGGACTTTTATGGTTGCTGTATTTCAAAACAAAGGATCGTTTACAAAACAGAGCAACATGGGATTTTGGGACAACGACAAAGAAATTATTTAATGTCTCTATCGTATTAGTGGCAATTCAGATATTTTTAGGAGCCTGGACAAGCACTAATTATGCTTCTTATTCATGCGTAGACTTCCCTTTATGTCAAGGACAGGTTCTGCCTGAATCAAATTTTAAAGAAGGTTTTAATTTTTTTCAAAGCATTGGTCCAAATTATCTTGGAGGACAATTAGATCATGAGTCTAGGGTGGCCATTCACATTACGCATAGATTTGGAGCAGTTATAGTCACTGCTTTCCTCTTATTTTTGAGTTATCACTTAAACTTGATGAATAATCTATACCCCAAACATTTGCTGCATCAAAAAAGATCAACATATCCATTTGTTGAACATTTTCCAATATAGTAGGTAATGTAGAAGAAAAATTAATCGAAGAAACAAAATTACCACCAATATAATCATC
>LULJ01000646.1_pt1 | contig 10796 bp, 8 predicted proteins | sample 728171 | NCBI WGS metagenome assembly LULJ01 (sample SAMN03860292, study PRJNA289734) | marine metagenome | biome: seawater column; feature: ocean; material: water; isolation source: Red Sea water column Station 169 - depth 25m | place: Saudi Arabia: Red Sea | collected 2011-10-15 | depth 25 m
CTGAATATGTGCTCTTGAATAATTAGGGAATTGTTTTGCAGTTATTTGATCAACCCTTTGTCCTTGGTCGGCAGGAAGAGCGATGTAATTCAGTGATATCTTTTTTTTATTTTCCATTAATCAAGATTGGAACCCATCAAACCTTTTTCTGTCCAAGAACTAGTCTGATCTGTAGAATTCACAAGTTATATGACAATGCTTCACAATTTTATTAATTCTAGCAAGAGAAATCTCAGTATTTTAGGGATTTTTATGCTTTTGCTTTTAGTTTCCTCATGTTCATCAAATGAGGAAATGCCTGATGAGCGATTAGTAGAAAAAGAACTTTATGATCAAGCCCAAACTCGATTAAAAAATGGAAGCTTTTCAACTGCCATCTTGAGCTTAGAAGCCCTGGAATCGAGATTCCCTTTTGGTAGATATGCTGAGCAAGCGCAAGCAGAACTCATTTACGCTTATTATATGAATTCTCAATTTGAAGCCAGTCAATCAGCTGCTGAAAGATTTATAAATCTTCATCCAAGGCATTCTCATACTGGTTATGCCTTTTATATGAAAGGCCTTGCAGCCTTCACAGATGATTCAGGCTTATTTTCAAGATATTTTCAATCTGACTTAGCGAAAAGAGAGGTCGTAATGGCTCAAACCTCCTTTGGTGAACTATCAGAATTCATTTCCAGATATCCAGAGAGTAAATATGTTCCTCATGCAAAACAAAGAATGATTTATTTAAGAAATCTTTTAGCTGAACACGAGATATATGTTGCTGACTTTTATATGAAAAGAGGCGCCTATCTAGCTGCAATAGGTAGAGCAAAATATGTAATAGAAAATTTACCAAACACCCCGCAGACTCCTTTTGCTCTCTCAATCCTAGTTGAGGCTTATGAAATACTTGAGTATGAAGATTTAAGAAAAACAAGCTTAGAAATACTTAATGCTAATTATCCAAACTTTGATTTTCAAGGAAATGAATCAGTTAAAGAAAGGTCATGGGCTAATATTCTTACCTTAGGCCTAATAGGCAAAGAAGATATAAAAAGACCTACTGCCGATACTCCCTAAAAATGTGGCAATTGATTATCCTGATTGCGGTAATCCTATTGGTTTACATAACATCAAGACTGACAAGTTATAAAAAAATTGAATCAAAACCAAACAAAATGGAGATTGTTAAGTGTTGCGTATGTGATTTAAATACTCCCTCTTCAGAATCCATCAGGAAAGGTAAAGATTGGTTTTGTTCTGAGGAGTGTGTCGTTAAAAACGATATCTCACCTTCACAGTAAAGGTATCTGCCTGAGGATCATTCCAAGGCCTTTTATAAATCTCACTCAAACTATCCTCTTCATCGAATTCAACTATCCTTCCGCCTCGAGAGTAGACAACATATAAATAAGCTAGCGGTAATATTTCATATCGATATCTAATTTGAAATGCTAAATCACTTAAAGTAAAAGGGTCTATCTGTGTCTCTATTGAATTCCTACCATTTGTGCCTTGAGTCTCAATTCATGCTTATCTCCCCCAAACCAATTTATAGAAGCGACAGTAGTCTTTTGCTTCTTTTGGTATATGCCGAAGAAATTGTCCTGAATCCAATTCAGCCAGTCATCCTCCTCAGCATAGTTATACATTAGAGAAAAATTTAAGTTGTCTCTAGGAGCAAAATCTAATTTGGCTGTGTAAATATTAGAAAATCCAAGTGCGGATCCTCCAAATTGCTCGCCCATTTGGCGTTTGTATTCAATATAGTAGTTGAAGATATCTTGAGAGGCTCCCTTGTACTGAAGTGCACCGCCATAATTCTTGGGCTTATTAACATACCAATATGTCGGATTTCCTCTGGTTATCCAAAAGTCTTTAGTTTTTGACCTATAGAAGATCGAGCTTTCTAGGTATGAAGTATCACGAAAAGTCGTCTTATTATTAAGGTATAAAAAATCATTTGATTTTATAAGATCCCCATTAGCTTCGTGCCCTATTCCGAATTCAAAAGTATTAGAAAGAAAGATAGAAGACTCATTGAAATCATTCTTTTTATATCCATTTTGAACACCACCAAAGAAATAATCATCGATAATTTGATAGCCCATGTCGTTTATGTCTGTATCCTCATCAAAAAAGAATAAAAAGGCATCCGTATATTGTTGAGAGCTCGGTGAAGAAGTTAGCCTAAACCGAAATGCCTCTCCTGAATTTTCAGAATTATCAATTCCTTGTTCTGTATCTGAAGTAATGTAAATTGCGTCTATTCGCGTCTTATCTGAGTAGCGATAAACTAAATCCATAGAATGAACTTCAGCCGTTCTATCTAATACAGGCCGATCTGTATGAGTACCTAAGTATCCTAATGAAAAATCTTCAAAATTCTTTCTTGCCCTTAAAGAGTAAAAGTCTCTACCCTCACTGAAAGTTTCATCTGCCTCAGAAGCGCCTAAAAAACCAAAATCTAAAGTCTCCCCTTGTTGGGTATAACGAATTGCATAGTCAATATCATTAATACCGAGCTGACTTGACTCACAATAATCTTTTAAAGAACCTTCAAAACGAGAACAATTATAGTCGGGAGCAGCTCCTATTCTCCTAGTATTGATTAAATAGAAATAGGTAAATCCTTTAACATCAAAAAGAGAGTGATTTTCTGAAAAGAATGGCCTTTTGTCAGAGTAAAAAGTTTCTGAAGAAGAAAAGTTTACAACCAGTTCATCACTCTCAACTTGTCCAAAATCTGGATTAATTGCTACGTTCAATTGCTTGCCAGAGTCTATCTTCCAGAAAATTTCAGCTCCTACCTTTTCGTTTGTTTCATTAAGAACCCTATCATCCAGAGCGGTGACGTAGGGAAAGAAATCAATTTTTGATACGCTATAGTTCTTAAATTTGTAAGGGTGAAATAGAGAAATGAATTTTTCTTGCCTTGGATTACCCTTGATGGTTGTATTCACCCTCCATTCAGCTGCCAGTAACCTCCAGAAGGAAAGTTTTACCTCCCTAAAGTCTCCATTTACAGCTTTCATTGGTGCAATAGACCAAGGGATAAACATTTCAGCATACCAGTAGTCTTGATCTATAAAAACTCCAGACTTCCAGTCCGCATCCCAATCATAATTAACTTCATTTTCATTTCTGTAGATTCCATCTGCTATAGACCCACCAGCCGATACTGTAAAGGCATATGCAGCCAATCCATCCCCATCAAAATCAATTGCGAGGCCAGCTTTATCTGCATTAGCCATCTCATCATCTCTTTCGTGTCTATTAGCTCGAATGGTTTTTTTATCTTGTTTATTTATAAAACCAAGATAAATACCTTTTTCATCCTCGAGGATTAAAACCTTTTGAAAATCTTTAGGTTCATTTAATGTGAAAGGAAGAGACTCATAATACTTTGTGTATTCATCTGCACTTGTCCACGCGGGATCATCCAGCTTTCCGTCAATACTTATTTCATGAGATAAAACTCGTGAAGCAAAAAAACAAATGTAAAAAAAGGCTAAATAAGCTTTTAGCCTCCAATGCACTGATTCTCCCCATTTCAAGATGGGGGTATTCTAGTTGCAGAGCAATTTAAAATCTATATCTAACTTTTACGGTAAAAGTATCTGCTTGAGGATGATTCCAAGGTCTTTTATAAATCTCCTGAATATTATTTTCTTCATCAAATTCAACGATCCTTCCTCCTCGAGAATATACAACGTACAGATAAGCAAGCGGCAGGATCTCATAACGGTACCTTACTTGAAAAGCCAAGTCACTTAATGTGAAAGGATCGAGTGATAAATCTGTAGAGATTAGATTTCCATCAAAATCGCTCTGGTATGATTGCGGATCTCTCGCAGTGAATCCAACCATCTGTGCTTTCAATCGCAGTTCATGTTTATCCCCTCCAAACCAATTTATAGAGGCAACTGTGGTTTTCTGCTTTTTCTTGTAAATTCCAAAAAAATTATCATTCAGCCAATTCAACCAGTCATCTTCATCCACTAAGTTAAACATCAAACTAAGATTTAAATTATCCCTCGGTGCGAAGTCTAGCCAAGCTGTATATACATCTGATAAACCCAATGCTGTGCCATTGAATCTTTGTCCTTTTTGTCTTTTGTATTCTAAATAATAATTGAAGAAATCACCGGAAGGTCCGGAGAATTTTATCTCCGTACCATAGTTTTTAGGTTTTTTAACGTACCAATATTTGGGATTGCCTCTTGTTATCCAGTAATCCTTTGAGGCTTGTCGAAAAAAAACTATATTTTCTAATGAACTAGAATTCTTGAAAGAGGCTTTATTGGTAATGTAGAGAAAATCACTAGCTTTATTAAAGTCAGCGTTTGCTTCACGACCTAGTCCGAATTCCATTTGATTGAATAGGAAAATTGAAGAATCATTGAATTGATTCGTCTTTAGGCCTTTTTTTGCGCCCATAAAGAAATAATCATCTGTTCTCTGATAACCCATATCATTCAAATCTGAGGCTTCGTCAAAGAAATTGATGAAAACATCGTAATATGTTCTTTGAGATGGAGAATTAACGTACTTGAATCTAAAAATTTCTCCCTTTTTGTTCAAAAGATTATTCTGCGATACATCTGAAAAGGCATAAATTGTATCTATTCGTGTTTTATCATTTGGAAGATAGGTAAAATCGAATGAGTGAACATCTGCTTTTCTGAGTAAAATTGGTCTATCAGTTTTAGTTCCTAAGTATCCAAGGGTAAGATCTTTAAAGTTTTTTCTTACTCTAAAAGAATAAAAATCTCGACCTTTACTGAAGTTCTCATCAGCTTCTGAAGCCCCTAGAAATCCGAAATCAAAACTTTCATTTTGTAATGTATACCTTATCGCATAATCAATATCATTAATTCCAACTTCAGACTTTTTGCAATGCTCTTCCATAACAGTAGTGTAGTTTGAACAATCATAGTCCGGCGCTCCACCTATCCGCCTTGTATTAACTATATAGAAAAAGCTCATCCCTTTTACATCAAAGAGGGAATGATTTTCAGAAAAGAAAGGCCTTTTATCTGAATAGAATGTTTCAGATGAAGAGAAATTTACTACAAGCTCATCACTCTCAACTTGTCCAAAATCTGGGTTTATAGCAACATTGAGTTGTTGACCAGAATTAATTTTCCAAAAGATTTCTGCACCAACTTTCTCTGAACTTTCATTTCGGACTCTATCGTCCGATAGAGTCAAGTAAGGAAAAAAATCGATTTTCGAAATACTATAATTATTGAATTCATATGCATGAAATAAAGACATGTACTTCTCTTGTCGTGCGTTACCTTTGATAGATGAATTAACTTTCCACTCAGCTGCTAGAAGTCTCCAAAAATTGAGTTTTACTTCTCTTTTAGCGCCCACTAAAGATTTCATGGGAGCGATAGTCCAAGGTATAAATATTTCAGCGTACCAAAAATCTTCCTCTACATAGACACCTGATTTCCAATCGGCATCCCAATCGTAATTTATTTCATTCTCATTTCTGTAAATACCATCGCTGATTGACCCTCCCGCGGAAACAGAAAAACTATATGCGACAAGACCATTGCCATCAAAATCAATTGAAACACCAACTTTATCTGCGTTTGACATCTCATCATCTCGTTCATGTTTATTGGCTCTTACTTGATCCTTCTTCTGCTGGTTTATAAAACCGAAGTAGATTCCATCTGAATCTTCATGTATCAAGACCTTTTGAAAATTACTGGGAGAATTAAGTGTAAACGGAAAGGTCTCGTAAAACTTTGTATATTCTTCAGCAGATTCCCAAGAGGGATCATCCAGCTTTCCGTCAATGGTTATCTCAATTGAATAAGATAAAGTTGATATGCTGCAAAAACAGAAAAAGGCTATACAAAATCTTAGCCTTTTAAGGAAAAGTATGGCTTTAATCAAGATTCAGCTATTTTAGATGTCTGGGGTCTTAAAATCTATATCTAAGTTTGACAGTAAAATTCTCACTTTGAGGGTCATTCCATGGTGCTTTGTAAAGCTTTCCTAAATCTTTCTCTTCATCATCAAAGATAAATCTTCCTCCTTTAGTATACACAACGTAAAGATAAGCGAGAGGCATAAATTCATACCTATATCTAATTTGAAAAGCTAACTCACTCAGAGTAATAGGATTTAAGGCTTGTAAGTCAGGTATAAGATCTCCATTTAGATTTCCTAGGTACGCCTTCGGATCAGATGCATTAAAAGCTACCATTTGAGATTTCAATCTCAGTTCATGCTTGGTTCCTTGAAACCATTGAATCCCAAAAATGGTTGTTCTCTGTTTTCTATGATAAGTACCGAGCAGGTTGTCTTGAAGCCAATTTAGCCAATTGTTTTCGTCAGTTTTTTTATGAAATAGTGAGAGAGCTAAATTACTTCTAGGAGAAATTTTTACAAATCCGCTATATGAAGTTTGCCAGTCTAAAGCTTTACTATGCTCACCGCCTTTTTTTCTATCAACCTCAAATTTATATGTAAAAAATTCATCAAAAGGACCCACATATTCAAGTTCAAGCCCATGACCTTTTGGCATTTTTATATAAGGAGAAAGTGCTGAATTTCTAGTTATTCTATGATCTCTACCACTAGATCTATAAAAAACCTCGCCCTTGATTTCAGATGTATTGCGAAAAGAATTTTCTAATTTAAAAGCTAGATTTATAGGTTCTCTGTCAAAAGATGAGTTAGCCTTTATGCCGTAACCTATTTCATAAACTCTTGATCTATGTAAAGAGTCAGCTTTGAAATCGGTAGATTTAAACTGTGTTCTACCTCCTATCATGAAAAAATTGTTTCTGGGTTGATACCCCATATCATTAACATTAAAGCTTTCATCAAAATAGTTAATACTCAAACCAGAATGCAAAGTTTGGTCTGGGTCATACCCATAACCCAGGCTAAATCCGTATCCCTTTTTTTGACCTGAATCAGTCACAATTAAGTTATTTGTTAGACGGTGTAAAGAAGATGGCCTGTATTCTAAATCTATAGAATGAACTGTAGCGGATTCACCAAATACTGGTTGTTCAACATATGTTCCCAAATAACCAATAGATAAGTTATTCTTTTTTGTTCTTAGTCTTAATGCATAGAAGTCTTTGCCTTGGCTAAATTTCTCATTAGCTTCAAATGCTCCCAAAAAACCGATATCAATATTTTCTAGTTGTTGTGTATATCTAACCGCAGCATCGATATCATTAGATGACTTTTGATTTTCGTTGCAATAAGTTTTTTGACTACCTTCAAATTGCGAGCACTCATAATCCGGTGAAGCTCCTATTCTTCTGGTATTTATTATCCGAAACATAGATCCTCGTACATTGAAAAGACTCTGATTCTCAGAAAAGAAAGGCCTCTTATCTGAATAAAATGTTTCTGTTGCTGAGAAATTCACGACGATATCATCACTTTCAACTTGTCCGAAATCGGGATTAATTGCGACATTGAGTTGTTTACTCGAGTCAATTTTCCAAAATATTTCTGCACCACTTTTATGGTCTAAATCATTCTCTAATCTGTTGTCATTGAGAGTGATGTACGGAAAAAAATCAATCTTTGAAGTGCTATAGTTATCAAACTCAAGATCATCGAATGCTGACATATAGATGTTTTGATAAGGACTTCCTTTTATAGTCGCAATAACACGGCTATATCCTGCTAACATTCGGTAAAACCCAATTTTTACTTTCCTTTTATCTCCTAATTGTTTTTTCATCGGTGCTATAGACCAAGGTATGAAGAACTCTGTAAACCATACATCCTCTCCAATTGTAGTTGCAGATAGCCAATCTCCATCCCAATCATTACTTTTTTCAGTTTCATTTGTATAAGTTGCATCACCAATAGACCCACCAGATGGAACAAAAAATTGATATGCAATCAATCCATCAGAATCAAAATCAATAGAAACACCATTCTTATCAGCTAGGGACATTTCATCATCTCTCTCATGATTTTGAGATCTCATAGACTCATTAGATTGGTAGTTCTTAAAACCTATATATATCCCATCCGGATTTTCAAAAATCAATATATCGGTCTTAAAATCGGAAATCTCTTTGAGGGAATAAGGAAAAACTTCATAAAAAGTATCAATCTTCCTTGCAGTTTCCCATTCTCTCTCATCTAACACACCATCGATGCTGATCTCTGCTTTTAAATTTACGCAAAAAACTAAACCCAGAAAAAGACCTGGTAAAAGGTGGCTTTTCATTTACTCAGTTACTGTTACTTGAATTTTATTCGAGACTAGTGGCGGCTGATGGGGAACGTGATATTTATCACCTAAAATTAATTGAAGTTGGTGCTTGCCTGGAGGCAAATTGAGTTCGGTTTCTGTCTGACCTAAACCAAAATGAATGTGCTGATTAGATGAAGGTATGGGTAAATAGTAATCTATTGAATCTACATTTATTAATAAATGGTGATGGCCCGTATTATCTACATCAACACCAGCTGGTGCTATACCTTTTCCTTTGAGGCCAAATTGAACCAGAAATGGAGACTGTACCTCATCCCCATCTTCAAGGTTAATGAAATAAACCTTACTTTCGGAATAAATAATCAAAGGGAACAATAAAAAGATAGTAGCAAGTAATTTCATATTATTAATTTAAGTATTTTCCAGAACCATATATTAAAGGACAATCTTCATCACTATTTAGAACACTGATTACATTTCCTATAAATATTGTATGGCTTGTATGTTTAACAAGGTTAGAGCACTCACAAAAGATATTTGATAAAGAGCGTTTCGCATAAATAAAGTTATCATTCTCTTTCCAATGTTGACCTTGAAATCTAGCTTCCCCTTCTTCGCTTTTACTGCACACTTCGGCGAGTTCCTTCTGTCTATTAGATAATATATTTATGCAAAATGAGGACCCATAATTGATAATGTTATGTATAGAAGCATCTTTGTTTACACAAACCAGCATGGCAGGTGGGTCTAACGATAAAGAAGTTACCGACGTTGCAGTCATTGCATGTCTCTCACCATCTGCTTTGGCTGAGATAATACTCACAGTTGAGGTAACACCTCTCATAGCATTGATATAGCTTTTTTTTAAATCTTCCATCTTGGAAAACCACGGATCAAATTTAGTTACTAGTGGTTTGAAAAAGCATAATATTGTTCATATGGCCAAAAGACAAGCAACAACAAGAATTATTGCCGGTAAATTTAGAGGAACAAAGCTAACTTTTAAGCCTAATAAAAGTTTAAGGCCTACTGAGAGCAAGACAAAAGAAACTCTCTTTAATTGGTTATTAAACGATCTTGACAATAAAAATTGTCTCGACATGTTTGCTGGAACAGGATCCTTAGGTTTTGAAGCACTTTCTAGAGGAGCAAAAGAGGTCATCTTTATCGAAAAACAAAAGAGTCTTTGTAGCTCAATTGAAGAGATTGCAAAACAACTCGAAATAAAAGAGAAATGTAGAATTATTAATGCAAACTCAACTTCGATTAATTTTATTAACTTAAAAGTTAAATTTGATTTAATTTTTTTAGATCCTCCATTTCATGAAAACTTGATTCAAAGATCATTGGATATAATTGATAAAAATGCCTTATTAGCAAAAAATGGATTGGTTTATATTGAATGCGAAAAGGACTTTGATATAAATTCACTCAAAACCAAATTAAGTCAAATGAAACAATCAAAAGGTGGACAAACAAAATTTTATCTCTATGAAAGCTAGATTATTCCTCATTCTTATTTTCTTATGTATAACTTTGGTTATTACTTTCAATGACTCTCTCAATCTTTTTCCTCCTACCGAGATAGAGTTTTTAAATAAGGAGATAATCGTGAACTCTGAAATGATGATCTCTTTTATAGCTTTTTTTACTTTGGTTTTTGTACTTTGTATCGGGGTAGCTGAGAAGTTATTTTTCTCAGGAAGAGCTAGTAAAAACAAGGAACAAGAGAAGTAATATTACTTTCTTTTCATAGACTCAAAGAATTCTGCGTTAGTCTTGTAATCCTTGAGTTTATCCAGGACCCACTCCATTGCAGCTGTATCGTCCATCTCATTAAGAAGTTTTCTAAGAACTGTGATGTTTCTTAGTTCAAGATCAGTAGTTAGCAGATCCTCTCTTCTTGTCCCCGTTTTACGGACATTAATCGCAGGAAAAACTCTTTTTTCTGCAATTTTACGATCAAGATTGATTTCTGAGTTTCCTGTTCCTTTAAATTCTTCGAAGATAACTTCGTCCATTCTTGATCCTGTATCAATAAGTGCAGTAGCAATTATTGACAAACTTCCGCCGCCTTCTATATTTCTTGCCGCTCCAAAAAATCTTTTCGGTTTTTGCAATGCATTTGCATCAACTCCACCTGTTAAAATCTTACCAGATGCCGCTTGAGTAGAGTTATAAGCTCTGGCTAGACGAGTTATGGAATCAAGTAAAATAACTACATCATGTTTATGTTCAACTAGCCTTCGAGCCTTATTGATTGCCATTTCTGCGACCTGAACATGTCTAGTTGGAGCTTCATCAAAAGTACTTGCAATTACTTCGCCCTTAACAGAACGTTTCATCTCTGTGACCTCCTCAGGTCTTTCGTCAACAAGGAGAACCATAATTTTACATTCAGGATTATTTCTTTCTATAGAGTGAGCTATGCTCTGAAGAAGTAGCGTCTTACCAGCTTTGGGTGGTGAAACTATTAGAGACCTCTGACCTTTACCAGTTGGAGCTGTAAGATCAATGACCCTAGAAGATAAATCTTCTGTACTTCCAGTCCCTAATTCAAAAAGCATCCTCTCATCTGGGAAAAGAGGTGTAA
>LULJ01001270.1_pt1 | contig 10775 bp, 13 predicted proteins | sample 728171 | NCBI WGS metagenome assembly LULJ01 (sample SAMN03860292, study PRJNA289734) | marine metagenome | biome: seawater column; feature: ocean; material: water; isolation source: Red Sea water column Station 169 - depth 25m | place: Saudi Arabia: Red Sea | collected 2011-10-15 | depth 25 m
TGTCGAATGAATGCATATCCACTTGAGTTTTACCATTGACCATCGCTTCAGCACATAATCTGGCGCAACCAGGACCATCTTTTACCCAAACAGCTTCACACAACCAAAATACTCTTATTTCGGGACTTTCACCAATTAAAGATCCTGCATCAGCTGTTACGGAAAGAAGCCCATTAAATGAACTTTTTTCATCCCAACCTAATTCACTAAGGATTGGTGTTGTTTCAAAAGCTTTTTCAAGAGGCTCTGCAATTTCTTCGAGTTCTAAATATCTCATAGAATCAGAAAGCATGGTTTTATCAGGATTTCCTATATCTTCAGGATCAACCAACCTTGGATTTTTATCTTCATAAAATCCCCATTCGAGCATGCCGCCATGAAATTTTCCAGTATCTCTGACATATGCTGAATTACCCTGATCTCTTAATAGGGGATAAACAAGCATTTCTTCAGTATTTTGAATTTCTTCATATGGTCCAAAAAACAAGAGTGGATGTTCTACAGGCATTAATGGAACACCAACTCCTGCCATATCACCCATCAATGGTCCCCAGATTCCTGAAGCAATAACAACTTTATTAGTTTTAATAGTTCCTTTATCGGTTTTGACTGCAACAATTTTTCCGTTATCTGTTTCAAAACCTGTAGCTGGAGTATTTGTAAATGTTTTTAGGGCGCCTTTTTCTTTTGCAGTTTCTACAGCAAAGTTAACTACTTCTTGTGATCTTGGAACAACAAGACCTGCGTCCGGATCCCACATAGCACCAATCATAGAATCTTCTTCAAGCAATGGTAACTTTTCAACTGCTTCTGCCGCTGATATTAATCTAACATTTGTACCAAATGCTTTTCCTGATGCAACTTTTCGTTTAAGTTCTTCCCATCTCTCTTCATCACCTTTTCGACAAATTTCAAGGCCGCCCTTTTTTAAAAAGAACCCATTATCCTCATAAAATTTTCTGCTGAATGCAGTAGTCCAACAGCCTAATTTGTCATGAGTAGTGTTATAGACAAAATCAGACGCATGAGCAGTTGAAGCAATGTCAGAGGGGATAATAGTAGACTTCTCTAATCCAACAATATTTGTTTCGCCAAGCTCTGCTAACCAGTATGCCAACATAGATCCAACAATGCCGCCCACCCCAACAATAACTACATTTGCTTCGTTAGGAAATTTTGATTTTGTATCGTTGCTCATAGAATTTCACCCAAGCCCTCTGTAAGAAAATTAAACTCTATTTTATACCCTTTGTAAATCAAAAAATTTTGTGTGTTTTTAATAATATTGACAGCTAATTTTGAAGCGTCTATCTGGCTTTTTTATTAATCCAAAGACTTGAAACCAGCAGCTGATTCATAGTCTTCATTATTAAAGAATTTATCCATTTGTTCTTGAAGCCATTTTCTATTTTCATGATTAGACATGTCTAAATGTTTTTCATTAATTAGGGTTGTTTGATGTGATTTCCACATTTCCCAAGCTTCTTCTGAAACTGAATTCATTATTTCAACACCCTTAGGACCCGGCATCGGCGGTATTTCCAAAGCAGGAAGCTCTTTGTTGAGCTTTTTACATAAAATTTTCTTAGACATAATTTTCTATTATAGTCTTTATAGGTTTTGGTAAACCATAATTATTAATATCATCCTTACTAACCCAATGATGTATAAGATTTGTCTTTACCTTAAATGGTGCACTATATTCACAAATTTCTATAGTAATATCTAGATTAAGATGTGATAAAGCATGATTAATATTTTTTATTTCTGTTTTATTTGGTTTTTTAAAAATTATGTCTTTTTTTGAATCTTTATTATCAAATGGAACCCATAAGCTTTCCCAAAAAGTTTTTTCTTCTTTTTTAAATAAAAGGAAAGATTTTTTAGAGTGAGCAAGAGTAAAATTTATTTTTTTTACTGATTTTTCTTTATTTTTTTTAGGATTTTGAACGGAAGTGTGAAAAGCACTGTTGCAAATTTTTACAATAGGACAACTTTGACATTCTGGTTCTCTTACAGAGCAAGTAGTAGCTCCTAGATCCATAATTCCTTGAGTATAAGCAAAAATATTATTATTAGGAGTAAGCTTTTCTGAAAGCTTCCAAAGTTTTTTTTCATCCCTCTCTATATTCTTAAATCTTGCTATAACTCTTTTAACATTTGCATCTAATATAGGATAGGATTCTTGATAAGCAAGGGACATTATTGCACCTGCAGTCGACTTACCAATTCCTGGCAAAGCCATTAATTCTTCATATTTTTTAGGGAATATATTTTTATAATTATGCTTAATGATTTCCTTTGTTTTGAATATATTTTTAGCTCTTCTATAAAATCCTAAACCAGTCCAAAGTGCCAAAATCTCATCTTCAGAAGCAACAGATAAAGATTTTAAGTTTGGATACTTTCTAACAAATCTTTTAAAGAATGGAATAACAGTTTGAACTTGAGTTTGCTGGAGCATGATTTCAGAGATCCAAATTCGATATGGGGTAACTTGTTTCCTCCAAGGTAAATGGTCTCTTCCATTAACAAGATACCAATCAGAGATAAGTTTAGAAAATTTATTATTTTTAGTTACGTTATTCAATTAAGCTTTTCTTATACATGACCTTGCCATCTTCATTAAATAGATAATGTATTGGTGCGCCAGTTGGTATTTCTAACTTTACTATATCTTCATCAGAAACTTTATCTAAGTATTTTATCAATGATCTAAGTGAATTTCCGTGAGCTGCAACGATAATATTCATATCCTGCATAAGCATTGGATGAATTTCGTCTAAATAATAGGGGAGAACTCTATCTCCAGTTTCTTTCAAAGTTTCTCCTCCAGGAGGGCCAAGTTCATATGATCTTCTCCAGGTTTGAACTAACTCTTCACCCCATTTTTGTTTGCATTCATCTTTATTCATACCCTGAAGATCGCCGTAAAACCTCTCATTAAGAGCTTTATTTTCTATAATCTTGATATTATTTTGATTAATTGCTTTTAAAATAATTGTTCCTGTTAATTGGGCTCTAATAAGTGCAGAAGTAAATAAACAGTCAAAGCCAATACCTAAATTATTGATTAGATCTCCTGCATTTTCTGCTTCTGCTTTTCCTATTTCAGTTAAACCAGGATTTTCCCATCCAGTGAAAAGATTTTTAGCATTCTCTTTTTTTCATAATTTTTATTCATTTTAATAGATAATATACAAATGGAACTAATTAATTTTTTAATAGATCGTTTTTATCTTTCTGTACCGTTATTAGTAGTAATAATTTTATTATTTATTTCTAGCTCTAAAAAAGGAGGCATAAAAATATCATCACAAAAATTAATTCTTTTAAGCAATCAAGATGAATCACTTATTGTTGATCTCAGAGATTCGGAATCATTTAATGCTGGTCACATAACCGCATCTATTAACATTCCACTAGGCGATTTACTAAGAAGAATAAATGAGATTAATCATAATGAAAAATCTATTATCCTAGTTTGCGAAACGGGCGGCTCATCCCCGAATGCTGGCGAAACTTTAAAAAAAGAAGGCTATGAAGATATTTATATATTGAGAGGAGGGATTAATCAGTGGAAAATGGATAATCTTCCATTAGTCTAGATACCATGCTCTTTCATCTTTTTCGATAAAGTATTTCTACCCCATCCTAAAATTTGTGCAGCATCATTTTTCTTTCCATTAGATCTCTCTAATGCAATTTTGATAAGCATTTTTTCAATTTTTGTGATTGCAATTTCTGAAAGACCAGAATCAATATTCATGGAAACATTTTTTAGCCAATTTTGCATGCCATCTTCCCATGATGAAGATGGAATATCACTAATTTCATATTCTTTAACTTCAGTTGGCAAATCTTGAACCTTCACATTTTGTGAAGGAGACATAAGTGTTAACCAGTAACAAACATTTTCTAACTGTCTTACATTGCCAGGCCAGTCGTATTTGTTCATTATATTCATAGCTTCATCTGATATTACTCTTAAATCTTCATCGAGAGAGTCTGAATAACTTTTAAGAAAATATTTTGATAAATCTGGTATATCGTCTTTTCTGTCTCTAAGAGGCGGCACTTCAATCTTGATAACATTTAATCTATAAAATAAATCTTCTCTAAAATTCTTTTGTGAAACCAAGTTATTTAGATTTTGATGAGTTGCAGCGATGATCCTGACATCCACTTTTATAGGCTTGTCTCCGCCAACTCTATAAAATTCTTTATTAGACAGCACTCTTAATAATCTTGTTTGAGAATCAAGGGGCATGTCTCCAATTTCATCTAAAAAAAGCGTACCGCCATTAGCTTGCTCAAATCTTCCAATTCTTTTATCAACAGCACCAGTGAATGATCCTTTTTCGTGTCCAAAAAGCTCTGATTCAACTAATTCTTTTGGAATGTCTGCCATATTTAAGGCAATAAAAGGCATATCATATCTTGGACTATTCTTATGGAGAGATTTTGCTATTAGTTCCTTACCAGTTCCCGATTCTCCTTGAATTAGAACAGTAGCAACAGTACTTGAAAGTTTACCTATTGCCCTAAAGACATTTTGCATTGCTTGAGACTCCCCAATGATATCTAATTTATTATCAGCTTTTAGGCCTTTTGTCTTTGGTTTATCTTCAAGTGCACGGTTGATAATCTCAGTCGCCTCTTCTAAGTCAAAAGGTTTCGGAATGTATTCGAACGCTCCTCCACCAAAGGATTCCACGGCAGCTTGCATGTCTGCAAACGCCGTCATCACTATGACAGGTATGTTTTCGTAATTATTATTTATATGTTTTAGCAAGTCATAGCCAAGCATGCCTGGCATTTGCACATCTGTAATTATTAAATCCGGTTGTTCTTTATCAATATTCTCTAACAGATCGTCAGCAGAACTAAAACTTTTAGTCTTAAAGCCAGCGTTTGATAAACTCTCTTCTAAGACAAGTCTGATAGCTTCATCGTCATCTGCAATCCAAATATTATGCAATTTTAGCCTCTTTATTGTCGATTTTTATTGGCAGATTAATGGCGAATTTAGTTTCTCCAGGTTTTGATTCAAAAGTTATACTGCCTCCATGGATTCTAATAATATCTTGAGCGATAGTTAGGCCTAAACCTGAACCATTTTCTTTTACTGAAACCATTGGAAAGAAAACTTGATCATGAAGTTCACTTGGTATGCCCGGACCATTATCAATTATCTCTATGCAGCATATAGTTTGATGAATTATTCCATTTATTGGCTTTCCATAATGTATTCTAGATCTCATGCTGATTATAGGATTTTTTGTATCTTTCATGGCTTGTTGTGCATTTTTTACAATATTCAAAACTGCTTGTACAAATAAGTTTTCATCTCCATTAATTTCAGGAATGCTAGGGTCATAATCTCTGCTTAGAGACATCTCAATATCTTTATCAGCCTCTGCAAGAGCATAGACTTTTTCTAGTGCGGAATGAATATTAAATAAGCCTAAGCTTGGCTTTGAAGGTGGCGTAAGTATTTTCGTAACAATTGAATTAAGCCTATCTGTTTCATCTATTATTATTTTGAGAAACTTTGAGGAATAGTCGTCATCTAATTTTTTATTTAAAATTTGTGCACTTCCTCTTATGCCCGATAATGGATTCTTAACTTCATGAGCAAGTGTTCTTGCAAGATTGGCTGCAATTTTCTGTGTCGAGAATGTTTTGGTTGAATCAATTATCTTATTCAAGTTATCAACACATAAAATTTCAAGAATCAAACATTCAAATTCATTACTCCAAGAGACAGTTATATCTATTACTCTTTTTGTAGAAACGGATGTAATAAGTTCAAAATCTCTTTTTGTTTTTGTTCCATTTTGCTCAATAGTTTTTTTCAAAAGACTTATCAATGCCCCATTTGTTTCTTCGGAAAATTGATCAGTTATATAATTATTGTTTTTATTTTTATTTAAAACCCATCCTTTGTTAAGAGCTGAATCGTTTAACCATATAATGCTTAAATTTTTATCAAGTAATATTACTTCTGAAGCAAGTTGATTCAAAAAGGACAGATTCTCTCTATTTATATTCATTTTTAGGGAATCTGCCCCGTTTTTAAGCAGGGCAGATCAAATTGAATCAAAATTATTTTGTTAGAGTACCAACAATATGAGATACGATTTTGTATGGATCGGCATTTGAAGCAGGTCTTCTATCTTCAAGATAACCATTCCAATTATGCTCAACTGTGTATACAGGAATTCTTATACTTGCACCTCTATCACTTACTCCATAAGAGAATTTATCAATGCTTTGTGTTTCATGAAGACCAGTTAGGCGCATGTCATTATCAGAGCCATATGAAGCAATACCTTCTTCATGAACTTCACCGAGCTTATCGCACATCGATGTAAATAGTTCTTCAGATCCTGCTGTTCTCATGGCTTCATTAGAAAAGTTACAATGCATTCCTGAGCCATTCCAGTCACCAGTTTTTGGTTTAGGATGAACATTTACTCCAACCCCAAACTCTTCAGCAATCTTATAAAGTAGGTATCTACTAACCCAAAGATCATCTGCAGCTTTAATTCCTTTGCCAAAGCACTGATACTCCCATTGACCTAGCGCTACTTCTGCATTAGTTCCTGTAAGTTTTATTCCCATATCCAGGCATGCTTGTAAGTGCACATCAGAAACTTCTCTTCCAACAACATTGCCTGCACCAACTCCACAATAATACTCACCTTGCTCTCTTGGCTCTCCATCTTCCCATCCAAGTGGCTCGCCTGTAGTAGGATCAGTTAAAAAGTATTCTTGTTCAAAACCAAACCACCATTCATCGGTTACAACTTTTGCAGCTGCAGCTCTAAAGTTTGAAGGGTGAGTTGTATGATCAGCTGATTGAACTTCAGTCATGACCAAATCATGTCCATCTGGATTAGAATAAGTTTGAACAGGTATTAGTAAACAATCAGAGCTACCTCCTTCTGCTTGTTGAGTAGATGAACCATCGAAAGACCATTCAGGTGGGGTATCATCTTCAGTTGCTTTCACTTTACTTCTCATCATTGGCTCAGGCTGATAACCATCAAGCCAAATGTATTCATATGTTTTCATTAATTTCTCCTTAAAAAAGTATTTTTTAATTTTGATGCAATTACGACGCTCTAAAAATAATAAGCAAATGCACAAATATTGATATTATTATGCATTATTTCTGTGCAAAATAAAGAATTTTGTTCAATATAAGTTCAATTTAATAGATTTCTATAAAATTAATTATATTGTTTAGCTTTTCATCCAATGATTCATATGAATGTGAACCTCCATAGATAACATCTATATATGAACCGCTAAAGTATTTAGCTGTCTCTTTATAGTTCAATACTTCATCACCTGACTCCAAAAGCACATAGGTATTTTCTGCATTTGCATATTTTTTAAATGACATTTTTCTTATAAATCTAATATCATCTGGAGTAATTAAAAATTTTTCGCCAGTTGAGTAGTTTTCGTTTTCGCCAAGGTACATTTCAAAATCTTTTAAAGGAGGTATTGCAGGATTTATTAATACAGATTTTGTTTTCAAATTAGTTGAAAAATATGAGGCATAATAACCTCCCAATGAACTTCCCATGAATACAATAGGATATTTAGCGCTATTAATGAGTTCATGTATCTGACTTACAGCTAACTTAAAATTATTATCTAGATCTGGAATTAGTATTTCAGCATTCTTATAGTTTTTAGAAATATATTTTTTTAGAACTTTTGCTTTGTTTGAATTTGAAGAAGATGCAAAGCCATGAAAATAAAGGATAGATTTACTCATTAAATTTTATTTCAGAGCAAATACCGCTACAAAATATACTTTCTAGCCATTCTGTGAGAAATCTATTTTGTTGAATTTTTTCATCTTTAGATTGTGTTTTCGAGATTCCCATAAAATATGGAATTGGCTTCTCACCTTGATACGATATAACTTCAGCTAATTTTGCATCAAGGCACAACTGAATTCTGATTATGAAATTGTTCAAATCATTTTCTTTTACTTTTTGTTTGGCCTCAATTATTAAAGTATGCTGCGTTCTTTGAATAACTTTGAATAAAATTGGATTAGATGTTTGATTGGGATTAATAGTTTCAAATTCGTATTTATCTTTTTTAAAATTTTGTAAAACCTTCTTTAGACGTAAAAAATTACTCTCACAAATGCTAAGCTGATGACTTGTTTTGGGCAATATTTTTAACATTCCTAAATTTTATATTCTTTCTTAAACGGTGTATATCTCTTACAAGCCTCTAAGTAGTTTTTAATCTCAATACTTTCTCTCAAACAGAAATCTTTAATTGCATTTCTAAAATCTAATTCTTTTAAATAATGGAATGATTTTGTAAGCTTAGGTTCGAAACCTCTTCTTATTTTATGCTCACCTTGAACACCAGGATCAAAAATTTCTAGACGATTATTGATGCAATATTCAATACCTTGATAATAGCAACATTCGAAGTGAAGAGAATCAATATTATATGTTGAGCCCCAATGTCTCCCATACAGAGCATTATTATTTTTGAAACAAAGAGAGGCTGCAATTCTTTTTTTTTCATGAATCGCAAAAAATATTACAGGGCTTAATTCTTTTTTATTTTGATGAACATGATAAAAGAAGTCTTTGTTTAGATAAGGCGGCTGAAATCTTTGATCATAAGTATTTTTATAAAAAATATAAAAATCATCCCAGTCGTCTTCCTTGAGGTTGTTTTTATCCTTAACTTCAAAAGTAATACCCAGTTTGCTAATCTTTTTTCTTTCATTTTTGATATTTTTTCTTTGTCGAGATTTAAAAATATTCAAATAATCATCAAAATCATGATATTGCTTATTTTTCCATACAAATTTGTAACCACTTCTTTCAACAAATTTATTTTTTTTAAGAAAAGCACCTAAATCGTCATCAGGAAATAGGATATGCCAACTTTCAATATTTTTTTCATGCATAAAAGATAATACTTTTTCTATAAAAGGCAATTGTTGATCATTTGTAATTACTTTTCTTGTTTCGCATGGAGTAAATGGAATTGCAGTTAAAAGTTTTGGATAATATTTTCTCCCAGCTCTTTCTAATGCATATGACCAAGAGTGATCAAAAACGAATTCACCATGACTATTATTTTTAAGATAGATTGGTAAAAAACCATCCAAGGCCTTATCTTTTTGTGATAATAGGTGGTTAACTTTCCACCCTTTAATATCAGAAACACAACCAGAGGTTTCTAATGCTTCTAAAAAAGAATGCTTTATAAAAGGAGAGTCATGTGTATTTAAAAGCCTTTCATATGCACTTTTATCAACAGAAGATATATCTTCAATAAAATTTAAATTCGTTTTCACTTTATTTTAGCAGAGTAATTTCAATTACAAATCCAAGGACAACAATAATGCCCACTAGGTTATCGATACCTGTATATAAAATCATTAGAGAAACAGTGAAATCATTAGATTGAAGTGAGTAAGCAATTAATGAACCTGAGCCAAATGTAATTCCTAAAATAAATTGGGGTGCCGGAATGAATCTTTTAGAAAGTGGGTATAGCACTATTAATGATGCAAAGAATATCGATATCTTGATCGTCAGTGTATTAGTAAGTAGTAAAAGACAAATAGAGAGCAAACCCAAAACAAAGAAGAATATCCATGCCTCGAAGATATTCAATGCGCCAGTAGCAAGAGGTCTTCCTGCAGTTCTTTGGACAAGCCTATCTATCTTAGAGTCACTTATATCGTTAATAACACATCCACACGAACGCACCAGCAAAGAACCAAGTATGACAATTGATATATTCTTTAGACTAATATTCGAATTTAAGCCAGCTAAAAAAAGTCCTAAGAGCGATGGCCACAAAAGAAGATATATACCAATTGGTTTATCGATTCTAGCTAACTCTATGTAAGCTTTAAGTTTTTTCATGGGCATTAATCTTTAAATTTGATGTATTCTATGAGAAAGACTTCCATAACAGAAAAGGGCAGTTTATTTACAAGGTATTTTGTTTTCCTGCCCCAATAATGTTTGAGAAACTCTCCACGAAATGATGAATACAAGACCTCCTTTTTTGTAAAAACATCTTTTTCAAACAGAATATCACCTAGTGGTTTATTTCCAAGTTCACCTAGTGATGTAAGCCCCTCTTTAATTGTTTTCAAAGGAATGCATGATCGTGCCCATACTTTTAGTTTATTATTTTCTCGCAGAAATACTTCTCTTACTTTTATTCTCCCACCTATATTATCTAAAAAACTTTTCTCATCATCTCGAACAAAATCAACCTTATCTTTTACAAGTTCTAACTCAAAATCTCCATTTGATTTAATTCGTTCTGTAATTGGACCTTCTTCTAAAAGCCAAGATTTAATTTCTTTATCTTCTTTATCACACAGCAACAAATTCATTTCTTCAAATGAAATCCATTCTCTTGTATGCATTAGGTTCATTAATATTAGTAAGTAAATCTGATATTATAGCTCGTTGCTATTAATCTAATTGTTAAATTTTAAGATATATGAAATATAAAAAATGGGAATGTATTGTTTGTGGCTTGATATATGATGAGGAGCTTGGATGGCCAGATGATGGTATAGAGCCCGGAACTGCTTGGGAAGATGTTCCTGAAGATTGGTTATGTCCAGAATGTGGTGTAGGCAAAGAGGATTTTGATATGATAGAGATCACATGAGTCAACTTGATCCACCAAAGAACTTAACTAGAAATGTTTTAGTTGGAATGTTGGCGGGAGTATTCATAGCCTCTCTT
>LULJ01001003.1_pt1 | contig 10769 bp, 10 predicted proteins | sample 728171 | NCBI WGS metagenome assembly LULJ01 (sample SAMN03860292, study PRJNA289734) | marine metagenome | biome: seawater column; feature: ocean; material: water; isolation source: Red Sea water column Station 169 - depth 25m | place: Saudi Arabia: Red Sea | collected 2011-10-15 | depth 25 m
ATCTCGAACCTCAGGACATTCCGCTGACGATCGTGTTCGAGGACGATCAGCTTGTCGTGGTCGACAAGCCTGCGGGCATGGTGGTGCACCCGGCGGCGGGCAATCGCGACGGGACGCTGGTGAACGCGCTGCTCCATCATTGCCGGGGGCGTCTGTCGGGCATCAACGGCGTGGAGCGGCCCGGCATCGTGCACCGGATCGACAAGGACACGTCGGGCCTGCTGGTGGTCGCCAAGACCGATGCCGCGCATGAAGGCCTCGCGCGCCAGTTCGCCGATCATTCGATCCATCGCCGCTATCTGGCGGTATGCGCGGGCCATCCCAACCCAGCGGAAGGCACGATCGATGCCCGCCTCGGCCGTTCGGACCGGGACCGGAAGAAAATGGCCGTGCTCGCAAAGGATTCCTCACGCGGGAAACATGCCGTTACGCATTACAGGCTCGTCCAGCGACTCGCCCATGCCGCGCTGATCGAATGCCGGCTGGAAACGGGGCGCACTCATCAGGTGCGCGTTCACTGCGCATCAATAGGTCATCCGCTATTGGGAGACCCTGTTTATGGACGGACGCCCAAGCCCCTTCGCGAGCTTCTCGCCAGGCTCGATTTCACCCGTCAGGCGCTCCATGCGGCGGAGCTCGGTTTCGTTCACCCGACCACGGGCGAAACGGTGGAATTCCGCGCCGAACTGCCACCCGACATGCGGGAACTTATCGACGAAACCGCTCGTTGAAATCGATGAAGGGCGCTTCACTCGCGCCGGTCCACAGACTATATATTGAACCAGCGGCCCACCGCACCGGATGCCCATCAGGGGTCCGATCGAAGAGGCTGGCTAGAGAAAGGTCAGGGTACCATGAGCAAGTCAAAATCCTTGAGCGTCCCCGCGCTCGGCGGCGAGAAGAGCCTCAATCGCTATCTCGCCGAAATCAAGAAATTCCCCATCCTCACCGCCGAGCAGGAATACATGCTCGCCAAGCGGTACGAGGAGCATGAGGACAGCGAAGCCGCGGCCCAGCTGGTCACCTCCCACCTGCGCCTCGTGGCGAAGATCGCCATGGGCTATCGCGGCTATGGTCTGCCGGTCAGCGATCTGATCTCGGAAGGCAATGTCGGCCTGATGCAGGGCGTCAAGAAGTTCGAGGCCGATCGCGGCTTCCGCCTTGCGACCTATGCGATGTGGTGGATCAAGGCTTCGATTCAAGAGTTTATCCTGCGCAGCTGGAGCCTCGTGAAGATGGGCACCACCGCCGCGCAGAAGAAACTGTTCTTCAACCTGCGCCGGATGAAGAAGCAGCTCGAAGCGTATGAAGACAGCGATCTGCATCCCGACGACGTGACCAAGATCGCTACCGATCTCGGCGTGCCCGAGCAGGAAGTGATCAACATGAACCGCCGCATGATGATGGGGGGCGACGGATCGCTTAATGTCAGCATGCGCAATGGCGAGGAAGGCTCGGGCGAATGGCTCGACTGGCTGACCGACGATCGCCCCTTGCAGGACGAAACCGTAGCCGACGCCGAAGAGGCCGAAGTGCGGCACGACATGCTGCTGGAAGCGATGGGCAGCCTCAACGACCGCGAAAAGCACATCCTGACCGAGCGGCGCCTGACGGAGAACCCGCAGACGCTGGAGGAGTTGAGCCAGGTCTACGACGTTAGCCGCGAACGCATCCGCCAGATCGAAGTGCGCGCCTTCGAAAAGCTTCAGAAGTCGATGAAGACGATCGCGGGCGACCGGCTGCTTCCGGGCATGGCCTGACTTCCAGCTTCGATCAGATAAAAGGGCCGCGCCTCTGCGATGGAGGCGCGGCCCTTTTCGTTTGCGCTGGAGCGAAAGCCGCTCGAATTAATCGGCCCTACCGCTTCGCCAGCATGTCCAGATTCTCTTTCACCGTGCCATCCCTCTCGGCAAACCGGAAACCCTTGACGCGCTCGACCAGAATTTCCTCCGGCGTGGGATTTTGCGCGAACAGGGCCAGCGTCTCCTCGATGAATTCGTCGAGCGGCATGTAACCCTCTCGGGTCGACTGGCCGGGGGTAAGTTCGGTCTGGACACCCGGCGGGACCAGTTCGATCACCTCGACCTGCCCCTCCATCAGCTTGCGCAGTGACAGCGTGTAGGAATGGATAGCCGCCTTGGTGGCCGAATAGGTCGCCGCCTTGGGCATGGGGACATAGGCCAGGCCGGATGTCACGTTGATCAGCACCGCATCGTCCTGAGCCTTCAGATGATCGATCAGCGCATCGGTCAGCCGAATCGGCCCGAGGACATTGATCGCGATCACCTTTTCGGCATCGGACAGATCGCGCGCGCCGGTGATGTCCTCATAGGGCATGATGCCCGCATTGTTCATCACGATGTTGAGATCAGGAAAGCGCTCGACGATTTCTTTCGCGAACTGTTCGACAGCCGCCGCATCCGCCACATCGAGCGGCATCGCATGAAGGTTCTCGCGCCCCTTCGCCGTCTCCTCAAGTTCGTCCGCGCTGCGGGCTGCCACGATCACGGTGTTGCCGGCATCGTGCCAGGCACGCGCATATTCGCGTCCGAAGCCGCTGCTGCCGCCGGTGATGAGGATGGTGTTGCCGGAGTTCTTCATAAAAAGGAGCTTTCTTTGCCGTGTGCCACCATAACGGTGCGCGCGCCGATCGGTTGCACCGAGGCGGCGCCGCGCCTAATCCCTGCCCGATGAGATGGTTCGCGACCTTGCTGGTGAAACTGATCCTCGGCTTCGTTGCGCTGAGCCTGCTGCTGGTCGTCGTCTTCAGATTCGTGCCCGTTCCCGTCACCGCGACGATGCTGATGGACGAGAACGGCATCACCAAGGATTGGGAGCCGCTGTCCGACATCGACCGCAATCTGGTGCGCGCGGCGATCGCGGCGGAGGACGGAAAGTTCTGCTCGCATAACGGCTTCGATCAGGAAGCGATCGAGAATGCGATCCGCAGCAATCGTGAAGGCGGGCGCATTCGCGGTGGCTCCACGATCAGCCAGCAGACCGCGAAGAACGTGTTTCTGTGGCAGGGCGGCGGTTATTTCAGGAAAGGCCTGGAAGCCTGGTTCACTTTCCTGATCGAGAATATCTGGGGCAAGCGCCGGATCATGGAAGTGTATCTCAATGTCGCGGAGACGGGAATCGGCACGTACGGCGCGGAAGCCGGGGCGGAGCGCTATTTCGACAAGTCCGCCGCCAGCCTGACGCCGATCGAAGCGGCGCGCATGGCCGCCGCGCTGCCGCTACCCAAGGAACGTTCGGTCGTGAACCCCGGAGGCTGGCTGCGCCGCCACGGCAATACGATCTCCGCCCGCATCGGCGTGGTGGGGCGTGACGGGCTGGACGCCTGCGTCTACGAATAGGCGATGGGGTCGCATCACGGACATTCGCACGGGTCTGACCATGCTCACGGACACGATCATGCGCACGGGCACTCTCATGCTCCAAAGGATTTCGGCCGCGCGTTCCTGATTGGAATCGTGCTCAACACCGGCTTCGTGATCATCGAGGCGGTGTATGGCTGGCTATCCGGCTCCATGGCGCTGATCGCCGATGCGGGCCATAATCTGTCCGACGTGCTCGCTCTGCTGCTCGCCTGGGGCGCCAGCGCGGCGGCCAAGCGCCCGCCGACCCAGCGCTTTACCTACGGTTTCAAATCCTCGACCATCCTCGCCGCGCTCGCCAATGCGGGGCTGCTGCTGATCGCGATTGGCGCGATACTGTTCGAAACATTGCGCCGCGTAGCCGAGCCTGCACCGGTGCAGGGCGAGACGATGGCGATCGTGGCGGGCATCGGAATCCTGGTGAATGCAGGCACCGCCGCGCTGTTCCTCAAAGGGCAGGACGACATCAACATCCGCGGTGCCTTCCTCCACATGGCGGCGGACGCTCTGGTGAGCCTGGGCGTCGTGATCGCAGGGCTGGCCATCCTGTGGACGGGCGAACGCTGGATCGATCCTGCCGTCAGCATCGCGATCGTGCTGGTGATCGCCTGGGGCACGTGGGGGCTGCTGAAGGACAGCGTGGCGATGAGCCTGCTCGCCGTGCCCAAGACCGTGTCAGAGAGCGAGGTTCGCGCCTATCTTTCAGGACTACCGGGCGTCGAGGCGGTCCATGACCTGCATATCTGGCCGATGAGCACGACCGAAACCGCCCTCACCGCGCATCTGGTGATGCCGGAAGGCCATCCCGGCGACACTTTCCTGCGCGAAGTCGCGGAGGAGTTGGAGCATCATCACCGGATCGGCCATACGACGATCCAGATCGAAATTCGCAGAATCTGCCAAGCGGACGGCTGCCGTGACGACTAATATCGTGCGCTTTTTCCTGCTCTCCATTGCATCCATCGTTGTTGCCGCATGCGCGGGATCCCCCTCGAATCTCGTGGGCTCCCAATCTGTCGGCGAGTGGCGCGAAGTGCCAATGACTGCGGTCCAGGAACAGGTCCTCAACGACACCTGTTTTGCGCATAACGAAACAAGGCCAGCGAGCGGATGCCAAGCGCTCATCGTCGCGATCGCACAGGCCCGCCGAAACGCCGAAGCCTATGCCGCCCTGCCCAACCTTACGGTCGAGCAATTGGCCGACGGCGACGACAAGGTCGCACAATACGAACTGGGCAAGCGATTGGTAGCAGGCGAGGTCATTGAAAGAGATATCACTCGAGCACGGGACTATCTCTCGCGTGCTGCGCGGTCTGGAAGGACGCGACGCAATTTCTATACCCCCGGCGGAGTAGGCGCATCATCGAGCGTCACCACGGTTTCCGTAGGTACCGGTATCGAAGGCTTGGTGGAGGCGAAAAAATTGCTGGACCGTCTGATATCTGGCGAAGCCGAATGAACCTCAGACTCAAGGCAGATGCCGTGCGAGCCGTTCTTTCAGCAAACGGACAAGCGCGTCATCCATGAACCGGTAGCGATCCGGGATGCCGAGATTAACGATCGACTTGTTCCCAAGCTGCTCGGCCAAGCGTGATCGCAGAGCACGTCTGTGCCGCGCCTCCATGGTAAAGATGCGATCCGCCAACGCTACTGTCTCCCCATCCAGCGGAACATCCGCGTCGGATGCAGTTCCGGCCGAAAGGACGTCGATGTCCTCTCGGCCGGAATAAATCTGTTCGGCTGTTGGACTTCGCCAGCGGTTTTTACCGCAGACGAAGAGAATGCGCGTCCGACTCAGGCCGCCTCTTCCTTGTCCTTCTTGCCGCCATGGACCTGGATCGGTTCCTTGCGGCCTTCGACCACGTCCTTGTCGACCACGATCTCGCTCACCCCGTCCATGTCGGGCAGGTCGAACATCGTGTCGAGCAGGATGCCTTCCACGATCGAGCGCAGGCCGCGTGCGCCGGTCTTGCGGGCGATGGCGCGGTCGGCGATGGCCTTCAGCGCGTCTTCCTGGAAGGTCAGTTCGACATCTTCGAGCTCGAACATCTTGGCGTACTGCTTGACCAGCGCGTTGCGCGGTTCGGTCAGGATGGTCACCAGCGCGTCAACGTCGAGGTCGCGCAAGGTGGCGATCACCGGCAGACGACCGACGAATTCAGGGATCAGGCCGAACTTGAGCAGATCTTCCGGCTCGCTCTTTTCGAGCAATTCGCCCACGCGGCGCTTGTCCGGATCGGCGACATGCGCGCCAAAGCCGATGGAACGCTTCTGCAACCGGTCTGCAATGATCTTTTCGAGACCTGCAAACGCGCCGCCGCAGATGAACAGAATGTTCGTCGTATCGACCTGGAGGAATTCCTGCTGCGGATGCTTGCGACCGCCCTGCGGCGGAACGGAGGCGGTAGTGCCTTCCATCAGCTTCAGGAGCGCCTGCTGCACGCCTTCGCCCGACACGTCGCGCGTGATCGAGGGGTTTTCGGCCTTGCGCGTGATCTTGTCGATCTCGTCGATATAGACGATGCCGTGCTGCGCCTTTTCGACGTTGTAGTCCGACGCCTGAAGCAGCTTCAGAATGATGTTCTCGACATCCTCGCCGACATAGCCCGCTTCGGTCAACGTGGTGGCGTCTGCCATGGTGAAGGGCACGTCGAAAGTGCGCGCCAGCGTCTGCGCCAGCAGCGTCTTGCCGCAGCCGGTCGGGCCGACGAGCAGGATGTTCGACTTCGCGAGTTCGACGTCGCCCGCCTTGCCCGCATGCTTGAGCCGCTTATAGTGGTTGTGAACCGCGACGGAGAGCACGCGCTTGGCGCGGTCCTGCCCGATCACGTAATCGTTCAGCGTCTCGAAGATTTCCGAAGGCGTGGGGATATCCCCTTCCTTCTTGCCGGCGATTCCCGCCTTGGTCTCTTCACGGATGATGTCGTTGCACAGCTCGACGCATTCGTCGCAGATGAACACCGTCGGCCCGGCGATGAGCTTCCTCACCTCGTGCTGGGACTTGCCGCAAAAGCTGCAATACAATGTCGATTTGCTATCGGTTCCGGTCAACTCGGTCATATCCTGTCTTCGCCCCGCAATGCCCTCCGGCGAATGGCCGGTTGTAAGCTTCAGCGGGGCAGGGTCAACATCGTAGCGGTTGCAACGCCCCGACCAAGAGGCGGGCCGTGCTTTCGCCACGAAGATCCTGCCATGGTTCGCCCTTGTAACGCGAACCGGCTGTCCAAACGGTTAATCGCCGATCGCATCCGTACCTATCGGGCGTCAGCCCGTTTGTCCGTCCGGATGCGACAGGGTTTGAAAGATCACTCCGGCGCGCCGCCCGAGCCTTCGCCCTCGCCGCCCTCGTTTTCGGGCCGGGTCTCGAAGACCTTGTCGACGATGCCGAATTCCATCGCTTCTTCCGCTTCGAGGAAGGTGTCGCGATCCATCGCCTTCTCGATCTCGGTCAGGCTCTTGCCGGTATATTTGACGTAGAGATCGTTCATCCGCTTGCGGATGCGCAGAATCTCACGCGCCTGGATTTCGATGTCGCTGGCCATGCCACGCGCGCCGCCCGAAGGCTGGTGGACCATGATGCGCGCATTCGGCAGCGCGATGCGCATACCCGGCTCGCCCGCAGCCAGCAGGAAGCTGCCCATCGACGCGGCCTGCCCCATGCACACGGTCGAAACGCGCGGCTTGATGTACTGCATCGTGTCGTGGATCGCCATGCCCGCCGTCACCACGCCGCCGGGCGAGTTGATGTACATGCTGATGGGCTTGGAGGGATTTTCGCTTTCGAGGAACAGCAGCTGCGCGGTGATGAGCGAAGCCATCCCGTCTTCCACCTGACCCGTCACGAACACGATGCGTTCGCGCAGCAGGCGGCTGAAAATGTCGAAGCTGCGCTCGCCCCGGCTGGTCTGTTCGACCACCACGGGCACCAGCGCGCCGGTGAGCGGGTCGCGCGTGAACTGGCCCTGCGCGATCATGGGTGCGTTTTCAAGAGCATTTACCCTAACCGGGCGCGCCATTCGGAGTTCGTCGATCCGTGACGGCGTGATCGCGCCGTTCATCGGACCCAAATTGCACCCGGTCGATGGCGGATATCGGGCCCCGAGCGCCCGATTACACGTGTGGGCAACACGGGAGGAACAATCATCGCCAGTCATCGCCTCAATGGACCCGCGCGTTGGAGCGCCGCCATGCTGCTGGCCGGGACGGCAAGCGCCGCGTTCGCGCAGGAGAAACCGCCAGCGGCGCCCAAGGGGGATGGCGCGCCGAGCGTGAATGTCGCCGATGGCACCGGCCAGGGGCGCGGCACCGTGTACGAGCCCGCCTATTTCGCGCAATTCGCCCCGCGCAACGCGCTCGACATGGTGGCGCGCATTCCCGGATTCGTCATCACGGAGGAACGCGGTTCGGCGCGCGGGCTCGGCCAGGCGAGCCAGAACGTGCTGATCAATGGCGAACGGCTATCGAGCAAATCCGACAGCGCGCGCGATCAATTGCAGCGCATACCGGCAAGCGACGTGGTGCGGATCGAAATCGTCGACGGGACCGTGCTCGATATTCCCGGCCTCACCGGGCAGGTCGCCAATGTCGTCATCCAGCGCGCCGGCAGTTCGGGCCAGTTCCGCTACACCACGGGCTTTCGCGCCCATAATACGAAAGCGCAGCTCTATGGCGGCGAAATCTCGCTGACGGGCAGCAGCGGTGCGCTCGATTACACAGTGGCGCTAAGCAACGGCAATCAGCGTTTCGGGGCGGACGGCGATATCCTCATCACCGACGGGCGCGGGCAATTGATCGAAACGCAGGCGACGAAATTTTCCGGCGGCTTCGACAATCCGCAGCTCTCCACGCGATTCACCTATAAATTTTCGAACAGCTTGCTCGCCAATCTCAATCTCAAATATGGCGAGGATTTCTTTTTCGAGGAGACGCCCGAACTGGCGGTCCCCCTCGATGGCCCTCGCCGCAGCCGCCTGGCCGAAGCGCGCGAGCGCGGGCCGGAATACGAAATCGGCGGCGATATCGAATTTCCGCTCGGGCCGGGCAAGATGAAGCTGATCGCCCTCGAACGGTTCGAACGCGACGAATTTCAAAGCAGCGTGATCGACAGCTTCGACGATGGCTCGCTGCCGCGCGGCAGCCGCTCCCCGGCGGACGGGTCCTGGCTGAAGACGTAGCCCAGCCCGAGGTAGCCGCTGGCCTCGCGGGTCTCGACGACGAAGCCGAGCGCCTCGAGCTCCTGACGCGCCGACTCCACGCCCTGTGCGCGCACGCTGGGGACGGTGACGAGGTCGGGGCCGAGGGAGACGACCAGGGTGACGGTCTCACCGCGGAAGAGGGTGCCGCCCTGGGGGTTCTGGGCGATGACGAAGCCCTCGGGGACGGTGTTGTCGTACTGCTCCTGCGAGCGGTCGACGACCAGGCCCTTGCGCTCCAGCGTCTGCTGGGCGCGGTCGGCGGGCTTGCCGACCCAGTCGCCGACGTTGAGGGGGCGGCGACCCTTGCTGACGACGACGTCGACGACACTGCCCGGGCGCAGCTGCTTGCCCTCGGCGGGGTCGTGGCGGATCACCAGGCCGGACTCGACCTTCTCGGAGAACTTCTCCTTCCCCCGCCCCAGCTCCAGCTGCACCTCCGCCAGCGCAGCGCGCGCGGCGTCGGTGGCCAGGCCCTGGAGGTCTGGCACGGGGTACTTCTCCACGCCCAGCGACAGCACCAACGTCACCGTCTCGCCGGGCAGCACCCGCTCCCCGGGCTCGGGGCTGCTGCTGACCACGTGGTTCTTGTCCACCGACTCGCTGTAGACGCCGTCGGCGAGGTCGACCTCGAAGCCTGCCTCCTCCAGCTCCTGGATCGCCGACGCGCGGCTCTGGCCCAGCACCGTGGGCACGGTCTCGTAGCGCGCCCAGCCGAACCACCAGGCACCCAGCCCGACGCCCGAGGCCAGCAGCAGGGCGAGCAGCAGCACCAGCGGGCCCTTCCAGCGGCGGCGTCGACCGGGTTGGCGGGGCGATCGGGAAGCAGGTCGGGACGCGGGTCGGGCCCAGCTCCTCGGGCTCCCAGACCTCCGGCGAGGTGTCGCCCACGCGGTGCTCCTCCACGGGCGCCGCGGCCGCCACGGGGGCGGGGATCGCCGCGAGCAGCGGGGTGAGGTCCTGGGTCAGGTCCTCGTCGTCGGAGACGCCGGAGGACAGCGCCTGGGAGACGCGGTGCAGGTGGTGGAGCAGCACGCTCGCGTCGGCGGGCCGCTGGCTGCGGTCCCGGGCGGTGGCGCGAGCGACCAGCGCATCGACGTACGACGGGACGCCGGAGGCGCGCAGCGACGGTGCCGGGACGTCCTCGTGGACGTGCTTGTAGGCCACCTGGATCGGGGTCTCGCCCTCGTGCGGCTTGGTGCCGGTGAGCAGCTCGTAGAGCATCACGCCCACCGCGTAGACGTCGGCGCGGGCGTCGCTGGTGCCCTCGGCGACCAGCTCGGGGGCGAGGTAGGAGACGGTGCCGATCAGCACCCCACCGGTCGCGGTGTGCTGGGTGTCGGTGCCGACGGCCTTGGCGAGCCCGAAGTCGGCGACCTTGACCCGGCCGTCGTCGGCGATGAGGACGTTCTCGGGCTTGACGTCGCGATGCACGATGCCGGCACGGTGGGCTGCGGCGAGCGCGGAGACGACCGGCTCCAGCAGCGCCAGCGCCCGTGACGGCGACATCGGGCTCTCCTTGGAGATGGTGTCGCGCAGGGTGTGGCCGGTGACCAGCTCCATCGCCAGGAAGACGGTGCCGTCGTCCTCGCCCTGGTCGTAGACGGCCACGACGTTGGGGTGCGACAGCTTGGCCGCGGCGCGCGCCTCGCGGACGAAGCGGGCGGCGAAGTCGGTGCCGTCACCGAGGCCGGGGTGCATGATCTTGACCGCGACGGTGCGGTGCAGGCGCAGGTCGAGGGCCTCGTGGACCGACGCCATGCCGCCACGGGCGATGCGCGGGCCCACGCGGTAGCGGCCGTCGAGGAGCTGGCCCTGCGGCTCCCGGTCTGTCACTGCGGACCCTCCTGCGTTCCGGAGCGTCCATCGTACGGTCGGCACGCCCGGGCGCCGGGCTGCCCCCGCCCGGCGTGGCGCTCGGGGAGGTGGAGCGGCTCCCGCCCGGTCGGGCGTTGCCCGACAGTGACACCATGGAGCCATGAGTGAGACCCGCCTGGCCGACCACGACCTCGCCGCCCTCGTGGAGGAGTGGTTGGAGTGGTCGGAGGTCGCCGACCAGCTCGGTGTGAGCGTCGGCAAGGTGCGCACGATGATCCGCGAGCACCAGCTCGCCGCCGCGGTCCCGTGGGAGCGGGCCGGTCAGCGGGTGCCTGCCCTGTTCATCCAGGACGGCGAGCCGGTCAAGGGACTGCCGGGT
>LULJ01002641.1_pt1 | contig 10762 bp, 26 predicted proteins | sample 728171 | NCBI WGS metagenome assembly LULJ01 (sample SAMN03860292, study PRJNA289734) | marine metagenome | biome: seawater column; feature: ocean; material: water; isolation source: Red Sea water column Station 169 - depth 25m | place: Saudi Arabia: Red Sea | collected 2011-10-15 | depth 25 m
GTGCAAGGAGGGTGGGCAATTAATAAATCCCACCCATCATCTAAATGATTAAGAACATCATCTTGTATGTGATTGCCACCATTTTCTGGTGGTAAGATATCACAACTCCAAGCTTCGTGTCCTTTATCTTTGAAAGCATCTCTAACTATGCCTGAATATTCACAGGCAACTAATACTTTCATTATGAATTTCTTTCTTCAATGTATATTACAAAACTGTCTGCCTGACCACGAGGACAAGCACCCCACCATTTGCCAGGCCCTCTCCATCTTCGTCTTACAGATTCTCTCTTGCAACCCTCTTGTGTATGCAAGTATTTTCTAATATCTTGAAAGAATTTTTCTCCTTCTTCGTCATTAGGAACTCCTGCGAAGACATATCTGCCTCCTTGTAGTCGTTCTTGTGGTAGTCTATTTGTTGTCATTTTTTTCTCCTTGTTGTTAAATTTGTATTGGGTACATATCATAGGCTACACTTTCTATTGTATCCCAAGATATACCCAGAGTAGCATCGTGTTTGTCTTTGACTGCGTGTAAAATTTTTCTACAGTCTGCGTCTGTCAGGTCTGGTCTAAGTTGCCTAACATCTTCTGTACTCCAACAAACAAATATCATATCGTCTGTGTCATACTTCATCCAATTACTTTCATTGTAGTGTTTGCTCATTGTAGTCCTCTTCTAATTCAGTTATAAAATCATCAACGACTTGGGCGACTGAGTCTGGCAAGTCAGCAACAAGTTCGTTATGCCAAGTGCCATCTTCGTATTGCCAGTTGATACTCAATGCCCAACCAGTGGCTATCTTCTTTTTAACATCACTCATTCTGCTATGTTCTCAGCTGGTGTCAGCTTTAGTTGATTGCCTCTGTATTGTAGTTCAACAGTATAAAGTTGTCCATTGAACTTAATCCAATCAAGAGTTTTGAGATTGATATTACGATACTGTTTCTTTATCGTATCAAACATTCTCTCTCCACCTCTCAGATGTTTCTTCACACCTAGCATACAATTGATAACTCTATCCGAGCCATCTTTCTTTGTAAACTTTGCTGAGAATATTTTAGAGCCTACAAGTTTATGTAGTTCGTCTGAGAATGTTTGTCGTTTTAGTCTTTGCATTTCTGCCTCCTTTGTTGTTGATTGGAGAGAGAGGCTTGTAGGTAACAACCATTCCCACCTCTCTCATAAAGCGATAAAGAACCTGCATCGGATAGCCTTGCGTGCTTATTCCTTAGTCTAGACCTAGGCAACTGAGGCTCTTTATCTATCTATCTGCCGATAGAATATTTATACACTAACATGATTCGTTTAGTGTGTCAAGAACTTTACTGGTTTATTCATAGTCCAACACAATGCACAGTCAGCACAACTTTTAGCCTTGCCTGTCTGTTCAGGACAAGCTACACCCTTTGTTGTAATCTCCTCAGAGTTTGCAGACAGAGCATCTTCGGGCAGGTCTGAGAATCTAACTGCAAACCTGCCCCACTCTTCTCCTCTAAGGCGACCGATTGCGTCACCTATATCTGTACCTGGATGCCAATGAGTATAACCCCATATGGCAAGTCCAGGAAATTTCTTAAGGCACATAGACCAGAACTCTACATAATCTACAGAATAGAAATCTCCTAGTACATGCAACCTTACAAGAAACTGCTTATGTTTCTTTTGTATAGCCGTAAGGTCTGCGTATATCTTCTTGGTCAGTCCTTGTCCTGCAGTCAGTCTGTGTGCGAATGGCATATTGTTACCATAGCAGTCCTCCCAATGTCCACAACTACGAGGACAAGTAGCCCTCTCCTCTAGTGTCAATGTGTATATAGGTCTGCCTTTGTGTTTACCTTTAGTCACAGTCTTGCCGAGCTTCTTGTTCTTCACAGGCTTCAATGCCTGATGAGGATAGAAGTCTACAACCTTGACCGACTTCAAGTAAATAGTTCTGCCATTCTTGATCTTGTCTAAAGATTCTTGTGAGTAATTTTTTTTCATACAAACACACTATGTGATTCGTTACTCTGTGTCAACCACCAAGCAGGTTTGTCTACTCCCTTTTCCCACTTAGCAAAGTATCTTTTCTCTGCCATATAATAGTTTCTATATGCTTGTACATAATAATCACACTTGTATTCATCTGGCATACATTGTGGTGGGTCTTCAAAGCCATTGTCTGGAAACATTACTGATTCGTTTACCTCAGCCAAGAGATCACAAGCTATCGTTTTAACTATGCGATTTGATTTGTGTGTCTTACCAAACCTTTTTGTAAACTGTTGTGATAGGGCAACTGCGTGGTCAAATGCCCACTCAAAGTGAGGCTGAGAGTCACCAACCCACCTAGTCATAGGGTGGTTAGGGTATGCTGGTTTGTATAGGATAGGCTTCTCTCCTAAGTTTCTTTGGTATGCAGTAGATAACATCCATAACATTTCTGCTGACTTCTCTGGTAGTCTGTCTAAAAAAAATATATTCATTCTTGATTACCTCCTCCGAATAGCCATAGTATTCCTGCTAGTATTGCAGATATAATAGCAACTATGTTTACTATTCTGTCTGTCTTTCTGTTTTGTTCTTCTTCTTTTTTTTCGCTCATTGTGTTTTTCTCCTTGACTAAAATTAAAAATCGTGTTATAAGAACCTGTGGTTCCGAGGGGGGTCTATATATTATACTTGTCGAATGCGTCTTTCCATTCATTCTTTGGTCTGCCACGAGGCTTACCTCGATTAGGTCTGAAGGTAGGCTTACAAGCATCATTACAATATTCTTTTTTCTTCTGCCACTTGTTTATTTCAAACACAGTACCACAAGTTTTACAAGTTCTGTTCATCTCTTTGTCCTCCTTGTAAATGATTCTGGGCTACGACTAGCAGTATCAAATACTGCCATAGTAATAATGATTGCAACTATCAGTAAACTGTGGACTAATGCTGATATACCAAATGCATATATACTTTCTACAATATACATTCCAAATATCAGCGACCACATACAGGCAAGAAGTTGCATAACCATATGCCTGACCTGTAAATTTTTTATATTCTTCAATGGATTAATACTAGAATCCATAATCAGATTGTAAGTCTGTAATACTTTTTTACTTATCATATGTGTCATACATATCTCCTATCCAATCAAGGTCAGTTGTGTAGTCTGCTAATTTATCTAACTCATACGAATTACAAGCCACCCATAAAATCCAAGAGCCAGTATTAAATATTATATGAAACTGGTCTGTATCATTCTGATGCTTTATTGATTCTTCTACATCAGATGTAAACTTTTCATCTTTTGGAAAAAAGGTTTCTCCACAACAATTAAATCGCCACGACATTTCTTTTTCTTTTGCTTTTGTTAAAACTGCTACAAGCAATGGGATTTGTATTAGTCCTCTGTCTTGTAATCTTTCTAGTTCTGATTGTGTAACCATACTACTCTCCTATTATTTTTGTAAGTTCTTCAACAGTAAACTCTGCGTTCAACTGTTCTAATGTTGTGCAATGATACCCCCAAAGAGGCACTAAGTCAAGGTAGGTGTCTGGGACATTGTAAGTTATTCTGCCTTGATCTTCTAGTTCTTGCATAAAAGAATCACAGTTCCCCTGCTCGAGAGGAACTGTGATACTACCTGTGGATAACCAAATGATAAGTATATATTTCATCTGTTTAACCTTTTACTTCTATTTAATATTTTAAATATCAACAAGTAAAATCTGTATTTGTAATATATTTCTATCATATTAAACCTAATATCCTTTTCTCCATAGCATTGTAATCTGGCAAGTCAATCTTTCTCTGTGGTTTCTTGCGAGGTTTCTTTGCAGGTATGATAGGCTTTGCTCTGTTAGCTTCTATGATAGGAAGTATCTGTCTGATTATGTCAGATCGTTGTAGAAACTTCATCATACATTGTTGAGAATGAAATTGCCAAGGCACAGGCTCACCTACTGGCTCACTATAATCTACAAAATACTCTGGCATCTCTCTGCCGTAGCCATTAACTGTCCTTACTTGTAGTTCTTTATCATCAGTAGAAGACCACCCACGATCTCTGTAACCTAAAGCATTAAGTCTTTGAAGTTCTACTTCAGCTTCTTCTCTTGTATTGTAGGTTCTATTTACTTTTTTTAAATCATAATATCCCCAATATCTATATCCACTACTGCCAAACCATTGTTGTGTGTATGTGTAGTTCATTCTCTTACCACAGTTGGCACAATAGATTTTAGGTCTTCCGTTTTTGTCTAGTTCTTGTGTCATTTTTTTTCTCCTTCTTTCTTTCTGAAGTGTTCCACCCAGAAAGGATTTGCTTTTGTATAAAAAGATTTATAAAACATACAACCCATTATAGCTATTTATCTATATATGTCAAGCACTTGACGCAGGGGTACGAATACCATATACTGATGGTATCAATAACGCCAAACCAAAGGAGGTACAAATGGCTAAAACTTTGATAGACAAAGATGTGAAAGAGAATATTATTCTTCCACACGCTTTGAACACTATCCACAATCTACCCAGCGATTACAAGGAAACCTATGACGAAAACAAAAGTCAATGGGAAACTGCATATCGTAATGCGTGGAATGTGGCTAATCGTTATATCACGGCACACACACCTCAAGCTGAGGTCAATGCTATGCGTGAGATAGCTGATAGAAACAAATGGAATTGTTCTGGTTTACCCAGAAACAAATCTGTTTCAGACCTAACTCTTGAGGATTTCAAGTCTAAAGAAGAGGATTACTTCAAGAGTACAATAAGCAGTAGTGGCAGGTGGTCGCACACAAGAGAACACTTTCATCTTGATGATTGCGTACACTTCAATCTTGTATCTATATCAGCAGATGGTATGGAGACTAGAGAAGATGCTACTGCTAGATTCAACACCTATCCAGATAGGGACACATTCGAGTTGATCAATCACGATTACCTGAAAGAAAAAGGTATTGGTTTTAAGAATCGTGAAATCAATGATGGCTATACTCGAATGTCTTATCATAAGCAGAGAGAGTATGACTCACAGGTCAATGCTCACGAAGCATATACTAAGTGGGTGGTTGATAACTTCAACGACAAGGTATGTATCAGACTGAATGTAGATTGTCATTCTCAAGGATTGGCAGTACACGACTTGGGTGATTTCAATACCATCAAGCAAGAGAAGATACTTCGTGATAGAATGTCTAATGCTCTAAGTCAGCTTCAAGGTGAACGACAAAATTATTATAATGATGTTCGTGGCATACTATCGAAGATACGGAGTGTTGAAGGACTGCTTGAGTCGCCACTTGGTAAGATGATGAAACCTATTGAGGCACAACTACGAGGAGCAGGAGCAGGTACTGCCCTTGCTTTGACACCTCAACAGCAGTTCAGAATCAGCAAGTTAAACAATGCTTTAGATGGTGATGTTGATATGCCAACTGAAGTGCCAAATGTTATAGTGCTATCATCAGTAGCAGGAACAGCTTAATGAAATAGAAAGGAAAAACATTCTAGATAAAAGAAAACCCCACAAGGAATTATCCTCGTGGGGTTTTTTATTGGGGGTACTTAAAGTGTCTCCTGATTAATTTACAACCACCTAGCGACAGGAGTGAAACTAGGTGGCGATTCCTATTGGAATATTTACACTACCTCTTTCTTAAAGAAGTCAAGTGTCTTTGTTCTTGGTGTTGGAGTTATACTCCAAGGTCTATGGTCAGTAGATTGTGCCTTGAGTTCTCCAATGTGCTTTGGATTGATGAGCTGACTTATTATTATATTTGCCATATTTTCAGCATCTTCTTTGTCCAACATTGGAACTTTGATAATCAATTCAACTTCGCCTAACTTATCATTGTTATCACCGAACTTATATTCGCCAGTTTTTACTTTGACTTTGTAGTGCATATCGTGATGCCAAGATTCTGCCATATTATTCACCCCCTTTCAATAATGCTTTTCGTTTGTTTAAAAAGTATTGCAAATGATTAAGCCAGAAGATTGTCATATCTGAATACTTTGCAGTTCTTACTGCTCGGCAACAGTTTAATATTCTTCTTCTGTTAAGTGCATATGTTGTCTTACTGTGTGTGAATGGTATCACTCTGTTGATATATGTTCTCATAATATACCACCCACCATTGATAGCACACAAAGCATAACTCCAACTGCTATTCCTATTATTAGTAGTTCGCTTGTCATAAATCCTCCAGCTTCCAGACTTTTACAATAAGTCTAACTATGGCAAGTGACGCCAACATTAAAGCTAGAAACAAATCAACAACAAAAAAAGCAAGGCAAGATAACAATAGCAGTGCTACTACAAATGCTATCTCTATTCTTTTTTCGATACTCATATAGCCCTCGCTTCCCAGCCCTTGTCGGCTATGGATTCGTAAGTGCCATAACAGTTCTTGTATGCTTGTGATTTGTTTATCAATGCCCAACCTGATGAATTACATTGGGGACATTGAATGTCATTGTTGAAATAGCCATTGCCTTTACAACGAGGGCAAATAGCTAGTACCTTTTTTTCTTCACTCATAATTTACTCCTGTTAAGTGATTGATAATACTAGATAATAACATACCACAGATGTAGTGTCAAGACGCACTACACCTGTGATGTCGTTTTGTTTCAGATTATGCTTGAAGTGATAGTAAAGAAAATAGAACTACACTAACAACGATAATCTGTATTGCTTGGTCATTTCTCATAATGTATATATCCTAGTACGATAATAATTATGTGTCAAGTTGCCATCTTGCAGAGAGGTTCTAAAAATTTGATTTTTTTGTTTGGGAAAATTAGTGAAAATTTATGAGGTGGGAAGTATGATAAAAAACTAAGTCATTGATTTTATTATATAATTCGAGGGATTAATCCCTGAGATTATTCAATGATTTCAATGACTTAAATTATTTTGACTTATGAATTAAAATTATTATAATTGAGAGTAATTTAAATAACTTTTATCAAGGGAGATAAAAAAATGACTAAAATAAAAACTGACTTAAAAACTTTATTAATTGAAAATTTAAAATTAACTGGATTTATTACAGTTGATAGAAATGAATTGTTTGAAAAAAATGTTATTCGAGCAATCTCAATCTATAAAGAAAAAACAGTTAATGGCTCTGATTCTAAAATTGAATTCAAAGAAAAGGCATTTGTAGTTTCATTAAAAGATTACAAGCCTAATCATAAAGATTTAAAAAAGAATCCTAATAAAAAAGTTAAATTGCCATTAAGTGATATTGTAGAATTTACAGACTACGCAATTACTGGAGAGAGAAAAACAAAAGGCACAACCGCAAAGCCTATCTTTTCTGTTGCCCTGTATGACGCAATCGTAGCTTTTAAAACTGCAATTCTTAAAGGTAATGGGTTAATGAACTATGACAAATCAGAAAATAAATATAGTTTTAACTATGAAAGCTTTATTGATAAATTTGATGATGATGTAATTACTGACTTGGAAAATTTAAAAGGGTTTATTGATTTACTATTACAAGTTAATGCAACCGCAATTAATAACCTTGAGGAAAACGGAAATGTAACAGTTGATAAACAAATAATTGAAACTCATACTGTTGAATTTAAACCTCACTTAAGCATTGTTAAAGCAAGTTAAGTTAAACTAAATAAAATAATTAAACCCCCTGAGATAATTTCAACGGGGGTTTTTTTATGCCCATATTATAAAAGCTTTTCAAATTTTCCACCGCAACCACCCCAAAGACAACCCACGAGAGCTGCCATAGTTGCACATAGGGCTTTTCTAGTGGTCGTAATTAAGTGGTTTACAAGGTTCTATAAGATACGCTCCCAAGCTTGCCATTAAATTTAAAATTATAGAAACCATAAAAGAAAATTTTTAGTTTTAAAGATTATTTTTATAAATACTTTTATAGATGCCTTACTATTTTCTATAAAAAAAAATTTATGTAAAAAAATCAATGCACTATGCAGGTTGCCGTGGGGGGTACCCCATATATCCTATACGCCATTGCTGGAAAAATACTAAAAATCAATGTAAACCACTTTGGTGGCGACATTAGTATGGACTCCTGCGGGCATTTACCTATGGAGTCCCTAATAGGAAATACATATAGGACCCTCGGGGAGGACCCTAATATCATTATACACCCCTATTTCGATTTTGTCAATAAAAAAATTAAAAAATGTATTGACAGAATCGCTATCTGTATGTATAATATATATAATTAGTAGTTACCAAAGGGTCACACACAATCTAAACCATGGACATTCACGGTAACTACATGATATATAACGAATTTTTTGTATGGCAGTAAGAACATTTAAGAATTATTGGCGACCTAGCCATTATCATCGCTTTGATGAAGACCATTTTAACAGTATATTTAGGAAAAAATCTAAAAAAACTAACGATAACCAGTGCGAACAATCGAAGAAGACATCATATCCTGGTCAAAAGACTTCTTAGAACTGCCAAACAAAGAATTAGGAGACAAACCTGTATGTCCCTATGCTAAACAAGCAAGGATATCTGGGCAAGTTAACATAGTTGTAGAAGAGTCTGGCGAAAAATTACTAGAAACAGTTGTTAACCAGTGTAATAACTTTAAACAATCTGGTAAAAAGATATGCATAGTAGCATGTCCAGACCTAGAAACAACAGCAGATGAGCTAGATAGCTATGTGCACGCACTGAATCATGTATTTGTGCCACAGGATGTATACCTGATGGCATCACACCCAGGCAATGATCTTGAACCTGTAGAGTTTTTAGAGAATACAGACTGGGAATCAGACAATGAGTTTCTCATGGTTCTAATACAACCATTTGAAGAGTTAGAAAAAGCAAGTTCTAACTTAAATAAAATAGGATTCTATGAATCTTGGCCACAAGACTACTATGAATCCACAGTAAACAAACGTAAAACTTATAGGAGACTACTATGCGAGGAATGAAAAAATCAGCAAAGAACAAGAAAAAAGACATGAAGAAGAAGAAAAAGAAAAACGTAAAAAAAAAGTAAAAAAATCAACTAAGAAAAAAGGTCTATTAATAGTAATATCATGACGACATTTGCAGAACTAGCAGAACTACTCAATAAAAAATCTAAGGAGCAAGCCCATGCAACTAGATCTAAAACTAGAACTACCCGACAAGCAAAGAGAGTCAAAAAAGAAAATAGAGCTAATGTGTAAGAACTGTGATCATAGTTGTCACTGCAGTAACGGAGGACAATGTTCCGTATGTGCATGTGCAAACTGTGAGCATAACGCATTAGATGATTTTTATAATAGGTTAAACAATGGCGAAAAAGAAATCAAAAAGTAAAAAAGGAAAAGCTATACCTACTAACCCTGCACTCTATGCAAGAGTAAAGGCAGAGGCGAAGCGTAAGTTTAAAGTATACCCATCTGCTTATGCTAATGGCTGGTTAGTCAGAACGTATAAAAAAAGAGGTGGTGGATACAGGAGTTCGTAATGGCCAAACCACAAGGAGGATTAACAGCCTGGTTTGGTAAAGGACCCAAAGGAGACTGGGTCGATATAGGTGCACCTAAAAAGAAAGGAAAGTTTCAAGCCTGTGGACGTAAGTCTGCTAAAGGATCAAAAAGAAAATATCCTAAATGTGTACCAAGATCTAAAGCAAGATCTATGTCAGCATCTCAAATTAAAAGTGCTGTATCAAGAAAAAGATCTAAAGCACAAGGTGTAGGTGGTAAACCAACAAATGTTAAAACAATATTAAAGAAAAAAACAAGTGGTCGCAAAAGTAGAAACAATAAGAAAAAAAATTAAACAGGGAAAGAAACTAGGATTCTCTGAAAGAGCAAGAGCAGTTAATAAAGGACTATTACCAAGCAAGGCAAAGAATGGCAAAAAAAAGAGATCCAAAAAAAGGAACAGGCAAAAAGCCAAAGGGTAGTGGTCGTAGACTATACACGGATGAAAATCCAAAAGATACAGTAAGTATAAAGTTTGCTACCCCAGCTGACGCAAGAGCAACAGTTGCAAAAGTAAGAAGAGTTAATAAACCATACGCCCGTAAAATACAGATACTTACAGTTATGGAACAGCGTGCAAAAGTTATGGGTAAGACTAAAGTTGTAAGTATCGCAAAGAAAGCTAAACAATCATTAAAAAGGAAACACGATGCGAAACAAACCAAACGGTAAAAACGGCAAAAGAAGACTAACAGATAATCAAATGAAGATAGCCCGTGTTGCGGAGCCTAGAGATAGAATTACATCTGTAGATTTTGCAAAGCTAAGAAAAAATAAAAATAGATCTGTTGTATAAAAATTATGGCAGCAAAGCGAAAGAAGACTCCTGCCTGGCAAAGGAAAGAAGGTAAAGATCCAAAAGGTGGATTGAATAAAAAAGGAGTTGCATCTTATCGTAGAGCTAATCCAGGTAGTAAATTACAAACAGCTGTTACTACCAAACCAAGTAAATTAAAAAAAGGATCAAAGGCTGCTAAGAGACGTAAATCATTTTGTGCAAGAATGAAAGGTATGAAAAAAAAATTAACATCTAAAAAAACTGCACGAGATCCAAATTCAAGAATTAATAAATCATTAAGAAAATGGAACTGTTAAAGGAGAACATTATGGAAAAAGTAAATAAAATTATAGAATGGGTAAAGAACTATGATAGTTGGGCAAAGAAAGATTACATCAAAGCTGGTGTAATTGCAGTAATTGTTTTAGCTGTTATTATTAGTATCTTTAGCTAAAATGTTATTAGACAAAAAAGATAACAAAGAACTAACAGATAAACAAA
>LULJ01002152.1_pt1 | contig 10723 bp, 9 predicted proteins | sample 728171 | NCBI WGS metagenome assembly LULJ01 (sample SAMN03860292, study PRJNA289734) | marine metagenome | biome: seawater column; feature: ocean; material: water; isolation source: Red Sea water column Station 169 - depth 25m | place: Saudi Arabia: Red Sea | collected 2011-10-15 | depth 25 m
TATCAATTTGAAACCTACTTGTCATTGATTTAATGTGGGTCATATTTGCGGCCATGCTGAAATTGGTAGACAGGCACGGTTGAGGGCCGTGTGGACCTAATCCATGAGAGTTCGAGTCTCTCTGGCCGCACCAAAATTTAAACCTTTAACCACTCAGGTATCAATATTTTAAAAGATCCGCTTTTGCTTTTAAATGTGTGGTCTTTATCGAAATTCTCATTTAAGTACTTTATTAACGCAAATGGATATTCCTCATTGATCAAAACTTTTCCGATTTCAACATCATTATCATATATTGTCTCATCTTCTAATAGTTTCCCTTCAATAATCTCAATTGGTAACAATCTTTTTGAAAGTTTATTTTTTAATTTGATTCTTGCTGTATTTTCCTGACCAACATAGCATCCTTTTTTAAAATCTATTCCATTTAATTCTTCAAAGTTACATTCAATGCCAAATAATTTATTCTTTAATTTATTTAGATTTTTTGGAACAATGCCAAGTTTATGGCTTTGCATATAATAGTTTTCAACTTTATCATCTTTCAATTCAAGTTTTTTTAAAGATAAATAAAGCTTTTCTAAATTGATAATTAATCTAGCTCCTAAATCTTTATTTCTTGGATCTAAGATTATGGGATCCTCTCTAAATTTAAATGTAAAACCTAAAATATCTTTTGAACCGTTGATAGAAAGATACTTTTCATAACCAAAACTTGCTACGACAAATTCATTGCTGAGATTAAGAATTTCTACTTTGGATCTGATTTTGTACAAATGTAACTGTTTAAATATTTCTTCAGATTGAGATTTTTCACAATCAATAAAGAAACCTGATTTATGCTTTACAACAATAAACTCATATAAAAACTTTCCTTGAGGGGTCAACAAAGATGCAAAACAACTTGAATTTTCTGTGGCTTTATTAATGTCATTACTAATTAGATTTTGTAAAAAATTTTGAGAGTCTTCTCCACTCACATAGAGTATAGCTCTGTCTTTTAAGATATAAACACTGTTTTTCATATTTGATTGATATACATTTTTAATATAATAACTTTTTTCAGAAATGTTAGATCTAATAATTAAAAATGGACAGTGTTATATTAATGGAAAGTTAGAAGAGAGAGATATTGCTGTTAAAGATGGTAAAATTATAAAGATAGGTGAAGTTTCAGAAGAAACCAAAGAAGTTTATGATGCAAAAAATCAAATTGTTTTACCAGGCTGTATAGATACCCAAACACATTTTAGAGAACCAGGCTCAACTGATACAGAGGACCTTCATTCAGGTAGTAGAGCTGCAATAGTTGGAGGTATCACAGCTGTATTTGAAATGCCTAATACCAATCCACCGACCGCAAACATAAAAGAATTTCAAAGAAAAATAGATCTTGCTAAAAATAGAATGTATTGCAATTATGCTTTTTATTTTGGAGCAACAGCTGACAACGTAAGTCAATTAGCAGAACTAAAAGACTTAGAAGGATGTTGTGGTATAAAACTATTTGCAGGATCTTCGACAGGCAATCTTTTAGTAGCAGAGGAAGAGGACATTGATAAAGTATTTCAAAACTGTTCTAAAGTTGTAGCAGTACATTCAGAGGACGAGGAAATTTTAAATAAAAATAAAAAATTGATCAAACAAGGAGATGTGCATTCTCATCCTGTGTGGAGAAGTGAAGAGTGCGCAATGTCATCTACAAGAAGAATAGTTAGAATTGCTGAGAAATATAATAAAAAAGCTCATGTACTTCATATAACAACTAAACAGGAAATAGATTTTTTATCTCAACACAAAGGAAATATTACATTTGAAATTACTCCTCAGCATCTAACTATCTATGCACCAGATTGTTACGATAAACTTGGGACTTATGCACAAATGAATCCACCTATAAGAGATAAGTCTCATTACGATCGATTGTGGTATGCAGTAAAAAATAATTTAAATGACACTATTGGTTCAGATCATGCACCTCATTTAAAAGTAAACAAAGATAAAGAATATCCCAACTCACCCTCAGGAATGCCAGGTGTTCAAACTCTAATGCCGGTAATGTTGAACCACGTAAATGATGGAAAATTATCACTTAATCAATTGATTAATTTGGTGTGTGAAAATCCAGTCAAAATTTTTGGCATTAAAAACAAAGGATATATTAAAGAAAATTATGATGCAGATTTTACTATAGTAGATATGAATAAAAAGATTGTTATCAAGAATGAAAATATTGAAAGTAAATGTAGATGGTCACCTTTTAATGGAGTTGAATTTAAGGGTACACCAGTAGCTACAATTATCTCTGGAAAGATAAAAATGAAAGAGGGTAAAATTTTAGGAGATCCAGAAGGAAATGCTTTAGAATTTTCGAATTAAATTAATAGTTGCCTCATCAAATTCTTCAGGTCTCATAGCATTATTAGTCAATTTAAAATCAATCAAATAATCGTTTATTTTTTTACTTAGAACATAATTAGATTTCAATTCATCGCCCCCAGTTATTGAAAAAGCGTAATTCGTTTCTTTATTTGGTAAATATCCAATTGCAATATGGACTTTATCGGTATGACCTGATCCTAGAGCCTGATTACGTTCATAGATTAAAAAGAGACTAAAATTATCTTGAAAAACTATATCTAAGCCAATTTCCCCATTGATATTATGCAGTGCACCGGAGTGTAATGTGTCACTAAAACTTAAACTACCATCACCTGTATAAGTGTATTCAAAATTTGAGGAACGATCTAAATCGATAACATATTCAATTTTTCCATGTCTTTTTAAAGTATATTTTTCATTTGAAACATCTTCGACTGCAGCAAATCCTCCTCTAATTTTTTTTGTCCGAAGATGTTGTTTTTTTACTTCTATACCACCAGTGCCAACTTCTTTATAGGATCCTAAAATAGTATGACCAATATCAAATCTTCCAGAGGGAATAAAAGTGAAATTATCTTTTTTTATTTCATCTTTTACTCTTATGGTTCCATATATCTGCTTTCCTGTTCTATTAGCAGTTAAATTTATACCATCTAGAACAGTTAATAAGTCAGACTTTAATCTTCCAATTCCAATAAAAGTATCAAGAAATTTAGTATCATCTTCTATTGGGTTAGTTGAATAATAGGTGATATTATAAGTATCCGTATCTAAATTACTTCCATCACTTCCAATATCAACATTATTTCTTCCAACTCTAAACGCTAATCCTTTAATTCCATTTTCCTCTGTAAATTTATCTGCACCAAAGGTGATTGCATCAGTATCAATTTTTTTGGTGGAAGAAATACTGGTATCCCCAATTCTGCCAACAGCAATACTGCCTTCACTCCAATAAAATACATCTTCATCCTTATTTTTTTTCTTCATTTTTGAAGCAGAGGCTTTAACAACTTCAGTTAAAGAAGCTAATCTTTGATTAGTAAAATTAATATCTATATTCAAATTTGTTAAATTTTGTTTGTCTTTATTTCTTCTAATCCACTTTAAACGATTGACTGCACTATCAGTTGCATGATCAATAGTTCTTTTAGCAATTTCAATTTGAGCTAATGCCATGCCAGTTCTATTTTTATTTTCTGTTATCGAAGGACATTTGCTGGAAATAATATTAAACGGACAAACTAAATCAAATTCGAATATATCCTCGGTACTAAAGTTACTCACATAAAGTTTTAAGCCTACACCATTAAATCCAAGTGCTCCTAAATTAAAACTATTTCCAGATGAATTGAGTGGTGTAGCAGATCCATCTAAAACAGCTCCCACTAAACTGTAAGCAGTTGGAAGGGAATATTGTGCAACACGTTGACCATTTTTATAAGCTAAAAATAATCTCTTACCATTATTACTAAAGGCCAAAGCTTCTGGATTATGTGATGCATGAAGTTGAATAGCCGTTGTTTCCAGTGTCATTGTAGAGAGATCAAATGCTGTTGAAAGAGTATATTCTTTTATAGAATCTGCATCTGCAGATGATGATGCATCATTAAAACTTAAAAATATTTTTGTGCCGTCGGGTTTAATTGTAATACCACTTAAATAATGTTTGTTCGCAACTGCTCTATCGCCAGCAGTAGTTCCATCTTGAAGAGCATCTGTATCAACATATCTTACGCTGTCGAAAGAACATGTTGAAACATCATAAGCAGTTGTCAAAGTAAATTTTAATACAAAGTCAGTGGCTCCACCAGAAAGACCTCTATTAGAGGTTAACATTATCAATCCATCACTACTAAATGCCATATCGCCACCTTGTTCAGCTCCTTGGGTACCAGCTACATCAGTATTTGCATCATCAGGTGCATCAAGCAAACATCTTTCACTGTCTCCCGCATAACTTCTCGTTGAAATATCATAAGGTGTAGAAAGAGTATATTCAGAAACAAAGTCTTCACCACCTCCATCTGAAGTTATGATAAATATCTTGGTTCCATCATCGTTAAAAAAAATTTGTATTTTTTTTAGAAAAAATAGTCTTAATTAATTATTATTTCAAAATGAGAACTAATTTAAAAATTAATATTCTAGTATTTTTTTTAAGCATAACAGTTTTCTTATTAATCTATCCGCATATTTTTTATAAATATTTTGTTCTTCAAATGCCTTTTAGTGAACAAGCTCCACAATCTTATTTTGCAGATTGGACAGTAATTATATCTGCAAACAAGTGTAAATTATTTGGCTATGATGTTTTTATGGAAAATCCCTGTGACTTTTGGAATAGAAAGCATGTATATGGTTCTATTCTTTTATTTATACCCTACAGCACTAACTTTAATAATTTATATTCTATTTACTTACCAATTTTTTTTAATCTGTTGTTTTTATATGTAGTAATATCACATATAAATTTTAAAAAAATTGAGCAGGTTTTAATTTATATTTTATTCATTTTTAGTCCTGCAACTCTACTTGCAATTGAACGATTTAATTTTGATGTAATAATATTTCTTACTTTGTTGCTGATATGTTATTTAAGATCAAATATATTTAAATTAATTCTTATAACGGTAATTTCTTTAGCTAAATTTTATCCCATAGCAATATCTATCTCATTATTTTCTAAAGGGTTTAGTAAAAAAAATATACTATATTTTGTTGCATTCTTAAGTTTAGTTTCGTTAATCTTTTTTTTAGACAGAGATAATCTAGCGAAAGTTTTTTCTAATGTTAGTCAAATGGAAGCAAGTCATCACTTAGCCTTCGGAATAATGCATTTTGCAAATTTTCCTTCATTAAATGATCAATTCCCCTTTGAACATTTGTTAATTTTCAGCATATCATTAATGTCTATTGTGTATTTTTTTTCCTACCTAGTTTTAAAAAAAGATAAGTTTTTAAGAAATTTCAATTTTGAAATTTATAGCGATAGATTATTTTTTATTGGAGGTGTTGTTTGTGTTTCTACTTATCTTTTATTGAGCAATTATATATATAGAGAAATATTTATTTTTCTCACTTTGCCATATTTATTAAAAACTATTAACCAAAGTCATTTCGCAAAATTAACTATTTTATTGATAGTAACAAAATTAGTGTTATCTCCTTTTACATTTTATTATATCTACTCTTTAAACGATGATACTTTTAATATTATTAAATCTCTTTTAGATAATCTTATTATGTCAATAATTTTAGCTTCTTTAGTAAATGTTTTTTTTACAAGATTAAAAAAACTTAAAAATTAATTAAATGAAAAATAAAGAAATTCTATCAATTATTTCTAGTAAAAATTTCATACCAATATTTTTTATCTTACTTTTTTTATATTTTTTTAGTCTAAATATTTTCCAGATGCACAATCAACATTGGACTGCAATGTTAGATCAGGACATCAAGATGATTTATAATTCTCTATTAATTTCCTCAGGGTTTGAACAAGCTTACAGAGATCACCCAGCTTATACAACATTTCTTATCTTAGGAGGAATTTTTAAAATTTGTTCAATATTTTTCGATAATTTTACAATTCAAGAAGTGTTAACTTCCAATAACATTGATAAAGAATTCCAAAGACTCTTTTATATCGCTAGAACAGTAAACAGTCTTTATGTTTTTCTAATTACTTTGTTTGTTTATAAAATTCTAATTGAATTAAAAATTTCTAAGTTCATAAGTATTTTATCAACATCTTTATCTCTTTTTTTTATTTCATTTTATGAATTATTATTCCTAGTTCGATCCGAAATTGTCTCTGTTTTAATGTTTTTAATTTCTTTTTATTTCCTAACTAAATTTTTAAATAAAAATAATATTATTTATATAATTTTAACTGGCTTCTTTTTTTGTCTCTCTATGCTTGCAAAAATTCAAGTAATATTTTTATACTTTACATTGTTAATAGCTCTCCCTTTCTTAATTAAGTATTTACAAGCTTCAGAAAGGCTTAATCATTTAATAATAAGAAGTAAATTTTTGGTATTAAGTAGAATTGTCTTATTATTGTTCTTTGGTCTTTATATTTTGTCTCAAATTACTTTGTCAAAAAACTTCATGAGTGAATTAGATGACCCAGCTTTTTCATTATTACATAATGAGGATCTATTTTTACTTTTATTCTTTATATTGATCTATTTTATATTCATGAAACTATTATCTAGATATTATTCAGTGAGTTCTAATTTAGTAGTGGTCTCTATTGGAATGATGATCACAGGCTTTGTGATTTGTTTATTAACTATATATTTACTCGATATTACTAATCTCATACCTTTTCACGAATTTAATTTGTTAAGACTTACAAACCCAATAAAGTTTATGACCAATCAAACATTCGAAATGCGTCATGAGGTAAGTATAATGGTGACAATTAAAGCGCTCATACAAGCCGCTTTAGGTTATTACGATTTATCTGCTCAATTTAATGAAACCTACAACCCAACTATTTTAAATATTGATACCAAGATTTTCTTTAGAAACCTACACTTAATCTTTTTACTTATATTGATCGTTGTAACGTCTTTTAAAATTAAGGATAAAAATCTAATATATTTATCTGCAACTTTTTTTATTGGAATATTTATTTATTATTTAATCTTTTTATTAAGAGAGACTTTTGGATATAATATTTTTCTTTTTCCATTGTATATTTTAATAATTTCGATTTTGTTGAGTAGATTGAGCAAAAGATATCTTTTGTATTTTTTCTCTATTTTTTCCTTTGTGTTTTTGGCAGAAAACTTTTCATTGTTGAACATTTACAAGAATATTTTTAATCGTGAACCAAGTGTTTATACAATATGTGAAATTGAAAAATGGAAAAATTCAGAAAATTATGTAAAAAATTACAATAATCGTTCTTACATTAAGTTAGTTGAAGATGCAGATATTTGGATAAAAGTCTATGCAAATAAGTTTTATAAAATAGCACATATTTATTGTATTCAATTAAGAGATGAAGAAGGAAACCGTGAGACAAAATTTAAAATCAATTAATGGCCTATTTTGGTTATATTAATTTAAAGTAAAATATTGTTTTTTTAACAATAATTGTGCATAAATAATATTATGTTTGAAAAATTAGAAGAATTAGCAAAAAATAACAAAAAAATTTCTGACTTCCACATAAGAAGTGGGTCTTAGATTTAGAGCAAATTTTTATAAAACAATAAATGGACCTGCTGCAGTTTTAAGAAGAGTAGAAAGTGTTATTCCAGAGATGGGTCAGTTTGATTTACCACAAGTTTTATATGATATTATTGATATGCATAAAGGATTAGTGCTTGTTACAGGGCCGACAGGATCAGGAAAGTCAACTACACTTGCAGCAATAATAAATGAAATAAATAAAACGAGAACATCAAACATTATCACTGTTGAAGATCCAGTTGAATTTATTCATAAAGATGTAAAAAGTATTGTTTCTCACAGAGAAGTTGGAAAGCAAACACAAACATTTGCAAGTGCTTTAAAGGCTGCCCTTCGAGAAGATCCAGATGTAATTCTTGTTGGTGAGATGCGAGATTTAGAAACAGTTTCACTCGCTCTAACAGCTGCTGAAACTGGTCACTTAGTTTTTGGAACTTTACACACGAGTGGTGCTCCAAATACTATTAATAGAATTATTGACGTCTTTCCACCAGAACAACAAGCCCAAATTAGAGCACAAATTTCTACATCACTAAAGATGGTAGTTACTCAAAGACTTTTAAAAACTAAAGATGGCCAGGGTCGTTGTGGTGCTTTTGAAGTGATGAAGTGTACAGCCCCAATTCAAAACTTAATTCGAGAAGCGAAAATTCATCAAATACCAAGCATCATGCAAACTGCTGTAAAAGATGGTATGATCACCATGGCAAAATCATTAGAAGATTTAGTTAAAGCAGGAAAAATTGATGCAGGTGCAGGAAAAGAACATTAAAGGTTTTAATCTTTTAGAATTAATTGTCGTAATGGTTATAGTTGGAATAGTTTCAGCTGTTGCTTACCCAAACTTTTCTGATTGGCGTAAAGAGAGAGAAGTTAGACAAGGTGTAGCAAAGATACAATCTTTAATAAAAAATATTTATTCCCAAACAGAGAGAGGTACATTTGCTTTTGTTCAAGTTCTTATAAATCCAACAGATACGCACATATTTATTGAGTCTAAAGGTATGACAATGCAAACTCTTGCATCTAAAATTAACAACGGATCAGACGTATGGAACAACCCTTCTGAAACTAATCCAAGATGTAACATTACTGATGGTGACTATTGGGATACTGATACGGCTGCTGCAGGAAGTGATATTGAAAATGCGGTGTATTCTCTTAATCTCCCCGATGTAACAACAAATTTAACTGAAATGACTGCGGTCTGTTTTTCAAGAAATGGCAAGTTTTATGAATCTGTAGGAGCACTAAAGAGTACAGTGGGTGTTGTAAGTTTTATGTATATTTGTAGAAGAGATTTTGACGGGGATGTCTGTGGAGTTGAAACTGCAATTGTGGATAATAAAGTGATTAGACAATCTCCAGATGGAGGTGAGGATTTTTATAGAACCGTTAATTGGACTAGATTTGGTAACGTTACATCAAGTAAATTAAGAAATGAGTATGATGATACGGGAGAATTTACAGGTGGAACCTGGTTAGATATACCGTCAAATTAAATGAATAATAAAAAAAAAATTTCTGGTTTATCAATTTTAGAAGCTCTAGTTTCAACTGCAATTATTGGCATTGGTTTTGTTGCGATATTACAAATGACCAATTATTCTGTTCAGTCAATTTATACTTCTGGAGAAAGAACAAAAGCAAATTATCTAACAAACTTAATTGCTGAAGATGTTATAGGACATAAAGAAATAGTCACTGGCTCTGCCAAAAATTTTTCTGATTTTCTCTCTGAAAACGAATTTAATTCTGATTTCTGTGAAAATGCAGCCATTGGAACTGCATCTGCAAATACTGGAAATATTTATGGAGGCGACGAGGTAGATGGCCCATTAATGAAAACAAGAAAATGGCAAGCGCTATTAAATAGCAAAAGCTACTTAAATTGTAAGGGGACGAATGAAAGAAGGAACTTTAGAGTATTTAAAATTGGAAGCCAGTGGAGTCTTGAACCAGGTATATTAGTAAATACCAATACAAGAACAATTGATGGTTCAGATGTTCCTTATGTAATGGATGACCTTATGTATATTGGTAGGGTACAAATAAACTTGAACGATGGAAAGAAAAGAAAATATTTATATTTTCAAACAGATTATGTTGTAAGACCATGAGTAAAAGAAATTTAAAATATATAGCTGGATTATCTTTAATTGAAATATTAATTGGGATCATTATCACTTCTATAATGATGGCCGCAATGTATACCTCATATACTGTAGTTAACCAATCTTATAGTCAAGTTAGTGAAAAAGCTAAAATAAGCCGATCGAGTAGAGATTTAGTCTCAATGATAATGAGAGACATACGTATGTCTGGTTTTAGATATTACGCAGGTAGTTTTGAAATTAACAAATATGGTGATGACACGACAGCTGATTGTACTGCTCCAGGAATGACTTTACCAAAGTTAAGCTATTTAGTCTTTCAAGATGGTTTTGACCAAGGGAGTGGAGTTCAATACACGGATGATGAAAATCATAATCCTATTGTTATCAGAAAAAATACTTTAGGGCCGAATAGAACATCGGAAACAAGAGGCGTGTCTGAAGTTACAAATGATACTGATTTGTGTTGTGATCAAATACAAATTGTTTACGAGGATTTTAACCAGAACGATATTTTACAACCCTATAAAAAATATCGGATAACATATTTTGGAAGCCAAACTGGCACAGATGAAGTTGTAACCCCTAATGGGATTAAAAACATAAACAGATATGGTGTTTATAAACTTATACAAAGTTGGTCACAGGTAAGAACAAGCTCAACTGATTGTGATTTTCCAATCACTGGAAGTTGGGTTACAAACTGTCCTGAGTGTACATCTGAACCTGTATTAGTAAGAGATCACATAGAGGATATGGAATTTATAGCGCTAGACCAAAATGGAGTGATGGTTGAAGCACAACCTTCAAATATGGAAAAGATAATGAGCATTAGGTCAGTAGATTTAAAATTAACATTTAGATCGTCCACACAAAAAGGATATTTCAAAAATAAAATCAATAGAGTAGTAAAATCCTTTACTAATGAAAGAACTAAACAAATTGATAGTAAATTTCATAGAGATACAATTTTTCTAACTGTACATACAAGAAATATTGGAGGAGGAGATATTTAA
>LULJ01000912.1_pt1 | contig 10715 bp, 16 predicted proteins | sample 728171 | NCBI WGS metagenome assembly LULJ01 (sample SAMN03860292, study PRJNA289734) | marine metagenome | biome: seawater column; feature: ocean; material: water; isolation source: Red Sea water column Station 169 - depth 25m | place: Saudi Arabia: Red Sea | collected 2011-10-15 | depth 25 m
CGCGAAATCGGCGGCGTTGCGCTTGCCTTCGACCGTCTCGATCCGCCCCTCACCCTCTTCGGTGATGGGGGAGAAGCTGCTGGGCTTCCCCTTCGACATTCACACCGGCGGGATCAACCACCGCGAAATCCACCATCCAAACGAGATTGCGCAGAACCAAGCCTTCTGTGGCTCTGGCAAAGTTTCCGGGGGCTTGGACGAGGCGACGCATTCCGGCGCGAAGATCTGGATGCACAACAATTTCCTCGTCGAGCGTTCGGGCAAAATGAGCAAATCGTCGGGCGAGTTTCTGCGGCTCCAGCTGCTGATCGACAAGGGCTACCATCCGCTCGCCTATCGGATGATGTGCCTCCAGGCACATTACCGCAGCGAGCTGGAATTCAGCTGGGAAGGGCTGGGGGCCGCGCTGACCCGGTTGAAGCGGCTGGTGATGGCGGTCGAAAAGCTGCGCGACGAACCTTCGCAGGCGGTCGCCGAGCATCCCAAATTCGCCCCCATCCTGACGAGGTTCGAGGATGCGATTGCCGACGATCTCAACACCCCTGTCGTCCTCACGGCATTGGAAGACGCGCTGGCGGTGAAGAAGGTCGATGCCGGAATGAAACGCGCCGTTGTAGAAGAGATGGACCGGGTGCTCGGCCTCGATCTGCTTCGGCTGAAGCGCACCGACCTGCGCCTGCGTCCAAAGAACGCCCAGATCACCGAAGCCGAGATCGAGGCCGATCTGCTCCGCCGCAAAGAAGCGCGCCTTGCCAAGGATTTCGCCACTTCCGACGCGATCCGCGCCAGCCTTTCCGCCAAGGGCGTGGAAGTGATGGACGGCGATCCGCTAGGCTGGGAATGGAAGCTCGCATGACCAAAGCCGTCCTCTCCGCCATGATCCGCCCGCTGGTCGAGCCGCGCCTGCCCGACTGGGTCGAGCCGCTGTGGTTCGCCAGCAAGGACGAGGCGCTGGAGCTTGCGCCGCAGGCCGAAATCGGCTGGTTCGATTTCACCCATCCCGAACCGATGGTGGAGGTGGTGAAGGCCGCAACGTCGCTGAAATGGCTCAATTCGATCTATGCGGGGCTCGATTTCCTCCCCCTCGACCTGCTCGATGAACGCGGCGTCACGGTCACCAACGGGGTCGGCATCAATGCGATCACGATCGCCGAATACACGGTCATGCTGATGCTGGCGCACGCTAAGGGTTACCGCGACGTGGTGCGTGCGCAGGACCGGCGCGAATGGCTGATGGACAGCCCCGGCAAACGCGAACTGGCGGGCGAGCGGGTGCTGCTCTTGGGCCTCGGCGCGATCGGATCGCTGGTGAAGACGCGGCTGGAAGCGTTCGACATGGACGTCGTGCCGGGGCGCCGCTCGCGCCGGACGAATGGCGCGGCCAGCTCGGCAATTTCGACTGGGTGGTGCTTGCCGTCCCCTCCACGCCCGAAACGGTCGGCATGATCGGCGCGGAGGAACTCGCGGCGATGAAAAGCACCGCCGTCCTCGTCAACATCGCGCGCGGCGACGTGGTGGATCAGCCCGCGCTCCTTGCCGCACTCGAAGAAAAGCGGATCGAGGCTGCGCTGCTCGACGTGACCGATCCGGAACCGCTGCCCGAGGATCACCCGCTCTGGGCGCTCGATAACGCGCAGATCACCATGCACCTTTCGGGCCGCGCGCAGACGAAGATGTTCATGCGGTCCGCCGATCGCTTCATCGAGAATCTTCAGCGCTGGCACGATGGCGAGCAAGTCGCGCCGCAGATGGATCTGACGCTCGGTTATTGAGCGGACCGTAACCCGGAACGTCACACGGTGGGCCGCCGTTAATGTCTCGAAACGGAGACCACTATGCCCACCTTGAAAGACACGTACCCGCTCTACCTCTGCAACAAGGCGGAGCAGCCCAACACCGATCTCGAAGTCACCGACAAGTTCACCGGCGAGGTCGCGTTCAAGACTGCGCTCGCCACGCCCGAGATCATCGACAAGGCCATTGCCGGCACCGTCCGCGCCGCAGAGCCGATGGCACGGCTCGCCAGCTATCAGCGCAAGGCGGTGCTGATGCATTGCGTGGAGCGGTTTCGCGAACGTTATGACGAGTTGGCCTATTCGCTCTGCGTTGAAGCGGGCAAACCCATCGGCGATAGCGAGGGCGAGGTCGACCGCCTGATCGACACGTTCGAAATCGCTGCGGAGGAAAGCGTGCGGATGGGCGGCGAGGTCATGCCGCTCGACATATCTGAGCGCGCGGCAGGCTATCAGGCGATGTGGAAGCGCGTGCCGGTGGGTCCGTGCAGCTTCATTTCGCCGTTCAATTTCCCCCTCAACCTCGCCGCGCACAAGATCGCGCCCGCTCTCGCGGTGGGCTGCCCCTTCGTCCTCAAGCCTGCCAGCAAGACGCCGCTGGGCGCGCTGATCATCGGGGAAATTCTGGCCGAAACCGATCTGCCTGAGGGCGCGTTCAGCATCCTGCCCGCCAGCCGCGACGGCGCGGATCTATTCACCGAGGACGAGCGCCTTAAGCTCTTGAGCTTCACCGGATCGGACACGGTCGGCTGGGCGCTCAAGGCCAAGGCGGGCAAGAAGAAGGTCGTGCTCGAACTGGGCGGCAACGCCGCTGTCGTCATCGACCACGACGCCGATCTCAACGATGCGTGCGAGCGCGTGATCAAGGGCACGTTCTACCAGTCCGGCCAGAGCTGCATCAGCGTCCAGCGGATCGTGATCCACGAGGACGTCTATGACGAATTCCGGGAAAAACTGGTCGCTGCGGCGAAGGAACTGAAGGTTGGCGACCCCAAACAGCGCGACACCTTCATCGGCCCGATGATCGACGACGACGAGGCCGAGCGGCTGGAAAGCTGGATCGGCGAGGCGGTCGATAACGGCGCGACAGTGCTCTGCGGCGGCGGGCGCGACGGGCGGCTGGTCGAAGCGACTCTGCTCGAAAACGTCGATCGCGCGGCGAAGATCGTCAACGAAGAGGCGTTCGGCCCGGTCGCCGTGCTGATGAAATTCCGCGAATGGGACGATGCGCTGGCCGAAGTGAACCGCAGCGAGTTCGGCCTTCAGGCGGGCATCTTCACGCGCGATCTGTTCAAGGTGCTCGAAGCCTGGGACCGAGTCGATGTCGGTGGGCTGATGGTCAACGAAATCCCAAGCTACCGCGTCGACAACATGCCCTATGGCGGGGTGAAGAACTCCGGCCTGGGACGCGAAGGCATCCGCTTTTCGATGGAGGACATGACCGAGATCCGGAACATGGTGATCAGGCGGAACTGATCGTGATCGGGCGGTGGGGGACCTATCCCCTCCCGCCCGACCGTCATCCTTCTTCCAGCAACAACACCTCGCAGGTCACGATCAGGCGCGGGCTCGGCAAAAGCCGGTGTTCGACTTCGGTGACGGTCGCATCCGCCACCAATTGGCCGGCGAGCGCGAATTCGTGATCGGGCAGGGCGGCTATGAAGCGCTCGCCCGCCGCAACCGCGTCCTCGCCTGCGAACAGCAGAATGAAGCCATGCCGCGCGCCTGCGAAGGTGATGCTGGCCCAGGCACGCTCGGACTGCGCGAGAAGCTGGCCCCGATGCTCGCTCAGAGCCAGTAACGCGTCGCGAAGTCGGTCTGCCGCAGTCTTGCGAGCGCGTTTCGGCGGTTTCGCGACCACGAGCGCGGAGGTCATAACGTCAGACATACAGCGGCTCCTCGTAATCGTTCATCCAGCGCGTGACGCGCTGTTCGGTGCGCCCGCGCGGTTCGCGTCCGCGCCGCAGATCGAGCACGAATCGCGGATCGCGCGCCGCGAGGCGTCCGAAGGTGGTGGCGGCCATGCGGTGGCGGCGGAGGAATTTCTCGACTTTGCGAAGCAGCATGTTTCCCTCTGTGGCAGGTGACGAGTCGCTTGATGTTCACGATACGTTCCAGTCGAAATCCTACTTGTCTAGGAAAAATACTAAGCTATAGGAAAAATATAACGCGGCACTCGGAAAGGACCGCTCATGGACAGGCAGGAACCGCTCGACCGTTTCGATCCCGAGGAGCGCCATGCGCGCGCGCGGCTCGCTGCCATTGCCAAGGAGCAGGGCCACACGCTGAGCGCGCTGGCGCGGTTGATCGGGCGCAATCCCGCTTATCTCCATCAATATCTCAATCGCGGCAGCCCCCGCCATCTCGACGAGCCTGACCTGCTGCGGATCGCGGAGTTTCTCGGAGTCGCGCGCGACGCCATCGCCACTCGCTCGCTTGCTCGTCCAGCCGGGCAGTCCTCCGCCAATCCGCCGGTCGCTTCGCGCGAAGACGCGTATATCTCGGTGCCGCGCCTTCCGCTCGAAGCGTCGGCGGGGCCGGGATCGGTAGGCGCGGAGGAAATTTCCTATGACACCTTTCAATTTTCCAAGCGCTGGCTGCGCGAGATGGGGCTGGACGGGGCGGATCTGTCCGCCATCCGGGTCGAGGGCGACAGTATGGAGCCGCTGCTGCGTTCGGGTGACGAAATCTTCGTCGACCGCACGCGGCGCACGGGCGAGGGCGTGTTCGTCGTCCGCATCGGAGATGCGCTCCACGTCAAGCAGATCCAGGCCAGCGCGCCGGGCCGGATCGCTCTGGTCAGCGCCAACGACGCCTATGCACCGATCGAGCTTGCGCGGGACGAGGTCGAAGTGATCGGCCGCGTGGTGTGGAAGGGCGGGCGGATGTGAATGCGCCTGGTTTGGCGTGCGCTGGAACGAGAGGCGCGTGCGTTCGTATGAGCTTCATCGACTGCGTGAGTGGGCACGCAAATCTTTGATCTTGCAGGAGCATCGCCATGAAGACGTCCCTTATCCCCATCCGCCTCATCCCCGCTCTCGCCGCGACCGTCCTGTTGGGCGGCTGTTCGGCCTATGGCGGCCTCGGCGGGCTTGGCGGAATTCTCGGCGGCGACACATATCGCAGCGGCTCGGGCGGGTACGAACCCTATCGCGGGGACGATCTTTACGGGACCAATTACAGCAACGATTTCGAGCGCGCGGCCTTCAACGCCTGCGGACGCCAGGCCTCGCAATATGGCCGCGTGGCGATCGACCGGGTTGAGCAGATCGACCGCAATGCCGTGCGCGTGATCGGCCGGATCGATTCGCGCGATTCGCGCCGCGATGAATTCGGCTGCACGTTCCGCAGTGATGGGCGGATCGTCGATTTCCGCTTGGGCTGACTTCAAGCCGACTCTCATTTCGACGTAGTGGTGGGCGAGCCGGTCCTGCGGCCTCGGAAATTCCCTTCCTTTCGCGCTCGCTATGAAGGAGCCGCTATGTTCACCAAGAATCCCTGGCCAGGCATCGGGTTCGATGCCTGGCTCCTTTCCCTCGACGCCATGACTGTCATCGGGCTTCGCACCATGCGGATCGCGCAGGGTGGCGCGTTGGGCGATCGCGAGGCGCAGCGCATGGTCGAGGAAAAGATGCTCGCCATGGTCATGCTGCCCTTCGCCCTCTGGTCCTCGCCCACCGATAGCGCCGCCACCGTCACCCGGCGCGGCCTATCCCATTTCGGCAAGACCGTGCGCGCCAATCGGCGGCGGCTTTCGAAGGCCGCGTAACGGCCACCCGATCGGGGCGGCATTGCAAAGCCGGGGGCGCTGGGCCATCTCCGCGGCATGACCGAAACGACGACTACACCGCCCCGCAATCCGCCGATGAAGGCGGGCATCATCCCCGTCACGCCGCTCCAGCAGAATTGCTCGCTGATATGGTGCACCGCCACCAATAAGGGCGCGCTGGTCGATCCGGGCGGCGATCTCGACAAGGTGAAGGCGGCGCTGAAGAATTCCGGCGTGGAGCTTGAAAAGATTCTGCTCACGCACGGCCATATCGACCATTGCGGCGAAGCGGGCATTCTCGCCAAGGAACTGGGCGTTCCCATCGAAGGCCCGCACGAAGCGGATCGGTTCTGGATCGCCCGGCTCGACGACGACGGGGCGCGGTTCGGCGTCCACGGCCAGACCTTCGAACCCGATCGCTGGCTGGAAGAGGGCGAGACGGTCACGGTCGGCGATCTGGAGCTGGAAGTCTTCCACTGCCCCGGCCACACGCCCGGCCATGTCATCTTCTACCATCGCCCCAGCAAATTCGCTCTGGTCGGCGATGTTTTGTTCCAGGGCAGTATCGGTCGGACCGATTTTCCGATGGGCAACCACCAGGATCTGATCGATGCGATCGTGACCAAGCTCTGGCCGCTGGGGGACGATGTGACGTTCATCCCCGGCCACGGCCCCACCAGCACATTCGGGCAGGAGCGCAAGACCAACGCCTTCGTAAGCGACGCGGCGCTGGCCTGACGGATCAGATCACGGCGAGCGCAATCCCCACTGCATAGCCCGCCAGGAAGAGCTGCGTCACGAAGGTGACGATCACGCCAACCTTGCGGGGCAGGGTGGGGTTTTCGCCGTCCATGCCGATCCCGTGGCCCACACGCGCCAGCAGATAGATGCCCGCCGTGGCCGACAGCCACAGATCGCCGTGCCCGGCCAGTTCGATTCCGGCGATAAGGATCAGGAAGAAGGCGGTGTTCTCGACGAAATTGAGCTGCGCGCGCATCCGCCGCGTCAGCGGTCCGCCGCCATCGTCCCCGTGGCTGGTCTTGGTCGCCAGGCGCAGCTGGCCGACTCTGAAAGCGAGCCAGATATTGATCAGCGCCGCGGCAGCGGCGGAGGTAAGCGTGATCGGCAGGACGATATCCATGCGGCAGGTTCCCCGGTTTTGCGTGAGACGCTCTGCTAGGGCCCGGCCAGTGTGCTTGCAACGTGCGAAAATATCGCTATAGCGCCCGCCTTCACCGTCACGGGTTGGAATTTTCGGTCTGCCGCGCTCTTGTGCGGTCCCGGACCTTCCCCTAGGGCGGCCACCGAAATTGATTGAAATTGTTTGAGGAACAGGTGCCGCCATGGCCGTCCCCAAAAGAAAAGTATCGCCCCACCGCCGCGGCAATCGCCGTTCGCACGATTCGCTCAAGGTCGAAGCACATCACGAATGCTCGAACTGCGGCGAACTGAAGCGTCCGCACAATCTGTGCCCGCATTGCGGTTTCTACAACGGCCGCGAAGTCATCGCCGTCGGTCTCTGACCGTTAGCGACCGGAGAACGCCATGAGCTTGCCGCGTATCGCCGTTGACGCGATGGGCGGCGACGAGGGCGTTCGCGTCATGGTCGAAGGCGCCGCATTGGCGCGTCGCGACCACGACAGCTTCAAATTCCTGCTGGTGGGTGACCGGGCGCGGATCGAAGCCGCGCTCGAAGAGCATCCCAACATGCGCGGCGCGTCCGAAATCCTCCATTGCGAGGATGTGGTCGCGGGCGACGAAAAGCCCAGCCGCGCACTCCGCCGGGCCAAGACCACCAGCATGGGCCTCGCCGTCGATGCGGTGAAGCGGGGCGAGGCAGGTGCCGCCGTCAGCGCCGGGAACACCGGCGCGCTGATGGCGATGAGCAAGCTTGCCCTGCGCACCATGCCGGGGCTCGATCGGCCCGCGCTGGCCGCGCTGCTTCCCACGCTGACCGACGACGACGTGATTATGCTCGATCTGGGCGCCAATCGCGAATGCGACGCGCGCAATCTCGTCCAGTTCGCGATCATGGGCGCCGCCTATTCGCGCATTGTAACGGGGCGCGAGCGTCCGCGCGTGCGCCTCCTCAATATCGGCACCGAGGAAACCAAGGGCACCGAGGACATTCAGGAAGCCGCCAACCGCCTGCGTGCGGCGACGGGCCTGGCGATGGATTTCGAAGGCTTCGTGGAAGCCGACAAGATCAATCGCGGCCAGTGCGACGTGGTGGTGTGCGATGGCTTTTCCGGCAACCGGTCCAAGGTCGGCTTCCTCGTCTCGCGGCCCGCGACCGAGTTGCTGAAGCACCATCTCGATCCCAACAACCACAACGGCGCGGTCTTCCTCGGACTCAACGGCGTGGTCGTCAAAAGCCATGGCAGCGCCAATGCCAAGGGTGTCGCCAACGCGGTGAAGGTCGCTGCACGCCTGCTCGAAGACGATATCGTCAACCGCCTCGCCCACGATCTGGGTCGACACGTCCGACGAGTGGATCGTCGAGCGCACCGGCATCCGCCAGCGCCATCTCGCCGAAGAGGACGAGACCACCTCCAGCCTCGCCACCGAAGCCGCGCGCCGTGCGCTCGACGCTGCGGGTGTCGAAGCGAGCGAGATCGGCCTGATCGTTCTTGCCACGGCAACGCCCGACCACACCTTTCCCGCCACCGCCACGCAGGTCCAGCACGCGCTGGGCTGCAATAGCGGCGTGGCCTTCGACGTGCAGGCGGTCTGTTCCGGCTTCCTCTACGCGCTTGCGACGGCCGATTCGCTGCTGCGCACGGGCATGGCGAAAAAGGCGCTTGTGATCGGCGCGGAAACCTTCAGCCGCATTCTCGACTGGGAGGACCGCACCACCTGCGTCCTCTTCGGCGACGGGGCGGGGGCAGTCGTTCTAGAGGCGCGCGAGGTCGCGGAAGACGGCCCGGGCATCATTGCCAGCAAGCTGCATGCCGACGGAGCGCACAAGGAATTGCTCTATGTCGATGGCGGCCCGTCGACCACCGGCACGGTCGGCAAGCTCAGAATGCGCGGGCGCGAAGTTTTCCGCCACGCGGTCGTCAATCTCGCCGAAGTCCTGAGGGAAACGATCGAGGAGGCCGGTATCGCGGTCGACCAGATCGACTGGGTGGTCCCGCATCAGGCGAATGCGCGCATCCTCGATGCGACGGCGCGCAAATTGGGCCTGCCGGCGGAAAGGGTGGTCGTCACCGTGGATCGCCACGCCAATACTTCGGCCGCCTCGGTTCCGCTCGCGCTCGATGTGGCGGTGCGCGACGGGCGTGTGAAAGAGGGCGATCTGGTCCTGTTCGAAGCGATGGGCGGCGGCTTCACCTGGGGTGCCGCGCTCGCACGCATGTGACCATTTCGGGACGCTTCGGCCCCTTTGGTTGCAGCTTTCGTACCCTGCGCCTATAGACTTAGGTTAATCGATACAGGGTCGCACCTGTTAGGAAAGGAAGCGACATGCGCTCCGTGGGCACATTAACCCGCGCCGATCTGGCTGAGACCATCAATCGCAAGATGGGTTTCAGCCGTGCGGAATCGCTCGACATGGTCGAAGCGATCCTGAAGAATATGTGCGACGCGCTGAGCGATGGCGAGAACGTGAAGATCTCCGGCTTTGGCAGTTTTGTGCTGCGCGACAAGAACGAGCGTGTCGGCCGCAATCCCAAGACCGGGGTCGAAGTTCCGATCACCTCGCGCCGCGTGCTGACTTTCCGCGCCAGCCAATTGTTGAAGGACCGCATCGCCCAAGGGTGATCGCGCTTGCCGGGAGGGACGCATGGCTGAATTCGACGCCACATTCGAAGACGGCAAGGATGACGGCGCCCTGCGCACCATCGGAGAGGTCGCCCGCGCGCTCGGCATCAAGCAACACGTCCTGCGCTATTGGGAGCAGCAGTTTGCGCAGCTTCAGCCGCTGAAGCGCAGCGGCAATCGCCGCTATTACCGCCCTGCCGATATCGCCCTGATCGAGCGGATCGACCGGCTGGTCAATCGTGACGGCTATACGCTGAAAGGTGCGCAGGCGGCGCTTCGCGAGCAGGGCAATCGTTCGGCTGAAGATACCTCATCGGCCCCGCGGGGCGAAAGCGCGGCTGCGAGCAAGGGCGCAGAGGACGTGTCCGAAATCCTCCCGCGCCTCAAGGCCATACGGGACGATCTGCGCGCCGCTCTGGCGGCCTGATCCCACCCGGCCCCGGCGATCGGTTCCGCCCCCGCCAGTCCGGTCTTGAAACCGTCTTACAGCCCGTCGACGCTCTTGCTCACGAGGATGTTCACCGCCACGCGGCGGTTCTGTGCCTTGCCCTGCTCGGTGTAATTGTCGGCCAGGGGATCGGCTTCGGCCATGCCGGTCGGCGTCAGCATCCGGTAGGGCTTCCAGCCGCATTGCTGCTGGAGATAATTGACCACGCGCGCGGCGCGCTTCTCGCTCAATTCCTGGTTGAATTCGTAATCGCCGGTCGAATCGGCGTATCCCACCACCAGCAGCAGGGCGTTGTCCGTGCTGTCGGCCTGCGCGGCGGCGGCGCAAAGATCGGCCTGCGCCTGCCCCGAAAGCTGGGCCTTGCCGGTGTCGAAGAACACATTGGTCGTGCCCTTCACATTATACTGGTCGATGTCGCCCACGCGGCTGCGCAGCGCATCGGTGGCGGCGGTCTGCTCGGCGAAACCCTGAGCGGTGCCGCGCTGGATCATCGAGGCGAATTCGAGATCCTTGTTGCGGAAATCGATCGCGCTCGCGACCAGCTCGCCATCCGCGGTCTGTAGGGTTTCGACGCTGACCGGCAGGCCGTTGACCAGCGCATCGGCGGCCATGTCCTTGTTGCCGAGGCCCAGGAAGCCGCCCTTGCCCTTGACCCGCGTTTCCTGGTCGATCGTGACCACGGTGTTCGTGCCGTCATCGGCGGTGATCTGGATGCGATTGTCGCGCCGGGCGGAGATGATCCCCTCGACATCGGGCCCTTCCACAAGGGCGGATCCATAGACATCGACCGTTTCCGGCTGAACGCGGTCCTGCTGGGCGTGAAGCCCGGTGGCGGGAAGGGCGATCGCGGCGGCGATGGCAAGCGCGCGGGGCGCGGCGGTGAGTGTGTTCATTGCTTGCTCCTTCACGAACGGAAACGCGGCGCCGGGCCGTGCTTCGAGAG
>LULJ01001963.1_pt1 | contig 10679 bp, 9 predicted proteins | sample 728171 | NCBI WGS metagenome assembly LULJ01 (sample SAMN03860292, study PRJNA289734) | marine metagenome | biome: seawater column; feature: ocean; material: water; isolation source: Red Sea water column Station 169 - depth 25m | place: Saudi Arabia: Red Sea | collected 2011-10-15 | depth 25 m
GACAATGTTCAGGGGCCGGGCGGCAATCCGGTAGGCGCGCGCTTCACCATGTATCTGCCCGTCCATCGCGGCGAGATGCCGCGCGCAGCCAAGCCGCGCCGCGACGAAAGCGAAAAGGCCAGCGAATGGTCGGCAGGCGGCAAACTGCTTCTGGTGGAGGACGAGGATACGGTCCGCGCCGTGGCGGAACGGGCGCTCACGCGCGCAGGCTATGCCGTCACGACGGCCAGCGACGGCGAGATCGGGCTGGGCATCGTCGCCAATTCTGGCGAACAATTCGATCTCGTCGTTTCCGACGTGGTCATGCCGGTGATGGACGGCCCCGCCATGGCGCGGGCGATCCGCCGCGTACAGCCGGACATCCCGATCCTCTTCATGTCGGGATACGCCGAAGAGCATCTGCGCAACGAAATCGATATCGAAAACATGCACTTCATCCCCAAACCGTTCAGCGTCCAGCAGATCAACGCCAAGGTGGCCGACGTGCTGAGCCTGCAGAAGCGCAAGCGCGAAAAGGCCTGACGGGTCGGCGTTTGCGAACGCCGCGAAGGGCGCTGCACAAAGATTCTTTTCGTTCCCCTCTTGTTCTCTGGAACAGAAGTGGTACATACCGCTTCGGTTGAAGAGTCGATCGCGGCTCTAGGCAGATAGGAAGGGACATGTCATGGCGGCCAGTCTGAAGCTCGTGGACAGCAAGGAAAAATCCGTGGACCGTCAAAAGGCACTCGACGCCGCGCTCGCGCAGATCGATCGCGCGTTCGGCAAAGGCTCGGCGATGAAGCTGGGTCAGAAGGAAGCGATGAATGTGGAGTCGATCTCCACCGGATCGCTCGGTCTCGACATCGCATTGGGCGTGGGCGGCCTGCCTAAGGGCCGCGTGATCGAAGTGTACGGGCCGGAAAGCTCGGGCAAGACCACGCTGGCACTCCATGTTCTGGCTGAAGCGCAGAAGCAGGGCGGCACCGTCGCCTTCGTCGATGCGGAACACGCGCTCGACCCGGTCTATGCCCGCAAGCTGGGCGTCGACATCGACGAGCTTATCGTGTCGCAGCCCGATACCGGCGAACAGGCGCTGGAGATTGTGGACACGCTGGTGCGCTCCAACGCGATCGACGTGCTGGTGGTCGATTCGGTCGCCGCGCTGGTTCCGCGCGCGGAAATCGAAGGCGAGATGGGGGACAGCCATGTCGGCCTTCAAGCGCGCCTGATGTCGCAATCGCTGCGCAAGCTCACCGGCTCCATCAACCGCTCCAAATGCATGGTGATCTTCATCAACCAGCTGCGCATGAAGATCGGCGTCATGTACGGCAATCCGGAGACGACGACGGGCGGCAACGCGCTGAAGTTCTACGCCTCGGTCCGCCTCGACATCCGCCGTACTGGCCAGATCAAGGATCGGGACGACATCATCGGCAATTCGACTCGCGTGAAAGTGGTCAAGAACAAGGTCGCCCCGCCGTTCAAGCAGGTCGAATTCGACATCATGTATGGCGAAGGCATCTCCAAGATCGGCGAGATCCTCGATCTCGGCGTCAAGGCGGGCATCGTCGAAAAGTCGGGCTCCTGGTTCAGCTATGACAGCATCCGCATCGGCCAGGGCCGTGAAAACGCGAAGACCTATCTTAAAGAGCATTCCGACGTTTGCGACCGGTTGGAAGCCGCCATTCGCGGCAAAACCGACGAAGTCGCCGAGGAGATGATGACCGGTCCTGACGCGGAGGACTAAGACCCATCTTCTCAAGCGGGTGCCGCGGCCTTCCTACCTACAGGCCGAGTCCCGAAAAAGGCATCCGAATACGCGGAAAGCCGGTGCTGGCGAGGGCTGTCCAAAAAGTCCCTCGCAGCGCCGGCTTTTCGCGTTTCAGGCCGCGGGCTTCGTCTCTCGCGTATCCGGCTTGCCCAAGCCCATTGGCCATCCCGCTTTCTCTCGACTACATGACACGCGAACCAGCTTTCGGGAGCGCGCGCATGACCATCACCGTCCACCATCTCAATAACAGCCGTTCGCAACGCATTCTCTGGCTGCTGGAAGAACTCGGTGCTGAATACGAGATCGTATCCTACCAGCGCGATGCCACCACCAATCTCGCGCCGCCCGAATTGAAGCAGGCGCATCCGCTCGGCAAATCGCCCCTGATCGAGGATGCGGGACGCAGCGTCGCGGAGAGCGGGGCGATCATTCAGTATCTTTGCGAACGCCACGGCGGGGAGAGCTGGCTTCCCGATCCCACCAGCGACGCGCATATCGATCATCTCGAATGGATGCAGTTCGGCGAAAGCAGCTTCTTCGTTCCCGTCATGCTCAAGATCTATGCCGGGCGCCTCGGTGAGGCCGCAGCGCCGCTGATGCCTCGCATCGAAGAGCAGCTCGTGGCGCATATCGACTATGCGGAAAGCCGGATTTCCGACGATCTCCATTTCGTCGGCGAGGATTGGTCTGCGGCCGACGTGATGATGAGCTTCCCGGCCGAAATCGCCGTGATGCAAGGCTACTCCGACCGCGCACCGAAACTCGCGCGCTTCGTCGAAGCAGTTCACGCCCGCCCGGCCTGGCAGCGTGCCCGCGAACGCGGCGGCCCCTATTTCGTATGGTGAGGCCATGACCGGCGCTGGTGAGTGGACTGGCCGCGTCGGCGGCGTGTGGGCCAAAGAATGGCAGCGCACCGATCGCAGCTTCGGCGAGCTGACCGATCGCCTGCTTGATCCCACCGCTCTAAGCAGCTTCTCGCATGCGCTCGATATCGGCTGCGGTGCAGGCGAGATTTCGATCGCTCTCGCGACCCGCAATCCCAATGCTGCAATCACCGGACTCGATATCTCGTCCGATCTTCTCGCCATCGCCCGAGAACGCGCTGCGGAATTACCGAATGTCGCCTTTCATCATGCCGATGCTGCCACCTGGCATCTCGACAAGGCGGCAATCGCGCCAGATCTCCTGATCTCGCGCCACGGGGTCATGTTCTTCGATCATCCAGTCGCCGCTTTTGCGCATCTTCGCTTACTAGCTTCCACAAACGCCCTGCTCCGCTTCTCCTGCTTCCGCGAACGAAACGCGAATGGCTGGGCTGAATTGTTGCAAGGCATTCTGCCGGAGCCACCTACCACGCCCGATCCGCATGCGCCCGGACCGTTCGCCTTCGGCAACGAAGATCGGGTGAGCGTGATCCTCCGCGATGCCGGGTGGAAAGACATCGCCTTCGAACCTCTCGATTACGCCATGATTGCAGGCGAAGGCGAGGACGCCCTCGAAGAGGCGGTGGCCTATTTCCTGCGGATAGGCTCGGCCGCCAGCGCCATCGCCGCGCTTGAAGGCGGATCATCGCGAGCAGGACAGGATCGCGCTTCCCGCAGCGGCCTGGATCGTCACCGCCCACGCGGGATGACGAACTCCGTTCGGCGCATGCCATTCCCGGCTTGTCGCTAGCCGTCCGATTGCCTAACTGCCGGGCATGACTTCGACCAACGACATCCGCCGCTCCTTCCTCGATTATTTCGCCGGTCAGGGGCACAAGGAAGTCGCCTCCGCGCCGCTCGTCCCCTTCAGCGATCCCACCTTGATGTTCGTCAACGCGGGGATGGTGCCGTTCAAGAATTCGTTCACCGGCCTCGAAAGCCCGCCCGCGCCGCGCGCGACAAGCGCGCAGAAATGCGTGCGCGCCGGCGGCAAGCACAACGATCTCGACAATGTCGGCTACACCGCCCGGCATCACACCTTCTTCGAGATGCTGGGCAATTTCAGCTTCGGCGACTATTTCAAGGAACAGGCGATCCATCACGCCTGGACGCTGCTGACGAAGGAATGGGGTCTCGATCCAGAGCGCCTGCTGGTCACCGTCTATCACACGGACGACGAAGCGTTCGACCTGTGGAAGAAGCTCACCGGCTTCGCGGATGAGAAGATCATTCGCATCCCGACCAAGGACAATTTTTGGGCCATGGGGTCCGACGGGCCGTGCGGACCGTGTTCGGAGATCTTCTACGATCACGGCGATCACATCTGGGGCGGCCCTCCCGGATCGCCGGAGGAAGACGGCGATCGCTTCGTCGAGATCTGGAACCTCGTCTTCATGCAGTTCACGCAGGAAGCGGACGAGATCGTCGGCGATCTGCCCAAGCCCAGCATCGACACCGGCATGGGGATCGAACGCGTCGCGGCGGTTATGCAAGGCGTCCACGACAATTACGATACCGACACGTTCAAGGCCCTGATCGCGGCGAGCGAGGGGCTGACGGGCGTGAAGGCCGAAGGCGAGCGGACGGCCAGCCATCGCGTCATCGCGGACCATCTGCGCTCCACCAGCTTCCTGCTGGCCGATGGCGTGCTGCCGTCGAACGAAGGGCGCGGATACGTCCTGCGCCGGATCATGCGCCGCGCGATGCGGCACGCGCATCTGCTCGGCGCGGACAAGCCGCTGATGCACCGCCTCGTGCCCGAACTGGTGAGCGAGATGGGTGCGGCCTATCCCGAACTCGTGCGCGGACAGGCGCTGATCCAGGAAGTTCTCGAGCGCGAGGAAACGCAGTTCCGCCGCACGCTCGACAAGGGATTGCGCCTGCTCGACGAAGAGACCGGAGATCTGGGCGAGGGGGGCACGCTGCCCGGCGAAACCGCGTTCAAGCTCTACGACACTTATGGGTTTCCTTACGACCTCACCGAAGACGCGTTGCGCAGCCGGGGCATCGGTGTCGATCGCGAAGGCTTCGACGCCGCGATGGCGCAGCAGAAGGCCGCTGCGCGCGCCGCGTGGAAGGGTTCGGGCGAAGCGGCGAGCGACGAGGTGTGGTTCGACATCGCCGAGCGCGAGGGTTCGACCGAATTTACCGGCTACAGCTCGACGACGGGCGAGGCGGAGGTGGTCGCGATCGTGAAGGATGGCGCGGAAATCGGCCGTGCAGTCGCGGGCGATCAGGTGATCGTGCTGACCAACCAGACGCCGTTCTATGGCGAAAGCGGCGGGCAGACCGGGGATGCGGGCCGCATCTGGACCCCGGAGGGCCTCGAATTCGCCGTCGAAACGACGAACAAGCCGCTTGGCCGCCTGCACGCCCATGTCGGCGCGGTGGTGAAGGGCGAGGTGAAGGTGGGCGATGCGGTCCATCTTGCTATCGATGCCGAACGGCGCGACCGTATCCGCGCGAACCACTCCGCGACGCACCTCGTCCACGCGGCCCTCCGCAACACGCTGGGCGAACACGTGACGCAGAAAGGATCGCTGGTCGCGGACGATCGCTTCCGCTTCGATTTCTCGCATCCCAAGCCGCTGAGCGCAGAGGAGATTGCGGAAGTCGAATCCGAAGTGAATGCCGAAATCCGCGCCAACGAGCAGGTTTCGACCCGGCTTATGACGCCGGACGATGCAGTGGCGGCAGGCGCGCTCGCGCTGTTCGGCGAGAAATATGGCGACGAGGTGCGCGTGCTCTCGATGGGCCGCAAGCCCGATGGCAGCCGCAATTTCTCGGTCGAATTGTGCGGCGGCACCCATGTCGAGGCGACGGGCGATATCGGCCTGTTCCACATCGTGTCGGACAGCGCGGTGAGTTCCGGCGTGCGCCGGATCGAAGCGCTGACGGGCGATGCCGCACGCCGCTGGTTGCTGGCGCGTGACGAGGCGGTGAAAGCGATCGCCTCCGCCCTCAAGACCGCGCCCGACGATGCCGCCGCGCGCGTGGCGGCGCTGGTCGATGAGCGCAAGCGCCTCGAAAAGGAACTGGCCGAAGCCAAGCGCGCTCTTGCGCTGGGTGGAGGCGGCGGGTCCGGCCCGGCGCAGGCGGCGGACGAGGATGTCGGCGGCGTGACCTTTTCCGGTCAGGTTATCGAAGGGCTCGACCCCAAGGAATTGCGGCCCCTGCTAGACGACGCGAAGACCCGCATGGGATCGGGTGTGGCGGCGGTGTGCGCCGTCAACGAAGGCAAGGCGGCCTTCGCCGTTGCCGTGACCGACGACATGACCGATCGTTTCAGCGCGGTCGATCTGGTGCGAAAGGGTGTCGAAGCGCTTGGCGGCAAGGGCGGCGGCGGGCGGCCCGACATGGCGCAAGGCGGCGGGCCGGACGGCTCGCAGGCCGATGCCGCCATCCAGGCAGTGCGGGACGCTTTGGTCTCGGCATAGAAAAACCGCCCGTATCGGTCTGGATACGGGCGGTTCTCACTTGCGTGTTCCGAGATAGGATCAGGCGTTGGGCGTTTTCTTCGTCACGCCGCTGCTGCCCTGTTCGAGGTCGTTGCCGCCGGTATCGCCCGGCTGGCCGCGGCCCTGATCGACCTTGGCCTTGCTCTTCAATGGGTCCTGCACATTCTGCGGCTTGAACTTCTCGTCATTCGGGGTCGGCTTGGTGGGATCGGGATTGCTCATCTGAAATTCTCCTTTCCCTTCCAATGCATGAGCGCGTCGATCGTTCATATATTATCGGTATGGGAGCTTGGCCGCAGGTCGGCGTAGATGGCTCTCAGCTCGCGTTCACAGGCCGCCAGACCGTCGGCTTCCTCCAGACTTTCGCGCTTGGCGGCCATGGTTTCGAGGCAAGCGATGACGGGAGCGGCCTGCTCGCCAGCGCCCAGCGTCTGTGCACGGCGGGCGAGGAACAGCAGATCGCTGACCGGCCGCATCGCCAGGAAGGTCTCAACCATCGGCGTCAGCAAAGCGGCATCGTCGCGCCAGTCGCGTCCCTGAAAGAGCGTCTCGACGACATACTGGCCCGCGCCGAAACATTCGTACCGGATGCACCCTGCAAAACCCTGTTCCGCCCTGTCTTCATAGATCGTGCAGAGCCCGTTCGCCGCCAGCTTCGGGCAGGGTTCGCCAGCCTGTTTACGTGCGGAAAAGCCGGGCATATCGTCGGAAGGGTAGGCGATGCAGCACAGCGCCGCGCATCGCCCGCAATCTGCGCGGGTCTCGATCGGGCGGCCCATCTCTGCCACTCCCATCACCTGCCCGTCAGTCGCTCGCCGTGCTGCTGCGCAATTTGGGGCGATAGCTGAGCGCGCCTTCCTGCTCGATCTTCACTCGGTATTCGTCGCGCTGTTCGTGGATGGAGGCGATCACCGGACCCATCGGCACGCCGATATCGACGAGGACGGCCTCGCTCAATTGTAGCGAGCTTTCGAGCGTTTCGGGCACGGCATGGCTGGCGCCCGAGCGATAGAGTTCGGCTGCGTGCCCGGTATCGCGAGCGCGCGCGACGATCAGCAATTGGGGATAGGCTTTGCGCAATTTCGATACGAGCCGCGCGGCGAGCACCGGCTCGTCCATGGTGAGGACCACGGCGAGCGCGCTTTCGATGCCCAATTTGTCGAGCGCATCGCTGCGCGAGGCATCGCCGAAGGCCGCGCGGAAGCCGCGGCGCTTGGCGCTGGCGATCAGATCGGCGTTCGAATCGATCGCGACATAGGGCTTGTCGTGCGTTTCGAGCATGCGCGCGATCAGGCGACCCACGCGGCCCGCGCCGATGATGATGACGCGCGGCTCGCCTTCATCCTCGGGCGGCAATTCGGGCATGGGTTCGACCCGCCGGGCGATGGCGCGCCCTACCAGAGCGAGCACCGGCGTGATCGTCAGGCCGATCGCGGTCACGATCTGCCAGAATTGCGCCGTGCCTGGCTGGATCAGCAGCGCGGAACTGGCCGCAGCGAGAACGATCAGGGTGGTTTCCGAAGGGCTCGCCATGAGGATACCCGTCTCCGCCGCGGTGGACCGGCGCGCCCCCATCAGGCGCAGGAGAATGCCGGTGACGAGCGCCTTGAACACCAGAACGCCCACCACGGCTGTGGCGATCGAGGCCAGATTTTCCCAGATCGTGGCGAGATCGATGCTCATCCCCACGGTGATCAGGAAGATGCCCAGCGCGAGGCCCTTGAACGGCTCGATGATCGATTCGACCTCGCCGTGATATTCGGTTTCCGCGATCAGCAGGCCGGCAATCAGAGCGCCTACGATGGGCGAAAGACCCGCGAGCGCCGTGGCAAGGCGATCACCACTCCGCCGATCACCAGCGTGTCGACCAATCCCTCCCACCCTTCGGCCTGCGCGGTGGGCGCCATGGCGCCGAGGATGAAGATGATCGGGACGATCATGATATCCTCGAACAGGAGCATCGACAGCGCCGAGCGTCCGACGGGCGAATGCGTGCCCGATATCGGCAGGACGATCGCAGTCGAGGAGAAGGCGAGCGCGAAGCCGAGCGCCAGCGCCCCGGTCCAATATTGCCCGATCATGGCGAGGAAGATCGCGAGGACCACGCCGGTGACGAGCAGTTCCAGCGCGCCAAGGCCGAAGACCAGTCTTCGCATCTGCCACAGGCGTTTGAAACTGAGTTCCAGCCCGATGGTGAACAGCAGCAAGATGATCCCGAACTCCGCGAAAGGTTCGAGCGCTTCGGGATCGGTTATCGTTATATGGCTGAGCCACGGTCGCTCGTACACGAGCTGCCCCAGCCCGAACGGGCCGACCGCGATGCCGATCAGGATGAAACCGATGACGGGCGTGATGCGGAAGCGGGTAAAGACCGGGGCCATGGGACAATCCTAGAGTGCAGGGCGCGAATGCGCCAGTGCTGCGGTTGCGAGATTTTTCCAGAGCGACCCGGGAAGGGCGCGAGGCGGGTAGGTTCAGCCCCCGCCGACGGTCTGCGGCCCGAGCGGTTCGGCGCGCGGGCGGGTCTTGCCCGGATGCGTGCCGTCCTCGTCCCACTCGATCCGATAAAGATCGAATCGGCGATCCGCCAGATTGCGTACGGTGCCTTCGGCGCGCGCCCAGCTGAGATCGGCGAGGTTGATGTCGCTGATGGTCAGCGTCTCGACATTCTCGCTCGCTTCCGCCGCAATCCCGTCGCGCGCGAAGGGGAAGTCGCAGGGCGTCAGGATGCAGCTCTGCGCGTACTGGATGTCCATATTGGCGACGTTGGGCAGATTGCCGACATTGCCGGACAAGACCACGAAGCACTGGTTTTCGATCGCCCGCGCCTGCCCGCAATAACGCACGCGCAGATAGCCCTGGCGGCTGTCGGTGCAGAAGGGGACGAAGATGATCCGCGCGCCTTCGTCGGCCAGCTTGCGGCTCAGTTCGGGAAATTCGCTGTCATAGCAGATCTGCACGCCGATCGGGCCGCAATCGGTCTGGATCACGTCGATCGTGTCGCCGCCGCGAATGTTCCACCAATAGCGCTCGTTGGGCGTGGGGTGGATCTTTTCCTGTTCATGCACCGATCCGTCGCGCAGGCAGACATAGGCGACGTTGTGGATGTCGCCATCGTCCATCCGGGTCGGGTGCGATCCGCCGATGATGTTGATGTTGTAGCGCATCGCCATTTCGGACAGGTCGGCGCGGATGCGGGGCGTGTATTCGGACAGGCGCTCGATCGCTGCGACGGGCGAGAGTTCTTCCGGCTCGAAGCTCAACAGCTGGAGCGTGAACAGTTCCGGGAAGACGATGAAGTCCGATTCGTAGTCCGAAGCAACGCCGACGAAATACTGGATGGCGCGCAGGAATTCGTCGTAGTCGGCCACGGCGCGCGCCTGCAACTGGCAGGTCGCCACTCGCACCGCTTCGACGCCGCGCGGCAGGCGCTTCTTCACCGGCTGGTCGCGCTCCACATAGGGATTGCGCCACACCATCATCACTGCGTTCCCGCGCGAGGCCTTGTCCTCGGGCAGGTATTTGCGCATCACTTCGCGCGGTTCGAACCCGTTGGCGAGCTGGAAGCGCAAGACTTTCCACCTTGTCGGTTTTGCGGCGGCGCGCGCGGTCGTAACCCGGCATCCGCCCGCCGAAGACGATGCCGGTCAGGTCTTTTTCTTCCGCCAGAGAGCGGCGCTCTTCGTAGAGGCGGCGCCCGATGCGCACGCCGCGCACCTTGGGATCGACGCACATCTCGTAACCGTAGAGCCAGTCCCCGGTCGGATCGTGGCGGCTGCCATAGCCGTTGCCGGTGATCTCGTCCCAATCGTGCGGCGCGAAGGCCACCGGCTCGGGCAATTGCATCGAAGCGCAGTAGCCCACCACTTCGTCATCGAGCAGGGCGACGAAGCAGCCTTCCTGGAAATTGTTGATCTGGCCGCGGATTTCGCTCTGCTTGTAGGGCGGAAGCTCGGTGTAGACGCGGCGGATCAGCGCGGCGATCCCGCGGATATCCTTGATCATCGCCCGGCGCACGACGAGGCGGGCCTTGCCGACGCGCTCCTCGTCCTTTTTCGCAGCCTTGCGCTTGGTGGGAGTTTTCGCGGTGGGTTTGTTCGCCATGGAGCCTTCGCCCGTTCAGGAGAGTGAATGGGCAGAGCGCCCCCCGCCGCTCCGCACCGTCTAGTCAGGCCGGACGTTGTGACGCCCGGCCTCGTAAGTCGGTCCCTCCTGATGGAGGGACAGTCGGATCAAGCCGCTTTCGTCATCTCTTTTTCGAGATTGGTGACGATAGCTTCGAAGAACTGCTCGGTGGTGAGCCAGCTCTGGCCCGGACCGATCAGCAGGGCGAGATCCTTGGTCATTTGGCCGTTTTCGACCGTCTGGATGCAGACCCGCTCCAGCGTCTCGGCGAACTTCACCACATCGGGCGTATCGTCGAACTTGCCGCGATAGATCAGGCCGCGCGTCCAGGCGAAGATGCTGGCGATCGGATTGGTCGAAGTCGCCTTGCCTTCCTGGTGCTGGCGATAGTGGCGGGTGACGGTGCCGTGGGCGGCTTCTGCT
>LULJ01001642.1_pt1 | contig 10633 bp, 10 predicted proteins | sample 728171 | NCBI WGS metagenome assembly LULJ01 (sample SAMN03860292, study PRJNA289734) | marine metagenome | biome: seawater column; feature: ocean; material: water; isolation source: Red Sea water column Station 169 - depth 25m | place: Saudi Arabia: Red Sea | collected 2011-10-15 | depth 25 m
AAGAGAATGCGTTAAATATTCTCAAATATCAAAAATTGATCTAGTAGAAATTGATGAGGAGGTAATCAAAATATCTAAAAAATTTTTAAAAGAAATTGGAGGCGAAGCATGGAATGACAAAAGATTAGAAATACATGTTGATGATGGTGTTAAATGGGTAAAAAAAACAAGAGATAATTTTTACGACGTTATTTTTATAGATTGTTCAGATCCCTCAGAATTTTCAAATTTATTATTTTCAGATTCTTTTTATAAAGAATGTAAAAGAATACTTTCACCAAGGGGGATATTAGCAACGCAAAGCGAATCTCCTGAATCCTTCAAAAATATTCACATAAATATTTTGAAAACCCTAAAAAATATATTTAAAGTTTCTGAAACTATGTATTCCTTTGTGCCTATATATCCAAGCGGGATTTGGAGTTGGACATTTGCTTCTTCAGAAGATCTAAATTTATCAAAGCAAAATTGTGATGAAGTCCTAAAAATAGAAAAAGGATGTGAAATTTGGAATTTAAATTTTCAAAATGCAGCATTCAAAATGATGCCAAATAAAATTGTAAAAGAACTAGATTCATAAGATGACAAAAAATTTATTTGATAACGAAAATGCAATTTATATGGGAGCAAAAAGAAGTCCCGAGAATTGCTCAATTGGTATATTTGGAGTTAATTATGACGGGACATGTTCGTTTAAACCAGGAGCAAGATTTGGTCCAGAAGCAATAAGACAAGTCAGTTCTTGTTTAGAAACATATTGTCCAAAAATAAAAAAAGACTTAGAGGATATTATGTATGTTGATTTTGGATCAATACTAATTGATAAAAATGACTCAAAGTCCGTTATTGAATCGGTTAAATCAGCAACAAATTATTTAATTAGTAAACGCCTTAGTCCTATTATGCTTGGCGGCGAACACTCTATTACAAGAGGTGCAATTGAAGCATTAGTAAAAAAATATCCAGATTTGATATTGGTTCAACTTGATGCTCATGCAGATTTAAGAGAATCATATATAGGAAATGAACATAGTCATGCTTGTACTATGAAAAGGTGCTTAGAAGTGCTACCTGAAAAGAAAATTTTGCAAGTAGGAATTAGAAGTGGGACTAAGGAAGAATTTGAAATTATGCATAACAACAACCAATTAGTTAACTTTTGTCCAGGCGGAAATGCATATGAGTTAAAACAAGCTCTTCTTCCATACGCTAAGTCTCCAATCTATTTAACAATAGATTTAGATTGGTTTGATCCCAGTTTATTAGCAGGGACGGGCACTCCAGAACCGGGAGGATTTTTTTGGAATGATTTTGAAGAGATACTTAAAACTTTAAAAGACCTTAGAATCGTGGGATCAGATATTGTGGAATTATCTCCAGAAATTGATAGAAGCGGAGTAAGTAGCATAGTTGCAGCCAAAGTACTTAGAAGCTTAATTTTGTCATTAGAAAATATGCAATAAAAAATTTCTAAACTACAGTGTAAAAATACTAAATACAAACTAAATATTTCATGGATTTGCTAAAAAGTCCTCTTTATTCAAAATATGTTGAATCCAATGCAAAATTAGTGGATTTTGCAGGTTGGGAAATGCCCATATCATTTTCAGGATTAATTAAAGAGCATGAATCAGTTAGATATTCAGCAGGATTATTTGATATTTCTCACATGGGTGTGATTTCTATCAAGGGAATCAATCCAAAGGATTATATTCAAAAACTTTTTCCTACTAATTTATACTCCTTTTGTGAAGGTCAGGGGCTTTATACAGTAATGCTCAATGATAAAGGAGGAATAATAGATGACTTAATAATTTATGACCTTGGTATACAAAAAAATGACATATCAGAATTATTGTTAATAGTTAATGCAAGTAGATATGAAGAGGATTTTCAGTGGATAAAAAATAATTTAAATATGTCTGAAATTTCGATAACAAACTTTAAAAAAGACAAAGTACTTTTAGCACTACAGGGAAAAAACTCATTCGATTTATTTGAAGAATGGATTGAATCTTCGATCTCACATATCCCTAACTTTGGATGCGAATATAAAATTTTTGAACATATTTCGCCTAAGGAAAAAATTTTCTTTTCAAAGACAGGCTATACGGGGGAAAATGGTCTAGAAATACTTTTATCTAAAAAAGCAGCAATTAATTTATGGGATTTCTCAATTTCCAAAAATGTTGCACCTTGTGGTTTAGGAGCTAGAGATACTCTTAGACTTGAAGCAGGCATGCATCTTTATGGTCAAGACATAAATGAAGAAACTTCTCCATATGAAGCAGGGTTAGGCTGGCTAGTACATCTAGAAAATAATCACGAATTCTTTGGAAGAAGATTTCTTGAAGAGCAGTCAAGATTAGGTATTCAAAAAAAGTTAGTTGGTCTCTCTATAGAAGGTAAAGCAATAGGAAGAAAAGGTTGCGCAGTTCTTAAAGGTGAAGAAAATATTGGGACTATCACAAGCGGCAGTTGGTCTCCAACTAAACAACAAGCTATAGCTTTTGCATACATCAATACTTCGCATGCCTTAATAAATAATGAAGTTATTAACTAAATTTACCCTTAAAGAATTATTATAAGTTATTGATAAATAAATCATACTTAGATGAGAAACAAAATTTGCAAAGAACTCAATAATACAGATATTGGTAAATTAGTTAATTTATGCGGATGGGTAGATAGAAGAAGAGATCATGGTGGTGTAATTTTTATTGATTTAAGAGACCATAGTGGATTCCTACAAATAACAATTAACCCCGATGATGGTGCAGATCTATTTAAACAGGCAGAAACTCTAAGAAATGAAACAGTAATAATGGTCAGCGGAATTATTAATGAAAGGCCCAAAGATTCCATAAATACAAATTTAAGTACTGGAGAGTTAGAGCTTAAGGTTAAAGATTTGCAAATTCTCAACCAAATTAAAAACAACTTACCTTTTCCAGTATCTATACATGATTATGAAAATACAAAAGAGGAACTCAGATTAAAATATAGATACCTTGATTTAAGAAGGGGAAAATTACTAGAAAATTTAAAAACAAGACATAAGATTATTAAAGTTGCTAGAGAATTTCTTGATAATTTTGGATTTACAGAAGTAGAGACAGAATTTTTTGCTTTACCTCAATCCCCACAACTCTTTAAACAACTTTTAATGGTTGGGGGCTTAGATAAGTATTATCAAATCGCAAAATGTTTCCGTGATGAAGACTTAAGGGCAGATAGACAGCCAGAGTTTACTCAATTAGATATTGAGATGAGCTTTATTAGTGAAGAAGAAATAATTTCTTTTAATGAAAGTCTCATAAAAAAAATATGGAAAGAAGTGTTAAATATTAATTTTAATAATGCTTTTCCAAGAATGACATGGCAGGCAGCAATGGATAATTACGGCACTGATAGACCAGATACTAGATATCAAATGTTATTGAAAGATTTAGGAGGAGTATTAGGTAATATTGGATTTAATATTTTCACCAAGGCAATTAAGTCTGGAGGGTATATAAAATCCATAACAGTCAAAGGAGGCAATTCAAGTATTAGCAACGTAAGAATTAAACCGGGAGGTGACATCTTCAAAGTAGCTCAAGACGCAGGAGCTGGTGGTTTAGCCTTTATAAGGGTCAAAGGAGATGAGCTTGAGACTATTGGGGCAATTAAAAATAATTTAAGTGAAGAGCATATAGCTGATATTTTAAAAATCACAGAAGCAAAAGATGGAGACTTAATCCTCTTAGGAGCTGGAGATAAACAAATTGTCAATCAGTCATTAGATAGGGTTAGACAATATATCGCAAAAGAATTAAATCTCATAGATAAAAGCAAATGGAATTTCTTATGGGTAACTGACTTCCCTATGTTTGAGAGAAATGAAGATGAAAATAGATATGAAGCTTTACATCATCCTTTTTGTTCTCCAAAAAATATAAAATCTAAAGATTCTGAAAACTTGAAAAAAGAAATTGAGAGCTCTACAGCAAATGCTTATGACTTAGTTCTTAATGGATTGGAGTTAGGAGGTGGCTCTTTACGTATTCATGAGGCGAACTTACAAAGACAGGTTCTGAAAACGGTAGGACTTACTGATAAAGAGATTGATGAAAAATTTGGATTTTTAATAGAAGCCTTAGAAATGGGGGCTCCTCCTCATGGTGGAATAGCGTTTGGATTGGATCGTATTACCATGCTGATCATTGGTGCAGATTCAATCAGAGAAACCATTGCGTTTCCAAAAAATCAACAAGCAAAATGTCTTCTCACAAATGCACCTTCCAATGTCTCTGAATCACAATTAAAAGAATTAGATATTGAAATAACAATTGATGAATAAGAATATATATGGATGTTCTAAAAGTTTTTTGTTTAAATAAAATATAAGGAGTAAAGGAATTGTAGCTGCAAGCTTAGGAAGATTATTAAAGTCTAGAGGATATAGTGTTTCAATATTAAAACTAGATCCATATCTAAATGTTGATCCAGGAACAATGAGCCCTTTTCAACATGGAGAAGTATTTGTAACCGAAGATGGGGCTGAAACCGATCTAGATTTAGGTCACTATGAAAGATTTACTGATACTGCAATGACTAGGTTAAATAGTGTGACTACGGGATCTATTTATCAAGCAGTTATTAATAAAGAAAGAAGAGGTAATTATAACGGTGGAACTGTGCAAGTAATACCTCACATAACGGGAGAAATTAGAGAAAGGATTCATAGAGTAGCCGCTAACAGCAATGCAGATATTATTATTACTGAAATTGGTGGAACAGTTGGTGATATTGAATCTCTACCTTTTTTAGAGGCAATAAGAGAATTCAAAAATGATGTCAATAGGAACGATGTTGCATACATACACGTAACATTACTTCCTTACATCAAAACCTCTGGCGAAATAAAAACTAAACCAACACAACATTCAGTGAAAGAATTAAGATCAATTGGAATTCAGCCAGATTTACTTGTATGCCGAAGTGATAAATCTATCAATGAAGCTCTTAAAAAAAAGCTTAGTGGTTTTTGCGGTGTCAGTATCAACTCTGTAATTGAAGCTTTAGACGCAGACAGTATTTATTCTGTACCTCTTTCTTTAAAAAAAGAAGGTTTATGCAAAGAAACCCTGAAGTATTTAGACCTTGAAGATAAAAAATGTGATTTGAAAAATTGGGAGCAACTAATACACAACCTAAGAAATCCTGGAGATCCAATAAAAGTTGCACTTGTAGGCAAATATATTGAACTTGGAGATGCATATTTATCCGTTGTTGAAGCTTTAAGACATGCATGCATTGAACAAAAGGCTTTATTAGATTTACATTGGGTAAGTGCTGAAATGATAGAAAAAAATTCAGCAGAAACTTACTTAAATGAAGTTGATGCAATTGTCGTACCCGGGGGATTTGGCAATAGAGGAGTAAATGGAAAAATTTCGGCTATAAAATTCGCAAGAGAAAATAAAATTCCCTTTTTAGGTTTGTGCCTTGGCATGCAATGTGCAGTTATAGAATGGGCCAGGAATGTAGCTAATCTTCCAGATGCATCTAGTTCAGAACTAGACCCAAACACTCCAAATCCAGTGATACATTTATTACCAGAACAGGAAGATGTAGTTGATTTAGGTGGGACAATGAGACTTGGAGTTTATCCATGTAGATTGACAAAAAATACAACTGGAAAAAACTTATATGATGAGGATGTTATTTATGAGAGACATCGACATAGATACGAATTTAATAATTACTACAAACAAAGTTTTTTAGATTCTGGATACAAAATTAGTGGTACATCACCAGATGGCAGATTAGTTGAGTTAATTGAGTTAGAAAATCATCCATACTTCTTAGCCTGTCAATATCATCCTGAGTTTTTATCAAGACCTGGCAAACCTCATCCTTTATTTAAAGGATTAATAAAAGCCTCTCAAGATAAGTTAACTCAATCAAATTAATATTCTTTATTTTTTTGAATGAAAATGACAAATTTTTTACCCTTAGTCGAACAATTTCATTCATTACAAGGTGAAGGTTATCACGCTGGAAAAAGTGCTTTTTTTGTAAGATTAGCCGGATGCAAAGTTGGATGTTCGTGGTGCGATACCAAGAATTCATGGGACGAGAAAAAACACCCTTCTATATCAATTGAAAAAATAATAGATCGCATAAAAATTGCCAGAAAAAAAGGAGCATCTTTTTGCGTTATTACAGGTGGAGAACCTTTACAACATAACTTGGATAATTTTTGCAAAGCCATAAAAAAAATGACGATGGGAGAAGAACAAAAGCCAATGAAGATTCATATTGAGACAAGTGGAGTTAATTCGATATCAGGAAGCTATGACTGGATTACTTTATCTCCTAAAAGACACTCACCTCCAAAAAATTATTTTTTAAAAAACTGTAATGAAATCAAAATAATCATAAATGAAATAGAAGATATTGAATTTGCTATTCAAATAAAAAAAGAAACTTTAAAACAATATCAACTCTCTAAAAGCGAAGATGGCTTAAAAAAAGAAGATAAAATTTTTTATTTACAGCCAGCATGGAACAATGCGAATGGTTTTTCTCTTGCTATTGATTTCGTAAAAAATAACCCCGATTGGAAATTGAGCCTTCAAACTCACAAATACTTAAAAATTAATTGAAATCATATGACTCTTAAAAATAAATCGATAGTAGTTTTATTATCTGGAGGTTTAGATTCTTCTACAGTTACTGGTATCGCCAAAAAATCCGAAGCTAAAATTTTTGGCCTTTCATTTGACTACGGTCAACGTCATAAAAAAGAATTAAATTCTGCATCAATAATTGCAAAACACTTTGATATCGACGAATTTAAAATCATTAAGCTTGACTTATCTTTATGGGGAGGCTCGTCATTAACTGATACTCAAAAAAATATTCCAATAGAAGGAGTACAAACTAATAAAATTCCTAATACTTATGTTCCTGGGAGAAATACTATATTTATTTCCGTTGCACTAAGTTATGCCGAAGCAATAGATGCTGATTTTATAGGATTAGGAGTTAATGCACTAGATTATTCTGGTTATCCAGATTGCAGACCTGACTACATTAAAAAATTTCAAGAGTTAGCAGATTTAGCCAATAAAAGAGGAAGAGAAAATAATCCAATAAAACTTTGGACACCACTATTAGATTTAAATAAAGAGGAAATTATTAAATTAGCTTTTGATAATCATGTCCCTTTAGATAAAACATGGAGTTGTTATTCGGGTAATTCAAAACCATGCGGTAAGTGTGATAGCTGCAGAATTAGAAATGCTGCTTATGAAAAATGGCTTAATAACAATAATAAAAAATGAAAATAAAAAAAATAATTCTAGAAAAATGGATAGATCCAGCACTGATTACGCATCATCTAACAAAAAAATTTGGAGATAAAGGATTAGCTTGGCTAGACAGCGATGGCAAAGAAAATGGGGAATGGTCAATAATAGGAATTAAACCTAAAAAAATAATCCAATCAAGAGATATCAATAACTTAGACAAAACTAATAATCCATTTAACAATTTAAGAAATATTGAAAAAGGATTTTGGATCGGATGGTTAAGTTATGAAGCTGGAGTTTACATAGAACCAAAAAACCCATGGAAAAAATCTAATATGGCAACTTTATGGATTGCATCATATGATCCAATCATTAAATGTAATCTAATAAAAAAAGAAATAATTATCGAAGGCACAAACTCATCTGAACTGATGAATTATAAAAACATAATCAACAATATAAAAAATATCGAAGAAGAAAATATTATTAAAACAAAGTTGAATTTTGATTTTTCAAAAATAAATTTGGACGAAATGGCTGAAAAATTTCAGAAAAATATTTTAAAATTGAAAAAATTAATTTCCTTAGGAGATATATTTCAAGCAAACCTAACAACTAAATGCGAAATTGAATCTTCCAAAAACTATAATCCTCTAGATATTTATTTGAAAATAAGAAGGAAATTAAGAGCTCCCTTTGGAGGAATAATAATAAATAATAATTATAAAGAGGCTGTATTATCTACCTCGCCAGAAAGATTTTTAAAAATAGATAATAAAAATTTTGTAGAATCAAGACCTATCAAAGGAACTAGATCCAGAGATAAAGATTTAAATCAAGACGCACTTAATGCTATCGATTTAATAACTAACGAGAAAGATAGAGCCGAAAATATTATGATTGTTGACCTAATAAGAAATGATTTAAGTAAAGTTTGCGAAACAGGAAGTATTATGGTGCCAGAAATATTAAAACTTGAAAGTTTCTTAAAAGTTCATCATCTAACTTCAGTAATCAGAGGCAAATTAAAAAAAGACACGAACTGGATTGATTTACTAAAAGCTTGTTGGCCTGGGGGCTCTATAACTGGAGCACCTAAATTAAGATCATGCCAGAGACTTTTTGAATTAGAAGAATGTGAACGCGGACCATACTGTGGCTCATTTTTGAAGCTTGACTGGAATGGAGAGTTTGACAGCAATATACTAATAAGATCATTTTTAATTAAAGACAAAAAAATCAATATATATGCTGGTTGCGGAATAGTTATTGACTCAGACCCGGAGGAGGAAACTGATGAACTAAAGTGGAAACTTTTACCATTAATTGATTCACTAAAATGATTGAAACATTAGGCTGGCACAAGGATCAATGGTTGGATATTGATAGAATATTTATTGCTGCTAATAATAGAGGATTAAAATTTGCTGATGGTATATTTGAAACCATTTTGATAAAAGAAAACAAACCTATTCTTTTTGATGAACATCTGAAAAGATTAGAAAAAAGTAGCAAGATTTTAAATATTAACCTCAAAATAAATAAATTAACTTTGAGACAACTTATTCACGATGGAATTAAAAAGTTATCGCTTAAAAATGATCAATTTGCTTCAGTAAGAATAAACTATAGTCGAGGAACTAATGAAGGTCGAACACTAAGAATTGATAGCACTTTAGAGACAAAAAATTTGGACAATTTATGGCTTGAGTTTTATAGAATCAAACCAAATTTTAATCCGATAAACGTTTGCATTAGTCAAACGGAAAAAATAAATGAATTCAGTCTTATAAGTAAATGCAAAACATTTTCATATAATCAGGCAATACAAGTTTTGACAGAAGCTAATGAAAAATCATTTGATGATTCTATCCTTTTGAATACCTCAGGTGAACTTTGTTGTGGAAGTACATTTAATCTTCTAATTAAAAGAAATAATCAATGGATAACTCCTAGAAAAGAGAGCGGCTGTTTAGAGGGGATTATGGTTTCTCAAGCTTTAAAATTGAAAATTATAAAAGAAGAATTAATTCCTCCAAAATTTCAAAATGATGACATAATAGTTGCAATTAATAGCTTATCTTGCAGACAAATTTATCAAGTTGATGATTTAAAGCTTAAACCTAAATTCGATCCAATTTACTTTTGGGATTTATTATATAGTTGAACTTTATTAATATCTGGTAAATAGACATCAGATACTTTAGTTATATTGTTATTAACCTTAAATTCAACAATTTTTCCAATAATGATAATTGATGGAGCTAAAAATTCTTTATCTTTTTTGATTTTTTAAAGTAGCTTCTTGAATAACAGCGCATTTAGTACTCTTATCTAAACCACCTAGAATTAATTCTTCCACAATAAATTCAATATTTTTTATACCCATAAAAATTACTAAGCTATCTGATGATTTAGCTAAATCTCTCCAATTCACTGTCTTTTTTTCCTTATCTACACGCTCATGTCCAGTGACGAAAGTTACGGAACTCGCAGCATCTCTATGGGTTAGTGGAATACCAAAATATGTAGGGGCAGCTATTCCAGAAGTAATACCAGGAACTATTTCAACTGAAATTCCATTTTTTTCTAAAATCGATACCTCTTCACCACCTCTAGAAAAAACGAATGGTGAGGTACAGAACACTTCCCAGCTCTTTTGCCTACATGGAAAATTTCTGTATTTTTTCCTGCCTCTTTTGTTATTTCATCAGGGATTAAAGCATCATGAACTAATGCATCACAATTTTTTATTAGGCGTAAAGCTTTAAGAGTCAAAAGCTCAGGGTCACCAGGACCTGCTCCAACTAAATAAACAATGCCGGGCACAATAATCTCCATTAACAAGTATGGTAGTAGAAGTTAATGGTAATGAAGGTAAATATTGTGAAAGAAAGTTTATTAAAACCAAATAAAAAATTTACTCTCCTTAGTGCCTTTATCACTCTTCTAAATGATCGTTTAAGTGAAAGCATACTACTACCTATATTACCCTCCTTTGTTTTACTTTTTGATTCTAAAGCAAGTACATATGGTTTATTATCATGCACTTACCAATTAGCTCAATTTACAGCTTCTCCTTTTATAGGACTTATGAGTGATAGATATGGAAGAAGACCTGTCACTCTTTTTTGTATTACTGGTTCAGTAATAGGAATATCAATATTATCTTTTACAGTTCTTTTTAATTGGTCAAATTCAATAGCCACTATCCCGTTATTTTTATTATTTTTAGCGAGACTTATTGACGGTTTAAGTGGGGGGACTGCAGCTACTGCAACAACAATTCTTGCAGATATTTCAAGCCCTGAAAAAAGAGCAAAAACATTTGG
>LULJ01001772.1_pt1 | contig 10631 bp, 15 predicted proteins | sample 728171 | NCBI WGS metagenome assembly LULJ01 (sample SAMN03860292, study PRJNA289734) | marine metagenome | biome: seawater column; feature: ocean; material: water; isolation source: Red Sea water column Station 169 - depth 25m | place: Saudi Arabia: Red Sea | collected 2011-10-15 | depth 25 m
AATTGACAAAAACAACAATAGCGTAACAAGTGTTACATAGATTATTGCAAAAGATATTCTTATGCCAAGATTTTGATTTTCAACTGTATAATAAAAATTAACTGCTTCTTCAGATTCAATTAAATAATTAGAAATATTTTTATCAAAATATTTTAATACATATAAAAATGTATTATTAAAGTTAGAGAGTCTTATAACTGCAGCAGATTTATTTTCAAAAGTATTTATAATTTTTAATGGTCTATCATCATTTTTAACCATCTCCATTGCTCTATCTTCAATTTTTTTATAAATTGAGGACGTAGCAGATCGAATTAATTCTCCTTTTTCATTTATTAGATGTAGTTGATCAATATCCCTTAGATATCTTTGTGTATTTAATATAAGTTGAAATCTATCAGGATTTGATTTTAACAGATCAGAGTATTTATTTAAATCAAAAGCTATTAAGACAATTTCTGACTCTATTTTATTTCTTTTCTCATCTACATAATTTTTTGCAATTTCATATGATATTGTTCTTAATTGAATTTTTTATGTCTATAAATATTAATATAAAAAATATAAATACAAATAAAATATTAGAAATAAGAAGAATTTCCAAGTTCTCTTCATTTAGCTTTATGAAACTTTTATCTATAAAAGTTAAAAATGTTAAAAAAGCTAGAGAAATAGTTAAAACAAATATAATTATGATGAACAAATTTCTTTTTAACAATGCAAACATAATTTAAAAATATATTACAAAAAATTTATTATATTCATGAGTAATTGTTTTATACTACTAGCTGCTGGTAAAGGTAAGAGATTTAAATCAAAAAATCCAAAACAGTTTACAAATTACATGAATAAACCCTTATTTATGCATTCTGTAGATAAAGCTCTAAAGTCAAGACTTTTCAAGTCAATAGTAATTGTCTCAAATTTTCCAATTAAAAATATTAGAGATAAATCTATAAAAATTATTAAAGGTGGCAAAGAAAGGTATCAATCATCACAAAATGCAATAAATTTCATAAAAAATAAAAATTATAAAAATGTTTTTATTCATAAAATTTAAATAGGGAAAATTTGCTATTTACTCAGACACCTCAATGTTTTGATTTTAAAACTTTGTATAATCTCAGCAAATTAAATAGTAAATTAATCACTGATGAGGCATCATTATTTTTAAATAATAATAAAATAGTTAAATTTATTAAAGGTGAGGAAAATAATTTCAAAATTACAACAAAATCTGATTTAAAAAGAATTAATATTCAAAATTTTTATGGAATTGGATTTGATATACATAGATTAATCAAAAATAAAAAATTATTCCTTGGAGGAATAAAAATTCCCTATCATTCTGGCCTACAAGGTCATTCTGATGGTGATGTGATTATCCATGCAATAATAGATGGCTTACTTGGTGCTATGAGAAAAAAAGATATTGGAACTCTTTACCCAAGTAATAAGCGAAGATATAAAAATATAAGATCACCTAATATGCTGTCTCCTATTTTGAAAAAATTATATGAAGAAGGATATTTTATAAATAATATTGATATAAATTTAATTTGTGAAAAACCCAAAGTCTCAAAATATAGAAAAAAAATTGTTACATCATTGTCTAATTTGCTCAATGTAAATAAAGATCAAATTAATCTAAAAGGTAAAACAGTTGAAAAATTAGGTTTGATAGGAAAGGAAAAAGCTATTGCGTGTGAAGCAATAGTATCGTTAAATTATTATGCTTAAAAAAATAAATTCTCTATTTGTTACAATGTTTGGCATTGGAAAATTACCAAGAATTCCTGGTAGTTATGCCTCTTTGGTTACTGTTATCTTATTATATATATTATTTCACATTTTTTCAGTATCGGCAGATACATTTTTAATTTTTTTAGTAGCTATTTTTATAATTTCACTTTTTGCAGTAAATTTATTTATTAAAGATTTAACCAATAAAGATCCAAAAGAGGTTGTTATTGATGAGTTTATTGGTCAATCAATACCAATTTGCCTTTATGAAATTGCCCATAAAGAACCAACGGATCCAGCAAGGGTGCTAACCTTTTATTTTATAATGTTTATTCTTTTTAGAATTTTTGATATCACAAAACCCTACCCTGTAAGTTATTACGATAAAAATTTTAAAAATAGTTTTGGCGTTATAATGGACGATGTTTGTGCAGGTTTATATGTTGTTGCTATTCTTGTCTTTTATATGATTATTACTACATGAATAATTTATCTTTGAAGATTGTAAAGTTATTAACAAAAAAAAAACTTACAGTATCATTCGCCGAATCATGTACTGGGGGACTTTTAGCAAGCTCAATTACATCTATTAGTGGATCATCTAAAGTTTTTAATATGGGACTAGTTACCTATTCAAATAATTCAAAAGTAAAATTACTTAAAGTACCAAAAAAAACCATTACTAAATATGGAGCAGTAAGCCATGAAACCTGTCTATCGATGGTCAAAAATTTAAGTAAAATTAGTAAAGCAAATATATCAATCTCGATTACTGGTATTGCGGGACCAAAGGGTGGGACTAAAGAAAAACCAGTTGGATTAGTTTACATTGGATTTAAAAAAGGAAATAAAATAATGATCAAAAAAAATTTATTTAAAAATAAAAGAAGAATTAGAATTCAAAAGACTACAGTAAATGAAGCGCTTAAAATAGTTTTGAACAATATTTGATATTTAAAAAACATTATAAACTTTCTGCCCTTTTTTGGAAAGCATCTGCAATTTTATCAAGACCAAATTGAAAAGATTTAGTCATAAGAATATTCAAAAATTTGTTTTTTATTTCAAAATCTACATCAAATGTAACTTCGGTTAATTTTCCTTGTTCAACAAATTTCCAATTATTTTCTAAATAATTTAATGGTCCATCAATATTAGTAACAAAAATTGTGTCATCTTTTTTATTGAATTTAACATCGCTTTTATAGGTATCTACAAAAGGTCCTTTACCTATTGTAAGATCTGCAACTATAAATGTTAAATCTCCTTTTTGTTTTCTTTCATAAACTTTTGATCCTTGGCAAAATGGAACAAACTCTGGATATTTTTCAATGTCGAGAACAAAATCAATAAGTTTTTCTTTTTTGTTATCAATTAATCTCTTAACTGATGCTTTGGGCATTAATTAATATTTTTTTTATTATTTTTTAATTTATTAAAATCCTCATCTGCATGATATGATGATCTAGTTAAAGGAGATGAGGATACTAATAAAAATCCTTTGGATTTTGCTATTTTACCCAATTCTTTAAATTCATCTGGATGGTAATACCTATTTAATGGAAAGTGCTTGGCCGAAGGTTGAAGATATTGACCTATAGTTAAGAAATCAACTTCTGCAGATCTTAGATCATCCATAACTTGAATTATTTCATCTTTTGTTTCTCCAAATCCAACCATAATTCCTGATTTTGTAAAAACATTTTTATTGAATTTTTTTGAATTTTTTAAAAGTTCTAATGATCCAAAATATCTTGCCCCTGGTCTAACTTTCACATAAAGACTTGGAACAGTTTCAATATTGTGATTAAAAACATCTGGGCTTGCTTCCAATACTCTTTTATAAGCTTCTCCCTTTCTTAAGAAATCAGGTGTTAAAACTTCAATTGTTGTATTTGGATTTTTTTTTCTTGTTGCAACAATAACATCATGAAAATGATTTGATCCGCCATCTGAAAGGTCGTCTCTATCAACAGATGTAATAACAACATGTCTTAAACTTAATTTTTTAACTGCATTCGCTATTTTAATTGGCTCAAATTCATCTAATTTTTCTGGTTTTCCTGTTTTAACATCACAAAACGCACATGCTCTTGTACATGTGTCACCCATTATCATTAGTGTTGCATGCCTTTTGCTCCAGCATTCAGTAATATTAGGACAGTTTGCTTCTTGGCAAACTGTTACGAGATTATCTTTATTAACAACTGTTTTGGTTAAAAAAAATTCTTTACTATTTAGTAGCTTGGATCTAATCCACTCAGGTTTCTTTTTGATAGGATTAATCGGTTTATTTACTTTTTCAGGGTGTCTTGGTCTATTTTTGATTTCCATTGTCTTTAATTATATAGGTAGTCTCACCTTCTTTTCCAAATAAAAACTTTTCTCTTATTAATATTTCTATGAAATCAAGATCTATATTTTCTGTTAAAAGTGAATTTTTGTGCTCTAAATCTTCTATTTTACTATTAAGAGTAATTTGGTCATTTTTTAGTTGCTCATAAATATCTTTTTTTTCCATGTAAGAAATGAGACCTCTATCACCATCTAATAAATTAAAGAAAAAATAGATAAACAGGAATGTGATTATAAGAATAAAATAGTTTTTTTTTAATTTTTCTAACATTAATCAATTTTATTCATTTTAGCAGATCTACCAAGGTCTTCTTCAATACGAATTAGTTGGTTATATTTTGCTATTCTCTCTGATCTTGCAAGAGACCCAGTTTTGATTTGATTTGAATTGGTGCCCACTGCTAAATCAGCGATAAATGTATCTTCAGTATCACCAGATCTATGAGAGATGATTGTTTTAAAACCAATAAGTTGAGCAAATTTTATTACTTCTAACGTTTCGGTTACTGTTCCAATTTGGTTCAATTTTATCAAAATACTGTTAGCGGATAAATTCAGAAAACCTATTTTTAATCTTTCAAGATTAGTTACAAAAAGATCATCACCTATTATTTGTGTTTTGTTTTTTGTTATATTAACAAATTTAGACCATGCCTTCCAATCATCCTCACCAAATGGATCCTCAATTGATTTAATTTGATATTTTTTAATAAGCTCTAAATATTTTTTAATTGATTGATCGACACTTATGTAATTTTTAGAATGAATTGAATATTTACCTTTTTTAATTAATTCATTTGCTGCAACATCTAAACAAATTGACATATCTTTACCATTTTTAAAACCTGATTTTTTGATAGCTTGAACTATAAGTTTTAAAGCACTCTCATTATCGCTTATCATTGGTGCAAAGCCACCTTCATCACCTACATTAATAGAGTGACCTGCTTTTTTTAATAATACTTTTAAATTATTTATTACTAAAAAACACATTCTAACAGCATCATTAAATGATTTTGCTTTATCAGGTCTAATCATAAACTCTTGTATTCTAAGGCCATTATCAGCATGCGCACCCCCATTAATAATATTCATTAAAGGAAAGGGAAGTTTAAAATTTTTTTTAACAATAAAATTTTTATATAAAGGTATTTTTTTTACTTTAGCTGATAATTTTTTTACAGCCATGGATACAGCTAATATTGTATTCGCACCTAACTTTGTTTTTTGTTTTGTACCATCTAATTTTATAAGAATACTATCTATTCTCTCTTGGTCATGGATATTTTGATTTTTTAATTTTTTTGAAATTAATTTATTGACAGTTGCAACTGGTGTTAAAACACTTTTTCCTAAGTATCTTTTATTACTCTTATCTCTTTTTTCGTAGGCCTCAAAAGTTCCTGTTGAAGCACCTGAAGGACAAATTGCTGACGCACTTAAATTGTTTGAAAATACTTCAGCCTCAATAGTAGGATTTCCTCTGCTATCATATACCTGTCTGGCTACAACTCTTTTGATTTTGCTCATTAATTACTTTTTAACTAAATTATCAATTTCTACAATTTGATTAATTAGCTCGTCTAATTTGTCTAAAGGGACCATGTTTGGACCATCTGATGGAGCATTATCAGGGTCCTGATGTGTTTCCAAAAAAATAGCTGCAACGCCTACTGCAACTGCTGCTCTTGACAAATACTCAACAAATTCTCTTTGACCACCACTTTTTTCGCCTAGACCACCAGGTTGTTGCACTGAATGAGTTCCATCGAATACCACTGGATAACCATTTTTTGCCATGATGGGAATAGATCTCATATCTGAGACCAATGTATTATAACCAAAGCTAGCACCTCTTTCTGTGACTAAAATATTTTTATTCCCACTGTCTGAAATTTTTTTTGTTTTACATTAATAATTTTATTGGTTTTAGCAGCAGCAATTAATAAATCTGTTTGCCTACAAAGAAATGCTGGTATCTGGAGAACATCTACGTGTTGAGAAACTAGAGAACATTGTTCTTCATTATGTATATCGGTTAGAACAGGCACGTTAATCTCTTTTTTGATTTTATCAAATACAGGTAGAGAGTTTTCTAAACCAGCTCCTCTTTTGCCTTTCAAGCTTGTTCTATTAGCCTTATCAAATGAAGTTTTATAAATAAATCCAATATTATACTTTGTCGTGATTTCTTTAATTTTACCTGCCATGTCCAAAGCATGTTGTTCTGTTTCTAGCTGGCAAGGTCCAGAAATAAGACAAATTTTATTCTTATTTGAAATTTCTATACCGTTACAATTAACTATTTTATTTTCCATTAAAAGATTTTGCAGCTTTAATAAATGAAGAGAATAAAGGATGAGGATTTAAAGGTCTAGATTTAAATTCTGGATGAAATTGGACACCAATAAACCATGGATGATTTTTAAGTTCAATAATTTCAGGTAATTGATTGTCAGGAGAAATTCCTGAAAACATCAAACCTTTTTTTTCAAATTTTTGCATTAAATTTATATTGACCTCATATCTATGTCTGTGTCTCTCTTTAATCATATTAGATTTATAGATATTTTTTATGGCAGAATTATTTCTTAGTTTTGCCTCATATAGACCTAATCTCATTGTTCCTCCCAGGTTTTTATCAGTCCCTTTTATAATTTTTCCATCTTTGTTCCATTCATAAATTAATCCTATTACGGGAAAACAATTTTTATCTAATTCGCTTGAGCCAGCTTTTTTAATTTTTAAAATATTTCTTGCAAACTCAATCATTGCCATTTGCATTCCAAAACAAATACCTAGAAAAGGTATTTTTCTCTCTCTGGCATATCTAATTGCTTCAATTTTTCCCTCTGTTCCTCTTTTGCCAAACCCTCCTGGTATCAATATTCCCGATACATTCTTTAATTTTGATTTAATTTCTTTTGATCTAAGTTTATCTGACTCAATTCTTACTAAGTTAACTTTAACTTTATTTGAAATTCCACCATGCGTGAGAGCCTCATCAAGTGACTTATAAGCATCTTTTAAGTTTACATATTTGCCTATGATAGCAATATTTACTGTTCTTTTTGTTTTTAAAACTATATTTGTAATTTTTTTCCAAGGTAGCAAGTTTGGTCTTTTTCTAGATTTTATTTTAAAGAATTTTAAAACTTGCTTATCTAATTTTTGATTAAAGAAACTTATTGGGGCTTCATAAATAGTTTTTACATCAACTGTTTCTATAACATTAGCAATGTCCACATTACAAAATAAGGATATTTTTCTTCTTTGATCTAAAGGAATAGACTGTTGAGATCTACAGATCACTATATCAGGTTGAATTCCTATACTTCTTAATTCTTTAACAGAATGTTGTGTTGGCTTTGTTTTAATTTCATCTGAAGATTTTAAAAATGGAACAAATGTTAAATGAATAAATAATGATCTTGATCTGCCATTATCATTTGAAAACTGTCTTATAGCTTCTAAAAATGGAAGGCTCTCAATATCACCAACCGTTCCTCCAATTTCACAAATTACAAAATCTTCATTCGTTATATCTTTTTTTATAAATTCTTTAATTCTATCTGTAACATGTGGAATTACTTGAACAGTTTTTCCGAGATAACCTCCTCTTCTCTCTTTTTTTATAATATCACTATAAATTCTACCTGTAGTAATGTTGTCAGATTGTTTAGCTGAAATATTTGTAAATCTTTCGTAATGTCCTAAATCTAAATCTGTTTCAGCACCATCATCAGTTACAAAAACTTCACCATGTTGAAAAGGGCTCATTGTTCCTGGATCTACATTTAAATATGGATCCATTTTTCTTATTCTAACCTTATAACCTTGAGATCTAAGAATGTATCCAAGCGATGCTGATGACAAACCTTTTCCGAGTGATGAAACCACGCCGCCAGTGACGAATATATATCGCGCCATGGAATTATGTTATAGCCAATGAATTATAAAAATAAAAGTATTAATTATTATTTTCAGGTAATTTTGGAGCATCGTCTGCATTTTCCTCGATTTTATCAATAACAGACGTATTTGAAGGGAGATCTCCTCTTGAAATAATAGTTAATCCTAGGCTACAAATTATGAATAATGTTGCAACTATTGCTGTTGCTTTTGTCATAAAATTTCCAGCAGATCTTGAAAACATAAAATTATCTTGAGAAACACCAATACCCAAGGCTCCACCTTCAGATTTTTGGAATAAGACAAGCAATACCAGTATTGCAGCTAATATTATATTTATAATTAATAGTATGTTTTCCACGGGGTTTAGATAATTGATTTTTTCATTATATCAATAAATATTTTTTCATTTGTGGATGCGCCACCTATCAAAAAACCATTAATATTATCGATTCTCATTAAATTTTTTATATTTTTTGGGTTAACAGAGCCTCCGTACAAAACTTTAGACTTCGAAAATTTTTTTGATCTCTTTAAGGTGTCTTTGATAAATTTAACGTTTTTAATTAAATTGTTTTCAGTAGGAACAATTCCAGTACCAATGGACCAAACAGGTTCATATGCGATTATAACTTTATTTAATTTATTTAAATTTTTTAATCCCTCGAGTAATTGTTTCTTTAAAACAAACTTAGTTTTATTTTTTTTTTTATCAATTAACTTTTCACCTATACAAAAAATGACATTTAATTTTTTATTAAGTGCAGATTTAATTTTTAAATTAATTTTTTTATTATCATTTTCTTCTCTTGTCTCAGAATGTCCAATTATAACAAATTTCGCTCCTAGTTCTTTAATCATTTTTGAACTTATGGCTCCAGTGTACGGTCCATAGTCTGAATTTATATGGCAATCCTGAGCCCCTATCTCAATATTTGAATTTTTAGTTTTATCTACAAAAGATTTAAGCAAAGTATAAGGTGGGCAATATACAATTTTAGCCTTATGTTTGTTTTTTTTTGAATAACTTATTACATTATTTAATGAATTTACTAATTTAACTGATCCAAACATCTTCCAGTTAGCAATGAAATAAATATTATTATTTGTCATACTGATTAATATAATTTATATGTTTATTTTTTTTTAGATCAATAAATAAAGAATATATAAGATGATTAGTAAATTAAGAAGTTTTTCAAATTCAAAAATAGCAGGTGTTATAGTTGGAATTATCATAATTCCATTTGTATTTTGGGGAATGGGAAGTGTCTTTAGTGGAGGTAATACTAACAATGTTGCAAAGATTAATAATGAGGCAATTTCATCAAAGGATTTTGTAAATTTTATAAATGAGTCTAGGCTTACAAATGATATTATTAAAGCAAACTTAGATAATAATATTATAGAACAAATTTTATCAGAACTCATATCTGAAAAATTAATCGAAATGGAGATAAAAGAATTAAACGTATCTCTTTCTGAGAAAGCCTTAGCAAATAAAATTAGATCAAATGCAATTTTACTGGATGATAACAATAAATTCTCAAGAGTAAAATATGAAAAATTTTTATTAGAAAATAATCTTACAGCATCAAGTTTTGAAAATTCATTAAAAAAACAAGAATTAAAGAAAAATTTATTTAAATATATAAGTGGAGGAATTAAATCTCCACATTTTTTAAAAAATAAAATTTTTATAAATGAAAATAAAAAAATTGATATTGAATTTCTAGACCTTGATTTAGTTCATGATAAGACTGTAACAGATTCAGAAATAGACGATTTCATTAAAAAAAATCAAGATATTTTAAAAATGGACTTTATTGATTTTTCATATGCAAAAATAACTCCTCAAAGTTTAATTGAAATTGATGAATTTAATGATGAATTTTTCAAAAAAATTGATGAAATCGAAAACAGTATTCTAAATGGATCAAACATAAAAGAAATTGATGAGGTTTATAATTTAAAGCCTAATGAGATAAAAAATTTTATATTAAATGACAATTCAGGTGAAACACTTCAGGAAATATACTCTAAAAGAAACGAGGATAAAATACAATTAATCGATAAAAATGATTATTATTTAATATTTGAAATTTCAAATATCAAAAAAAAAATACCAAATTTCAATGATCCTTATTTTTTGGAAAGTTTAAAAAAAAATATAGTTTTGAAAAAGAAATTTGAGTTTAATAAAAATATTTTTGAAAAAATTGATGAGAAAAAATTTAATGACGATGAATTTATTAAAATATCAAAAGATAAAAAAAATATTAAATCTTTCACATTAGAAAGTCTTAATGATAATCAAGTTTTTGACTCGGAGTCAGTTAATCTTATTTATACTTTGCCAAATAAAAGTTTTACGTTAGTTACTGGAGAAAAAGATAAAGTTTACTTATCAAGAATAATTAGTATTTATTACTCTGATATAGATAAAAATGCTGATAATATCAAAGAATATTCAACTAAATCAAACAATGATATAATCAACGATATTTACACATCTTATGATCTTTCATTAAATTCAAAATATAAAGTAAAAATCTTTAATCAGACAATTGATAGAGTAAAAAATTATTTTAGATAATGTTGAATATTGGTCTAAAATTATT
>LULJ01001931.1_pt1 | contig 10591 bp, 9 predicted proteins | sample 728171 | NCBI WGS metagenome assembly LULJ01 (sample SAMN03860292, study PRJNA289734) | marine metagenome | biome: seawater column; feature: ocean; material: water; isolation source: Red Sea water column Station 169 - depth 25m | place: Saudi Arabia: Red Sea | collected 2011-10-15 | depth 25 m
CGAGCCGCCGTCATATAGGCTAGCCGTCCGCCCAGACAGTATCCGACCGCACCGACCTTTTTACCGCCGGTTTCCTCGCGCGCCCATTTGATCGTGGCTTCGATGTCGCGAACGCCCTCGTCCTGGTCGAACTTGCCCATCCAGTCGAGCGCCTCCTGCATTTCGGGCTCGATATCGGGATCGAGCTCGATGCCGGGCTGCATCCGCCAGAACAGGTCCGGCGCCACGGCGAGATATCCCTGTTCGGCCAGCTTGTCGCATTTGCGGCGAATCCCGGCATTCACACCGAAGATTTCCTGAATGACGACGATTGCCGCTTTCGGCTCATCCGCCGGGCGCGCGACATAAGCTTTGAAGTCTGCGTCGCCGGACAGGGTCGAAATGCTGATATTCTCGCTCATCGTGTGGTATCTCCCGCAAGGTTGAAGGCCGAAACTCCGGTACGCGGCTTGCGCACCGCCGGCTTGCGACCCAAATAGGCCATGTGATGCCAACGGAGGAAGCGCGATGAAGGTCCATGTCGAAATCGATTGCACGCCTGAAGAGGCCCGGAGCTTCATGGGTCTGCCCGACGTGGGCAAGGCGAATGCCGTCTATGTCGACATGATGTCGAAGGCGATGACCGGCGTTTCCGACACCGAAAAGCTTCAGGAATATGCCCGCCAATTGGCGCCCATGGGCCAGGCCGGCTTCAAGCTGTTCCAGAGTTTCATGGAAGGGGCGCAGGCCAATCGCGCTCCCGGCTCGACGAAGCCGGACGATAGCAAGACGGGCTGAGCGCACACCATAATACTGAAGCGGTTGCGATGCCCGACACGATTTTCGCCCTGTCTAGCGGCGCGCCGCCCTGCGCGATTGCCGTGATCCGGATCAGCGGGCCGGATGCGGGCGCGGCGTTGAGTATGCTGGCGGGCGAGTTGCCCGATCCGCGGCGCGCTTCGCTGCGAACCTTGCGAGACGAAGAGGGCAGGGTGCTCGATCGTGCCCTGGTTCTGTGGTTCCCCGGCCCCCGCACTGCGACGGGAGAGGATCTGGTAGAACTCCACTGTCATGGTGGGCGCGCCGTGATTGCGGCTATCGAGAATAGGCTTTCGAATGTTTCCGGGCTGCGCCGTGCCGAGGCGGGAGAATTCACCCGCCGCGCTTTTGCCAATGGTGTGCTCGACCTGGCGGAAGCCGAAGGGCTCGGCGATCTGCTTTCAGCCGAAACCGAATTGCAGCGTCAGGCGGCAACCCGCGCGCTTGGCGGTGCGATCTCGCGCCAGGCGGAGAATTGGCGGGATCGGGTGCTGACACTCGGTGCGCAGGTCGAGGCAGTGCTCGATTTCTCCGACGAGGACGATGTCGAGGAGCTGCCCGGCGAATTCTTCGACGAGATTGCGGCATTGCGAGCGGAGATGGCCGATTGGCTGTCACGGCCCCCGGTCGAGCGCTTGCGCGAAGGCGTGCGCGTGGTTCTCGCAGGACCGCCGAATAGCGGCAAGTCTAGCCTTTTCAACGCTTTGGTAAGGGATGCGGCGGCAATCATCTCGCCCGTGGCAGGCACCACGCGGGACGCCATCGAGCGTCCCGTCGCGCTCGATGGCGTACCTCTCATACTGGTGGACACCGCCGGGCTGCGTGATGACAGCACGGATGCGATCGAGCGGATCGGTATCGAGAGAGCCGGGGCCCAGCTTGAGCGTGCGGATCTCGGTCTGTGGCTCGGCCCGGAAGGCGAAGGGCCGGAGGGCGCTATCGAAGTGGCGGCGCGGGCCGACGCGGAGGATTTCGAAACCAAGCAGGCGGCGCAGCATGTGGTTTCTGTCGTTACCGGTTTGGGTCTTCGCGAACTTGAGGCGGATATCGCCCGGCGAGCGCGATCGATACTTCCGAAACCGGGCGAGGCGGCTTTAAATGCCCGGCAACGCGCGGCGATAGGCGAGGCTGCCGATGCTCTAACTGCAATTGAGCGAGGGCAGGACTTTCTCGTCATGGGTGAGGAATTACGCCTCGCCCGCTGCGCTTTCGATGCCTTGCTTGGTCGCGCATCGACCGAAGATATGCTCGATGCGCTGTTCGGGCGTTTTTGCATCGGCAAATGATGTTCCACGTGAAACGTCAAGGCCGCGAACGGCTTTGACCCTGCGCGTGAGGGGCTCTAATGCGCGACCCATGGCGCAATTCGATATCATCGTCGTCGGTGGAGGGCATGCGGGCGTAGAGGCCGCAGCGATAGGCGCGCGCATGGGATTGCGGGTCGCGCTCGTCACCTTCGATCCGCAAACGGTCGGCGCGATGAGCTGCAATCCGGCGATCGGCGGATTGGGCAAGGGCCACCTCGTGCGCGAAGTCGATGCGCTTGACGGCGTGATCGGCCGCGCGGCGGACGCCGGCGCGATCCATTATCGCATGCTCAATCGCTCGAAGGGCAGTGCCGTTTGGGGGCCGCGCGTTCAGGCCGATCGCCATCTGTTCAAGCGTTCGGTGCAGGCGCAGCTAGCCACGCTTCCGACGCTCGAGATCGTGGCAGGGGAAGTCGCTGCACTCCGCTTCGTTGGCGAACGCGTGGTGGGCGTCGATCTCGGCGATGGAACGTCCGTGGAAGCACCGAAGGTCATTCTGTGCACCGGTACGTTCTTGGGAGGCATTCTCTATCGCGGAGAGGTTCGCCAGGAGGGTGGTCGGGTCGGGGAAAATGCCGCCCACCGCCTTGCCGATCAATTGCGCGGAGCCGACTTGCCGATGGCGCGCCTCAAGACGGGGACGCCCCCGCGCCTCGATGGGCGAACCATTGATTGGGCGCGGCTGGAAGAACAACCTTCGGACGGTGAGAGTTGGACGATGTCGTCGCTCTCCAGCGGGCGAATGAATCCGCAAATCTTCTGCGCGATTACGCGGACAAATCGATCGAGCCACGATATCATCCGTGCAAACCTAGATCGCTCGCCCTTGTTCAGCGGAGCGATCGCTGGGCAGGGGCCGCGCTATTGCCCGTCGATCGAAGACAAGATCCACCGCTTCGGTGATCGCGAAGGCCATCAGGTGTTTCTCGAGCCGGAAGGTTTGGGCACCCATTTGATCTATCCGAACGGGATCAGCACATCTCTGCCCGAAGACGTTCAATTGGCCATGCTGCGGAGCATGGAGGGGCTGCAACGCGTTGAGATGGTCGTGCCGGGTTATGCCGTGGAATATGACCACATCGATCCGCGCGCTTTGACCCGCGATTTGCAGGTCCGCGCGATTCCGGGCCTCTATTGCGCGGGCCAGATCAATGGCACGACCGGATATGAAGAGGCGGCGGCGCAAGGGCTGGTGGCGGGGATGCATGCGGCTGCGGACTGTCTGGACCGCGATCTGCCAGCACTCGATCGGGCAAATTCGTACATTGCAGTGATGGTCGACGATCTGACGCTTCACGGTGTGAGCGAACCTTATCGGATGCTCACATCGCGCGCCGAATACCGATTGCGGCTGCGTGCCGCGAATGCGGACACGCGCCTCACCCCGCTTGGTCAAGCGATCGGCTGCGTCGGCAAGGAGCGTGCGGCATGGTTCGTGCAGAGGCAGGAGCGTCTCGAACAGGCCCGATCGGCGCTGGAGACTTCCTTGGCTCCCAAGGAGCTCGCCGTGGCGGGTAATCCCGTTGAGCCCGTTGGCGCACCGCGAACAATCGCGGAGTGGCTCCAGCATCAATCGGTCGAAGCGGATGACCTGTCATCCTTTATGCCCGAAGACTGGGACTGGTCCGATCCGGTCGTGACCGAAGCGACCGAAGATGCCGCCTACGCGCCCTATCTGGCGCGGCAGGAAGCGGAATTGCGCGACTTGCGAGCCAATGATCATGTCCCGTTGGCACCGGAATTTCCGTATGCGGATGTCGCCGGCCTCTCGAACGAGATGATCGAGCGGCTTACTCGTGCGCGGCCCGACACGCTGGCTGCGGCGGCGCGTGTACCGGGTATCACGCCCGCCGCGCTGGCTGCGCTGCTGGTCCAGGCGCGCAGGCGCGAGAGCCAGGCAGCATGATCGCGACAGAGGAAGAAGCGCGAGCCTTCGTCGCCGCACGTTGCGACGCGAGCGTGCTCGATCGATTCGAGCATTTGATTGCGATGCTGCGTGAGGAAAATGAGCGGCAGAACTTGGTGGCTGCACGCAGCCTCGACGAGGTGTGGCTGCGCCACATTGCGGATTCGATCCAGCTGATGGATTACGTTTCGCATGAAACGCCCCTCTGGCTGGATCTCGGCACCGGTGCCGGATTTCCCGGTCTCGCGCTCGCGATAGCGCGTCCGGAACACCGCTTTCATCTGGTCGAATCGCGCAAGCGGCGTATCGAATGGCTTGCTGAAGCCATCGAGACTATCGGTCTCTCCAATTGCACGCTGCATGGAACGCGCCTCGAGCAGGTCGAGAGCTTCGAAGCCGATGTTATCACGGCGCGCGCCTTTGCCCCGTTGCCGAAGCTGCTGGACTTATCCGCACGCTTCTCCACAAAGGGAACGCGCTGGATCTTGCCCAAGGGGCGGTCGGCGGCGCAGGAAGTCGATGCGCTTCCGAAAAAGCGAAATGCGCTGTTCCACGTGGAACATTCGAAGACGGACGGTGAGGCGGGCATCATCGTGGGATCCGGACAGATAGAGGCACGGCCATGATCACAATCGCGATCGCCAATCAAAAGGGCGGTGTCGGCAAGACGACCACCGCGATCAACATCGCCACTGCGATGGCCGCGACCGGCTGGAAAACTCTGCTCGTCGATCTCGATCCGCAGGGAAACGCTTCGACCGGGCTGGGCATCGCCTCCAATGACGCTCGCCCAGGCCGCGCAGGGGACGGATGTTCCCGGCCTCGATATCGTACCCGCCACGCAGGATCTGTCGGGCGCGGAAGTCGAGCTTGTGGGCGTGGACGATCGCACCGCTCGCCTCGGTCAGGCGCTGTCGGAACGGAGCGGCTACGATATCTGTTTCATCGACTGCCCGCCTTCGCTGGGCCTTCTGACGCTCAACGCGCTTGGCGCGGCGGATACGCTGCTGGTACCGCTCCAGTGCGAATTCTTTGCTCTCGAAGGGCTCAGCCAGCTACTTCAGACCGTCGAACGGGTGCAGGAGCGTTTTAATCCCGATCTCGGCATCATCGGCGTGGTCCTTACGATGTTCGCCCGCCGCAACCGCCTGACGGACCAGGTTGCGGACGATGTGCGCGATTGCCTCGGCAATCTCGTCTTCGAAGCGGTCATCCCGCGCAATGTTCGCCTCTCGGAAGCGCCCAGCCATGGCCTACCGGCACTGATCTACGACCATGCATGCCCCGGCAGCCGCGCCTATATCGCTCTGGCGCGAGAATTGATCGGCCGCCTGCCGCAGGAAAGGAAAGCCGCATGAGTGCCGGGAACGAGGACGATCAGCGGCCCGGATCGCCTGCCGCAATCCGCAAGCGGAAGCTTGGCCGCGGGTTGGGCGCCTTGATGGGCGAGACTCGCCGCGAGGAGCCGGTCGCGGCGCCCGCGCGCAGTTCGAATGCTACACCGACCTCTAGCGAAGCAGATGCCGCTCCGGGCGAATCGCGCGAAGGTTTGCGCTCCATCCCGATCTCGGCGATCTCGCCGCTAGCAAATCAGCCTCGCACGCATTTCGATGAGGACGCACTCGCCGAACTCGCCGCATCGATCGCCGCGCGCGGGGTCATTCAGCCCATCATCGTCACGCCAGAAAGTAACAATCGTTACCGCCTTGTTGCGGGCGAGCGACGCTGGCGTGCCGCGCAAAAGGCGCGCCTGCACGATATTCCCGCCATCGTGCGCGAGCTGGATCCGCGTGAAATCACGGCTCTGGCGCTGATCGAAAATCTCCAACGCGAAGATCTCAACGCCGTCGAGGAAGCGCGCGCCTACAGCCGCCTCTCGGAAGGCGAGGGCATGACGCAGGCCGAGATCGCGGCGATGGTCGAAAAATCGCGCAGCCATGTGGCGAACACCATGCGCCTGCTGGCGCTTCCCTCGCAGGTTCTCGACTTGGTCGAGGTCGGCAAGCTCTCCATGGGCCACGCACGTGCCCTGATCGGCAACGAACAGGCGCTTAGACTCGCGGAGCAGGCGGTGCGGCAGGATCTGTCGGTGCGGGAAGTGGAGCGGATGGCCCGCGGCGATGCGCCCGCGAAGCCGAAGCGCAAGCCCGGTACCAGCGGCTCATCGCCCGTCGATGTCGATTTGGAAGCGGTGCAGACGCATCTGGAGGAGTTTCTGGGCCTTCAGGTCCGTATCAAGCCAGACGAGCCGGGCAAAGGCACGGTGAGCATCCGCTACCGCACACTCGACCAGCTCGATCTCGTCTGCCAGCGCCTGACCGGCGGAGAAATCTGACTTTTCAGGCGCTTGGCGGCAAGTCAGTCGACATAGACAGGCTGCTGCGCCACTTCGACCGTTACCGGTACGAGGAAATATTGCTGGCCCGGTACGGTCGTGGTGGCAGTGCCCGCCGTCTGACTGGCGCGGGCGAGGTAATCGTCCAGATAGGCGGCGCAATAGCCGCCATCTTCGCCGTAGCCTTCCCGATAGCGCCGCGCATCCTCACGATCGTCGATCGCATCGCCGACGACCGATCCGGCTACCGCGCCGGTCCCCGCACCGATCACGGTGCCGCCAACCCGATTCCCGCTTCCCGCAACGCGATTGCCGATAAGGCCTCCTGCTGCTGCGCCCACGACGGTCCCGATCAGACGTGCACGATCGCTTTCCTCGTAGGTTCCGACGCGCGCCCGACATTCGGCGAGCCACGCTTCGCGATCGAAACTGACCAATTGCCCGCCTCCGGGAAGATAGCCCGATTGCGGCGCGTTCTGAAAAGCGTAAGCGCCGCGATAAACCGGATAATTTTGAGCAGGAGCAGGTGCGCCCGCATAGGCAGTGCCGATTTGCGACGTTTCGCGATAGCTCTCGCCCGCCTGGCGAGGAGGAATCGAGCGGACGCCGCCACGCGGCGCGGCGGCCTCGACCACAGTCCCACCGATCGGCTGGACAACCGGATTGTATTCGAAGACCGGCTGCGTAACGTCCTGCGGCGGAAGGACGATCGCGCCGTCCGCCTGCGGTTCGACAGTCTGTGTGACGACGGTTTCCGCCGGCACGGCGTAGAGATAATCGCCGTCTTCATAGTAGATCGTCTGCGCGCCCGCGGCGCTCGCAAGCAAACCCGTTCCGGTCGCGAGTGCGGCGGCGAATGTTCGTACGGACATCATCATCTCCCTCTCGGCAAAGCGAGTCTGCGCCGCTTTGGTGCGGCGTTATATCCGTATGATATCACCATCGTCGAAGGTGCGTAAAACCGGCAGGGATGCGCTGTCCCCCTTTGGGGCGGATCGCGCTGAAAGTACGAATCAAATCCGCGAAGCCAGCATTTGGGCGAGCGCCTCGATCCCGTCACGATCCTGTTCGTCGAACCGCGCCCTGCTCGGGCTGTCGAGATCGATAACCGCGATCACTTTGTCGTCGCGCATTACCGGTACGACCAGTTCCGAAGCGGTTTCCGAATCGCAGGCGATATGGCCCGGAAACGCGTGCACGTCGGGGACAAGCTGAGTCTCCGCGCTTTCAGCCGCCGCGCCGCAGACGCCCTTGCCCTTCGGGATCCGGATACAGGCGGGCCGTCCGGCAAACGGGCCGAGGACCAGCTCCCCGTCGGGCGAGTTCGGATCGGTGCGATAGAAGCCGGTCCAGTTCACATCCGGCAGAAATTCCCACAGCAGTGCCGAGACATTGGCCATGTTCGCGACGCCGTCCGCCTCATCGGCGGTCAGAGCATCGGCAGCCGCGAGCAGGTCGCGATAGAGATCGGGCTTCGGTGTGCCATCGGCGGGTCGGAAATCGTACATGCCCGGCTAGCTAGGATGCACGCGCCATTGCCGCAAGGCGCGCAGCGGCCTAAACCTGTCGGTCATGAGAACTCGCACAAAAGTCCTGATCGGCGTCGTCATCGTTATCCTCCTGATCGCAGCGGCGATCTTCTACGTCACGCGCGGCGACCGGGCCGATCTGAGCGTGGACGAAGTGGCGGGGACCGATCCGACGCCTGACCGTGGGGCGCTTTGCCGAAGGGCTCGATAATCCGCGTGTGATTTATACGCTTCCCAATGGCGACGTGCTCGTCACTCTGACGCGCGCTCCGGCGAGCGAGGGGGGCGGGTTCTCCATTACCAATTTCATCGCCGGACTGTTGTTCGAGCAAGCTGGGGCGGCAGGCGTTTCGCCCGACGAGCTGGTATTGCTGCGCGATGCCGATGGCGACGGGCGGGCCGAACAGCGCGCCACGCTGACCGACGAGCTGGCCTCTCCTTCGGGCATCGCCTGGGGTGACGGGACGCTCTACGTCGCCAATCATGATGCCGTGCTGGCCTTCCCGTACGAGTTGGGAGCGACCAGTCTGGGAAGCCCTCGCAAGGTGATGGATCTGGCGCCCGGCGGCAATCACTGGATGCGTAATCTGATCCTCCATCCCGATGGCGATCGTCTCTATGTCGCAGTCGGATCGGCCTCGAATGTCGGTGAAAAGGGCATGGAGGCCGAAGAAGGCCGCGCTCTGATCTGGGAATACAATCTGGAAACGAACCGGCAGCGCGTGTTCGGTGCGGGGCTGCGCAACGCCAACGGTCTCGATTTCAGCCCCTGGTCGGGCGAGCTGTGGACCACGGTGAACGAGCGCGACATGCTTGGATCGGACCTCGTGCCCGATTACCTCACCAACGTGCCGGTCGGCGCGCAATACGGCTGGCCGTGGGTCTATTGGCGCGACAATATCGACGAGCGCGTCGATGCCCCGATGCCGGCCTACCTCACCGAATACGCCCGCCGTCCCGAATATGCGATGGGCCCGCATGTCGCAGCGCTCGGTTTCGTCTTCAGCGAAGAGGGCGCGCGCATGGGTCCGCAATTCGGCTCGGGCGCTTTCGTGGCGCGGCACGGCTCATGGAATCGCAAGCCTGCGTCGGGGTACGACGTGGTCTATGTCGCCTTCGATGCGCGCGGCAATCCGCAGGGCAAGCCGGTTCCGGTCCTGACCGGGTTCCTGACGGGCGAGGGCACTACGCGCGGCCGCCCCACCTGGGTCGACTGGGCCGAGGACGGGGCGCTTCTGGTGAGCGACGACACGGCCGGGATCATTTGGCGCGTGATCGCTCCGAATGCGCAGCCCGCCGCGGCGATCGAACGGCGGCAGGCGCGCTCGCTTCCGCCGCAGCGCGAACTGACCGGCGATCTGCGCGCCACCTTCGGGGATGACGATTACGCGCGGGAAGAACCCGCGCAGTAAGTCACGCCAGCAGGGCGCTGCTTTCCAGCGAATAGAGCAGGTCCGCGCCCGCAATCGCGCTGGCCTTCAGCCCCGCCGCTTCGGGCACGATCCGTTCGAGGAAGAAGCGCACGGTGATGGGTTTCGTCGCCGCGAGCGCAGGCGCGGCGCCTTGCGCGACCGCATCGCGCTGCTTCACCAGCTGCCATCCGGCGACGAGCACTGCCATCATGGTGCAGAAAGGAACGCTCCCCGCCAAACGATCGTCGAGCGAGGCTTCTTCGCGCATCCAGCGCGCCACGCCCGCGCAATCGCCGGCAAGCGCAAACAGGGTCGGCTCGTCCGAACAATCGCGCGCGATGCCTTCGAGGAAACCGATCAGGGCTTCGCCACCATCCAGGCCCAGCTTGCGCGTCACCAGATCGGCGGCCTGAATCCCGTTCGTGCCTTCGTAGATCGGAGCGATCCGGGAATCGCGCCAGTGCTGGGCGGCACCTGTCTCTTCGACATAGCCCATGCCGCCATGGACCTGGATGCCGAGGCTCGCGACCTCGGTGCCCGCATCGGTGCCCCAAGCCTTGATCAGCGGCACGCAGATATCGCCGCGCGCCTTGGCCGCTTCGTCGCCCAGAGTGCCGCGATCAGTCTGTCCGGCGGTGTAATAGAGCAGCGCCCGCATCCCTTCGGTCAGCGCCTTCATGCGCAGGATCATGCGGCGCACATCGGGGTGTTCGAGAATGGCCACGGGTTCCTTATCCCCCGAGCCTGCGCGCGCGGACTGGATGCGCTCGGCAGCGTAATCGGTCGCCTGCTGCGTCGCGCGCTCGCCGATCTGGACGCCCTGATTGCCGACATTGATGCGCGCATTGTTCATCATCGTGAACATCGCCGCGAGCCCGCGATTTTCGGCACCCACCAGCTCGCCCACGCATTCGCCATTGTCGCCATAGCTCATGACGCAGGTGGGCGAGGCGTTGATGCCGAGCTTGTGCTCGATGCTGACGCAGCGCAGATCATTGCGGCTGCCGAGCGATCCATCTGGTTTCACGTGGAACTTCGGCACGACGAACAGCGATATGCCGCGGCTGCCTTCGGGCGCGTTGGGCGTTCGTGCCAGGACGAGGTGGATGATATTCTCCGCCAGCTCGTGCTCGCCCCAGGTAATGTAAATCTTCTGGCCCTTGATCGACCATTTCCCGGCGTGCTCGCCGTCCTCGATCGAATGGGCGGTGGTCCGCAGAGCGCCGACATCGGAGCCCGCCTGCGGCTCGGTCAGGTTCATGGTGCCGGACCATGCCCCGCTGACCAATTGCGGAAGATACTTC
>LULJ01001703.1_pt2 | contig 10564 bp, 7 predicted proteins | sample 728171 | NCBI WGS metagenome assembly LULJ01 (sample SAMN03860292, study PRJNA289734) | marine metagenome | biome: seawater column; feature: ocean; material: water; isolation source: Red Sea water column Station 169 - depth 25m | place: Saudi Arabia: Red Sea | collected 2011-10-15 | depth 25 m
CGCGGAAACGCAAATCCTTGCCGACCGTCCGGAAGCGGGCCTCGGCCCGTTGGGCGGATTGTGTGCCGCGCTTCATTTCGCGCACGAAAAAGGTTTCGACGCCGTGCTGACCGTTCCGGTCGATGCGCATCCCATTGCCGACGATTTGCTCGCCACGCTGGAAGCACCCGGACCTGCCGTTATCGCCGACCACTGGCTGTTCGGCATCTGGCCGAGCGCTTTGGCGCAGAAACTTGAGAACCATCTGCACAGCGGCAATCGGTCCGTTCGGTCCTGGGTGGAGGCGTGCGGCGCGGATCGCGTCGAGTATCGCGGTCGCCCGCCGATCAATGTCAATGGGCCCCAGGCTCTGGCTGCGCTGGAGACAGGGATGGCGCTCGGCGCGGGGGCGGAGACCCATCCGGTGCGGGAGCTCGACTTCGAAACTCTCGACACTTCGGATGCGACACGCGTGGTTCCGGTCGAAATCCCGATCGCCATCGAGTTCAACGGCATCGGATATGCCGTGATGATGGCCACGCCGACCGATCTGGAAGATTTCGTGACCGGCTTCGCCCTTGCAGAAGGGTTGGCTCGCCCGGAAGAGATCGACGGGGTCGATTTATTTGAGACCGGGGGTGGCTGGGTCGCGCGCGCCAATCTGCCTGCGCGCAGTCATCAGCGTCTGCTGGAACGTGCTCGCAGCCGGGTTTCGGAAAGCAGCTGCGGCATATGCGGCATCGATTCCGTGGCGGCGGCGCTCGCCCCGATCGATCCCGTGGACGCGATTCCCACGGTCGGTCCCGCCGCGATCAAGCGCGCGCTCGATACCATGCGGTCGTATCAAAAGCTGGGCCTGGCCACCGGAGCCGCGCATGCCGCAGCCTTCTGCAATTCGGAAGGCGATATCGTTCTGGTCCGCGAGGATGTCGGAAGGCATAACGCGCTGGACAAGTTGATCGGGGCGCTCGGCCGCGCCGGGGTCGATCATCGGGAGGGGTTCGTACTTCTTACGGCCAGATGTAGCCAGGAGCTGGTCGAGAAGACGGTGCGAGCCGGGATTCCCATGCTGGCGACGATCAGCGCCCCGTCCAGCCTTGCCATCGCCCGAGCGCGCGAAGGCCGCCTGACCTTACTGGCGCTGGCGCGAAGCGACGATCCTCACCAGCTCTTCGCGAAGAACCGGCCTTAGCCGACTAACGGATGGCCAGCGCGTCGAGCACCTCCGCAATCGCGCCATAGACCCGAGCGAGTTGCTCGGCCGTGATGCAATAGGGCGGCATCACGTAGACGGTGTTACCCAGCGGGCGCAGCAGAACGCCGCGTTCGCGAAACATCGCCAGCATGCGCGGGGCGAGGTCCGAGAGGTAGCCGTCCGCTTCGCCCACATCTAATGCCGTGATCGTGCCCACCTGCCTGGCGCCGCGAACCAGAGCGTGGTTTTTCAATTGCTCCAGATGCTCTTCCTGTCGCCGGGCGAGCGTGGCGATCCGCTCGATCACCGGCTCCTCGCGCCAGATTGCGAGATTGGCGTTCGCCGCGGCGCAAGCGATCGGGTTCGCGGTATAGCTGGACGAATGGAAGAACATCCGCGCGCGATCGGGACTCAGATGCGCTTCGAAGACCGGCTCGCTCGCCATCGTCACTGCCAGCGGAACGGCGCCGCCTGTCAGCCCTTTCGACAGGCAGAGGATGTCGGGCTCGATCCCCGCCTGTTCGCAGGCCAGCAGCGTGCCCGTGCGGCCCCAGCCGGTCATCACCTCGTCCGCGATGAACAAGGTGCCGTATTTCGCACAGATGCTCCGCATTTCCGACAGGACACGCGCCGAATACATCAGCATGCCGCCTGCCCCCAGAACCAGCGGTTCGACGATGAAAGCGGCGGCTCCCTCCCTGCACGCGGCGTCCAGCGCGTCGTATGTCGCCTGCTCCAAGCCCGACGCTGGAAAGGGTATCGAGGTGACGTCGAACAGCAAGGGTTCGTAAGCGCGGTTGAAGGCCCCGCGTGCGCCGACCGACATGAACCGGAATCGGAGAAGAATACCCGCGTGAGAGTGTCGGGCATCAACGCCCGCAAGCCGCGCGCCAGATCTTCTGCGGGCCGATGCGTCCAGCCAGCGAAGATGATCTGGTCGAGCCGCGCCGCCTCCTCGGCGATGGCCGCCGCGATTTTCGGGTGTGCGTGGCCATGCGTCGTGACCCACCAAGACGAGATCGCATCGATCATCTCGCCGCCGTCCTTGCGGTACAATACCGCGCCATCGGCACGCGACACTTCCGGGATCGGTTCGTTCAATCCGTGCTGCGTAAAGGGGTGCCAAATGGGGGGCTTGCTCACTGGAAATCCTCCAGCGCGAAATTGTCGGAAAAGGCGAGCGCTAGCGAGTCCGCGTCGAGGGACTCGAGCATGGGCAGTCGTCCGAGCCGCCTGACGCCGCCGATGGCGCAGATCGTAGTCTCGCTATCCTCCTCCGCCGCGCCGACGAAGGCCATGCCGTGGATCGATATTCCGCGACTGCGTAGCGCTTCGATGGTGAGAAGCGAGTGGTTGATCGTGCCGAGCCCGGTGCGCGCGACGATCACCACTGGCGCGCGCCACGCCGCGAACAGATCGGCATAGAGCAGTGTCCGCGTGACCGGGACCAGCGCCCCGCCCGCCCCTTCGACCACCAACGGCGTCGAAAGCCGGTAGGCTTCCGGCAGGATGTGGGCACCGGGCCCGGCCAGCGCCGCGACCCGCTCGCGATCGGACCCGTCGTCGAGTCCGGCCTGCACCGGCTTCCAGTACGTCGCGCCTAGCGCGCGCGTCAGGCCTGCGGCAAACACGGTTTTGCCGATATCCGTATCGGTGCCAGTGACGATGAAGGTCCGGCTCACAATAGCCTCCCCAGAATTTCCGCGAGATCGCGAATGTCGCTTTCCTCGCTGTTGAGCGTAATCGATACCCGCAGCCGCGAAGTGCCTGCGGGCACGGTCGGCGGACGAATACCGCGTATGTCGAAGCCGTTATCCTGCAGCGCGCCCGCGATCCGCATGGTGCGCGCCTCGTCGCGCAGCACGATGGGTTGGATATGCGTCCCGCTGGGCGCGAAACCGAGCGATGCGAAGGCGTCCGCAGCCGATGTGGCGAGCGCGCGGAGGCGCTCGCGCCGCTCGTCGGCCTGTTCCACGATCCGCAGGCTCGCCCGCACGCGGCCTCGATTGACCAGGAAATCGCGGAACAGCGCCGGGCCCAGGATCAACCCGCCTTCGCAGCCGATCGCCTTGCCGCAGGTCACCAGCGAGACGACGTTTTCGCGCCCCGCGAAACCGGCGGCCAGCCCGCGTCCGTCCGGGCCGAAAACCCCCGCGGCGTGCGCTTCGTCCATCACGAGGACTGCGCCCGTTCGCTCGGCAAGCGCGAGGAATTCTTCGATCCGCGCGCGATCGCCATCCATGCTGTACAGCGTCTCGATCGCGATCCAGGGCGTGCCGATCCCGCCTGCCGCGCGCCAATCGGCGATCGCATCGGACGCTGCGTCCACATCGTTGTGAGCGAAGCTCACGCGGGGCGCGCGCGACAATTTCATGCCCTCATGCGCACTCGCGTGGATGAGGCTGTCATGCACGATAAGATCATCGGGCTGGGGCAGGGTCGAGAAGATCAGGCTGTTCGCAGCAAAGCCCGATCCGACGAACAGGGCGCTCTCGCTGCCGAAAAAGCGCGCTGCCTCGGCCTCCAGCGCCTCGTGCTCCACCGTATTGCCTCGCAGCAGACGCGATCCCCCGGACCCGAGCGCCACACCACGCTCCAGCGCCTCGACAGCAGCGTCGCGCAAGTCCTGCGATCCGGCGAGGCCGAGATAATCGTTCGAGGAAAAGTCGCGCCCCGACGAAAGCACGAGGCTACGGCGACGGTGGACGCGTTCGAGGGAGTCGAGATCGTTACGGTAGAAGCGGGAAATCATGGGCGCCGCCGCCTTAGGGAGGCGATGCGATGGTGAAAACCCCTCCGTCCGGCGGCAAGCTGCGAGGCTGGCGCCGCAGCCGGTCGCAATCATGAAGGCACCATGGGATCCGTGCAACTTGAGAGAGAGGCTGCCTTCCAGCCATCCCATCAGATCGCGTAGGAATTTCTTAATGCCCGGCGTATATCTATGAAATTATAGACTTAATGGACCGAAAGTTTGACGCAATTAACGTAGGCAATTGGGGGCGGAGTCGTGGCTAAGATTTTTCTCGTAGACGACGATGAGATTACTGCCCAGGTAGCCAGCGAGGCGTTCTTCGATGCCGGCCATACATTCGGTTGGCTGGAAGACGGGCAAGAAGCGCTCCACACCATCCGATGCAGGCGCCCTGACGCCGTTATTCTCGACCAGAGAATGCCCGGAATGCCTGGGATGGAATTGCTTCGCGAACTTAGGCGGGACGCCAAAACAACGCTGCTTCCGGTCATGATGCTGTCGGCCGTTGCCAGCCAGAACGACCAGTCCATCGCATTCTACGAGGGTGCCGACGACTATCTCACCAAACCCTTCGATGCCGAGATGCTGGTCTTCCGGGTCGAAGAGCTACTTGGACGATCGCGAAGGGTTCTTGCGAGCTGACCGATCCGCGTGAGGCGATCTAACGATCGTTGAGACACTCGAATGGCGCGCCCGGCAGGACTCGAACCTGCTGCCTCAAGATTAGAAGTCTCGCGCTCTATCCAGATGAGCTACGGGCGCGCGCCGGGGGCGTCATAACGCCGCTTTGCGAGCAGGCCAATCGTGGATAGACAGGCCGATAATGGAAAAGCCCGAAATTCCGCGCGAAACCGCGCCGCATGAAAGCCCACGCTTCCGCTATTTCGATCTCGTCATGGCAGGCTTCGTCACCGTTCTCCTGCTGTCGAACATCATCGGCGCGGCCAAGCTTTCCGCCGTGCCCTTGCCGTTCTGGCCCAATGGATGGTGGCCCGCCGCCGACGGCACTTTCATCTTCGGCGCAGGCATCCTGTTCTTCCCTGTCAGCTACGTGCTGGGCGACGTACTGACCGAGGTGTACGGCTACGCCCGCGCCCGGCGCGTAATCTGGGCGGGCTTTGCGGCGCTGATCTTCATGGCGGCGATGAGCGCAGTCGTCGTGGCGATGCCCCCGGCAGCCAGCTGGACGGGCCAGGATGCTTACGAGCAGGTTTTCGGCCTCGTCCCGCGGATCGTTCTCGCCTCGATCGTCGCTTTCTGGGCGGGCGAATTCGTCAATTCCTTCGTCATGGCGAAGATGAAGATCTGGACCAGGGGCCGTGCGCTGTGGACGCGCACAATCGGATCGACGGTGGTCGGCCAGGGCGTGGACAGCCTGCTGTTCTATCCGATCGCGTTTCTCGGCGTCTGGGAGACGGGCGACGTCCTGCTGGTGATGGTCACGAACTGGGCGCTGAAGGTTTTGTGGGAAGCGGTGCTGACCCCCGTTACCTATGCCGTCGTCGGCTGGCTGAAACGACGCGAAGGGCTCGAAGCGCCCACCGCGATGCCGTAGCGCCGGGGATCGAGCGTGAAGATATTCGTGAAGTTCCCCGAGCTCGCATCGGTCACGTAAAGCCCCGTGATCGAGTTCGCATCGAAGATGTTCTGGACGAAACCGCGCACGAAGAAACGATTGTCCGGACCGTTCAGCTGGATCTGCGCATTCGCCTGCACGAAAGGCTCGATCCGGTTGACCCGTCCGTTGAACACATTGCCGAACTGCTCGCCCGTCAGCGCGAGGTCGAAGCGCGGGATCAGGCTCATGCCATTGTCGAAACGCATGGTGTATTGCGCACCGACCGAGGCCTTGAGATTGGGCGCCTGCGGCAACGTGTTGCCGCGCAGATTGACCTCTACCCCCGGACTCAGCACCTGAATGCCGCCGAAGGCCGGACCGATCGCCGCCGCCTGCTGGGCCAGCACCGAACAGATCGAGAAAGCACCGGTCGATGCGATCCCTCCGTCTGACGGGAAGGCGGTCGGCCCGCGTAAGCCCAGTGCGGGGTTGACTGCCGAAACGAAAGCGCGCGCCCCCGCTCCGGTCACCGCGCAAAGCGAACCGTTCGAGATATCCTTGATGATGACGGCATTGGGATCGCCGCCGCCAGGATCGCGCGGATTGCTGAAGAACTGATCGCCCGCCACCTTTGCGCTCAGAACGCTCAGATTCATGTTGATCAGCAGATCGTCGCTCGGGCGGAACACGGTTTCCAGCTCGGCACCGTAGATGTCGGCATCGATCGTATCGTTGACCGAGGTGCGCGCGACGATGCGGCTGAGCTGCAGATTCTTGTACTTGTAGTAGAAGCCGGTGAGATTGATCTGCGCCGCGCCATTCAGGAAGATGTTCTTCGATCCGATCTCGAACGCGTCAATCTGCTCGGAATCGAAGCTTTCCGGCACGGCGAAAACCGGAGCGAGCGGCGGATTGATACCGCCCGATTTGTAGCCACGCGAATAGCTGACATAGAGGTTGTTGTCGGGCGTGATCTCGTAATCGAGCACGGCACGTCCGGTGATCGCATCGAACGAAACGCTGCGTTCCTGCAACAGCTGGTTGCCCGCTAGCCCCGCATCGGCGTCGAACGTGCCGACGAAGGGGGAAGCGAACGGATCGCCGTCATTGCTGAACGGGTTCAGGAAATTGGCAAACGTTGTGCGCGCGGCCACGGACTTGCTGTCGTCGTTGTAACGGATACCGCCGGTGAAAGTCAGCCGGTCGGTAAGATCGACATAGGCTTCCGCGAAGATGCCAAAACTCTCCAGCTTGAAGTCGGTCGTGTTGTTCCGATACATCGACGTTGCGAGATAGGATGGCGGCAGGCCGTTCGCGAAAGCGGAGAACGTTCCGAGAATGCCCGCGGCGTAATCGAGGCCGAACGAGTTCACGTAGTAACTGTTCTCGCTCACCTCCGTCTCGGCATAGATGCCGCCGATCAGGAAGTTGAACGGCCCGTCGAAATCGCTGCTCAGGATCGCTTCTGCAGACCAGGCGGTCTGGTCCTGGTTCGAACGGTCGAAGGCCAGCGGGACGCTGGAGCACAGCGAATTGCCTTCGAAGGCGCCGCGATTGCCTTCGTCATTGTCGGACGTGCAGAGCGGTCCACCCGGCCCCTGCGGGGTGAGCGCAGAAGCGATCGGCGCGAAATAGGCGTTCGATCCCGGTACGAAGGCGGGAAATGGCGGCGCGAGGCCGGTGGGCAGGCCGTTCGCGGCAAAGAAGGCCAGCGTGTTGAGCGCGGTCGCATAGCCCGACCGGTCGAGCACGCCGAGATTGTAGTCCTGACGCGAATCGACGCTGGTTTCCTGATAGAGGCCCGTTAGCGACAGGTTCATCGAACCCAATTGCTGGTCGAGATGCGCCTGCACCTGCAGTTCATCGGCGAAATAGTCGGGCGTGAAGGCCGTATTGACCGTGCGCACATCGTCTGGCTCGTCGAAATTGGCATAGCCGTCACGGCCGTAAACGCTGCCCAGGCCGAGCACGGCCGGGATGCCCTGAATGCGGAACAATTCCTGCGAACTCAGCACGGTGGCAAGCGTGGAGTTGGCGTTGGTCTTGTCGAAATCGAGCCGGTTGTTGAGGCAGCCGAGCACTCCGGTGGGGTCGCGCTGGCACAGCTGTTTCTGGATGCGTAGCCGGTCGTCGTTCTCGCGGAAATAATACCCCATGAGGTCGATCGTGGTGCTGGCGGTGGGCTCGAAGCGCAGCGAACCGCGCACCGCATACATGTCGCGCCCGTCGATCTGGGAATCGTCGAACAGATTGGTCGTGAACCCGTCCCGGTTCAGATAGAAGCCCGCCACGCGCGCCGCCAGGCTGTCACCCAGGGGCACGTTGATCATCCCCTTGGCCTTGATGCTGTCGTAATTGCCGTATTCGAATTCGGCGGCCCCGGCGAATTGGCCCATTTCAGGCTTCGCGGTGACGACGTTGACCACGCCGGATGTCGCGTTGCGACCGAACAGAGTTCCCTGCGGCCCGCGCAGCACCTCGATCCGCTCGAGATCGAAATATTCGGTTTCGAACAGGCGCGTGCCGAACAGCGGCGATCCGTTGGTGTGGATCGCCGTCGCGCTGTCGCAGGTCACGCCTACGCACAGATCGCCGATCCCGCGAATGGTGAAGCTCGACGCGGTAAAGTTCGATTTGGTGAAGGAAACGTTGGGAAGCGTCAGCTGAAGGTCCGCCGCGTTCTCGATCTGCTGCGCTTCAAGCGCTTCGGCGTCGAAAGCGCTGACTGCGATGGGAACTTCCTGAAGGCTCTGGCTCTGTCGCTGGGCAGTGACGATGATGGTCGGCGAATTGATCTGCGGATCTTCGAGATCGCTGTCGCCTGCCGATTGCGCCTGAGCTGGAATTGCGAATGCACCGGCGCACAGACCGGCCAATAGAGTGGCCTTAACCCTCATGTTTCCTCTCCCTGTCGATGCCGCTTTCCTGCGGTCTATCGCAGACAGGCTAACACAAAGCAGGCCCTTGGCAAGTCCCCTGCGCAGCAATATTACACGATGTGGAAATCCCGTGGTGTACGCAGAGACGATCGCGCGGTTCGTCCGCGCAAGATTCTAATGCGTCACACGAGGTCGGCGCTGAGCGAAATATGACTGATCCCGCGTCCGCCGCGATCGTCGCGGCCCAGCTGGACCAGCACGTCGATCACGCTGGCGGCATAGGCGATCGTATCGCTGCGGGTCAGCCCGATGCCGGTCTGCATCACCATCAGCGACAATTGTTCGAGCGCGCCGCGCAGGCTGTTGGCGTGGATGGTGGAAAAGCTGCCCGGATGGCCGGTATTGATGGCGCGCAAGAAGCTGACGCTTTCCGATCCGCGCAATTCGCCGAGCACGATCCGGTCGGGCCGAAGGCGCAGGGCGGCCTGGAGCAGTTCGTTCGACGTGACCTTGGCTTCGCCCAGCTCGCCCTTCACCGCAACCAGGCCGACGCCGTTTTCGCCCGGCAGTTTCAGTTCGGGCGTATCCTCGACCAGCACCACACGCTCGTGCTTGGGAATTTCGCCGAGCATGGCGTTGAGGAACGTCGTCTTGCCGGTGCTGGTGCCGCCCGAGATCAGGATGGTACGGCGCTGGCGGATCGCTTCGCGCAGGAACGGAATCGGCTCCTGCTGCGGATCGGGCATGGCGCCGTGGACGGCGGGGCGCAGTGGCCCGCGATCGTAAGCGTCGAGCGGTAGGTCGAGCCTGCGGTGACGGCGGATCGCCATCGCCCAGTGGCGGCGCGAGGCCGGTGGGCCGCAGAACTGGACGCGCGCCCCATCGGGCAGCGTCGCGCCCAGAAGCGGATGTTCGCGATTGATCCCCTGATGGCTGACGCGCGCGACCTGTTCGGCCAGGCGCTGGATCAGCCGGTCGTCGATTTCGGGCATGCGATGGCATTGCATGCCGGGACGCGCGCTGTCCTCCACCCACACTTCGCCCGGACCGTTGACGAGGATTTCCGTGACGGTGTCGCGATCCAGCCACTCGCGAAAAGGGGCGAGATAGGCGTCGAGATAGACGCTGCGCTCGCCGATGACGGGCTGAGGATCGACGTCCTCGGGCTGGCCCTGAAAGGGGTGGATCTCGGCGCTCATCGCGTCTCCGTCCGGCTCAGCTGACCTGCGTGAAATCGAGATCGCGCGCGGTGAAGATACGGATCGGTTCGCCCTGGCGCACGCGCACCGTCGGGCTGCGCTGGCTGTCCTGCTGCGCCGCCGTAGCCGCAGCGGAGGTGCCCGCGCCGCCAAGTACCACCGCGCCCGCCCCGCCGGTCGCCAGCGTGCCAAGTCCGCCGACGACGGACAGGAGCATGGCCGATCCGAAGCGGCTGAAGAACCCGTCGCCCGAGACCTTGCCGGCGAGGCCCGTCGTTCCGTCGAACCCAATCGCGGGCGAGGCGAGATTGACCGAAGCCCCATCGGGCCGGATCAGGCGCGTCCAGATGACATAGGCGCGCTTCTGCCCGCCTTGGATGCCGGACTGGTATTGGCCGATCAGGCGGCTGGACCGGGGCACGAGCACGCGCGTCCCGTCGAAGCTGCGCACGTCCTGGCTCACGACCGCGCGGACATAGCCGGGTACGTTGGTGTCGATCGCGGTTTCGAGCACGGCGGGAATCAGCGTGCCCTGCGTGACCGTGGTGCCCGGATTGGCCATGGCCTGCGCGCGCGCCGGAGCGCCGCCGACACCGCCGACGCGGCTGGCGAAATCGCCGGGCGAATTGCCCGCCGTCACCGCGCTCTCGCCTGCGGCAGGCGTGCCGGTTTCACCCGGAGCGAGCCTGGCGGGCGATGCACCGGAATCGAACACAACCGTGGGGCTGGCATAGGGATTGCCCATCGGAGTCGGCGTGACCAGCGGCGGGGCGGAATAGACCGGGGACGGTGCCGGATCGGCCTGATAGCCCTGTGCGGGCGTCACCGCCGCTTCGGGAATGACCATCCCCTGGGGAACCTGCTGATCGACAGCCGCCTGTTGCGGTGCGGGCTGGACCTGCTGGCCGCCGACGCCCTCGGGCTCTTCCATCCGCGCCGAGCTCATGCTCCAGAGCGTGACCAGACCAAGCCCCGCGACCAGCGCGATGCCCGCCACCATGC
>LULJ01000657.1_pt1 | contig 10559 bp, 9 predicted proteins | sample 728171 | NCBI WGS metagenome assembly LULJ01 (sample SAMN03860292, study PRJNA289734) | marine metagenome | biome: seawater column; feature: ocean; material: water; isolation source: Red Sea water column Station 169 - depth 25m | place: Saudi Arabia: Red Sea | collected 2011-10-15 | depth 25 m
TCTCTTCAAAATCGTCCACATGGATTAGAAATAATTATTACTGGAAGAGCAGCCCCGCCCTCTTTGGTAAGAATATCTCAACTCCATTCAGAAATGAGACCACGTTTGATAGGAGACTCAGCAGAAATAAACAAACAAAGTAGTTCAAGTGGTGGAATTGAGATTTATACAGGTGAAGGAAAGGGTAAATCCACAAGTGCACTCGGTAAGGCTCTTCAAGCTATCGGTAAAGGAATATCTCAAGATAAAAGTCATAGAGTTTTAATATTACAGTGGTTAAAAGGTGGAAATGGATATACCGAAGATGCTGCCATAGAAGCTTTGAGAGAGAGTTACCCTCATTTAGTAGATCATTTGCGTTCAGGCAGAGATGCCATCGTATGGAGAGGTCAGCAACAACCAATTGATTATGTTGAGGCTGAAAGAGCATGGGAAATTGCTAAAGCTGCTATTTTGTCTGGCTTGTATAAAACAATCATTTTAGATGAATTGAATCCAACTGTTGATTTAGAGTTGTTACCTGTGGAATCAATACATCAAACGCTCTTAAAAAAACCAGCAGATACAGAAGTTGTAATTACTGGGAGGTGTAAAAATGAACCTTCATACTTTGAACTAGCTGATGTTTACTCTGAAATGGTTTGTCATAAGCATTATGCAAATGTGGGAGTTGATTTAAAAAGAGGAGTTGATTACTAACTTATTCTTAAAAAATTATTTGCACAATATTTTTTTATTTTTTCAATGCCGCCTTCAATAGATCTTGACTGAATTTTGAATTTAGACAAGATTCTTGAAGCTTTTTCAGAGCGTTTCCCCGATTTACATATAGTGAAAACCTCTTTATTTAAACTTTCTTTTTGAATAAATTTTAAGTCAGATTCTTGCTTCAAATGACTCAGGGGAATTGAGATAGATCCCTCTATTGCGGATTTATATTATAAAAGCTCTCAAACTGAGACAGATTTTTTATTCGTTTATTTAACTGATCACTTTTTAGATGTAATTTTTTCATATTCATATTCAATAGATCACAAATTAAAATCTTTCCATCTAAAATTTCACCTTTTTTCAAAATGATTTTGATAATTTCATTAACTTGAAGAATTCCTATTAAACCTGTTGAAACACCCACAACCCCGTATTCTGCACAACTAGGGGCAGCATTTTTTGAAGGTGATTCTGGAAGTAAGTCTCTTAAATTAGGACTATTTTTATATAAATTGAAAACACTCACTTGCCCTTCAAAGCCTTGTACACTTCCAAAGACTAGGGGTTTATTTAATATCAGGCATGAATCATTTATTAAATATCTTGTGCCAAAGTTATCCGAGCAATCACAAATAACATCAAACTCCTTTATTAATTCAAGAGCATTTTTAGGATTAATTCTCTGATTGAATTTTTTAATTCTTTCCCGAGCAGAATCAATTTTAAGATTGCCAATAGTATTTGTTTCATGAATTATCTGTCTCTGGAGATTAGACTTTTCAACTTGATCGTTATCAACTATTCCAATTCTCCCAATTCCTGCTGCAGCTAGATAAAGCAAAACGGAAGAACCAAGCCCACCTGCTCCAATGCATAATACTGAGCTGTTTTTAAGATTTAGTTGGCCCTCATAACCTATCTCTTTGAGGGTCAAATGTTTTTGATATCTTTCTTCTTCATCTGAGTCTAAGAAATTAATTTTTATATCTTTGGACATTGAAATCCTTTAATTTTTGCGAGATAAACTATGAAAATATAATAATTAAAATAAAAATTTTAGACTTTTAAATTTTTCTTATTACTCTAATTTATTAATGTTTTTGTTAGAACTAGACCATAATGTGAAGTTTTTATAAATCAATTTTAAGTTTAAATATCTTCAGAAAGCATATATACCAACGCCTCTAAAAAAATACAAAATGTTTCGGTTCGGAATTTTGCACAACAAAAAGGTAGTCAATAGACGTTTTTTCCGATACTGTCTGGTTCATATATTAAGTTTACTGAATTCATGAGTGATAACACTCCAGAGTCAAACCAAGACTCCGGCTCCGATACAAGCTCAGAAACCAAAAGTTTTTCAGAGAAGTACTCTGATGTTATGGGAAAAGTCAACGAAACCCTTGGTAATGTTGATTGGACTCAAATGGGCAAGTACGGCAAGGCGGCAGGCATAATTGCTGTTGTCGTAATAGCTCAGATAATAATTAAAGTTGTCATTGACACGATAAACTTTTTCCCAATTCTTCCTGGTTTACTAGAACTGCTAGGGGTCATTGTTGTCGGTCAATGGAGCTGGCAAAATCTTCGTACCAGTGAAAATCGTGAAGCTGTTCTAGATAAGGTACAAAATCTTAAGAAGACATATTTAGGGTAGTTAAAGATTACATATTAAGAATTGCTTTTACGTAATCTTCAACTTGGTTTAAGTACCCTCCTCCAAACATATTGGCGTGATTCAATATGTGATAAAAATTATAAATAATAATTCTTTTTTCAAATCCGTTTTTTATAGGAAAAATTCTATGGTATTCTTCATAAAATTCTTTTCTAAAACCTCCAAATAGTTTTGTCATAGCTATATCTACTTCATTATCTGCCCACCAAGATGCAGGGTCAAATATAACCCCCTTTCCATTTTTGTCCATTCCTGCATTGCCTGACCATAAATCACCATGAACTAGAGCATTTATTGGTTTGTGATTCAGCAATTCTGATTTAATTTTTTCTTTAACTTTATTTATAATTTCTTTATCTAAAATTCTCGATTTAAGACTTAATAATTGAGGTATTATCCTTAAGTTTAAAAAACAATCTATCCAATTATCTTCCAAGCCTTTTTTCTGATCTGTTGTTCCGATAAAACCCTCAACTGGAAACCCAAACATTTTGGGGTTAGATTCAGCTGATTTCAAGTGCAATTCACCTAAACCTTTTCCAAGCTTTTTTTGGTCAAAGTTATGCATATCTATCCATTCAATTAAAAGAATCTCTATATTTTTTATATTTTTATATGCAATAACTTCAGGAATAACTAAGTTTTCTTGATTAATATATTTTCTCAAATTTTGGAGACAATATTTTTCAAATTCAAGAAATTTTTTGTTTCTAATGTTTCTTTTAAGGAATAACTTTTTGTTTGAGAATTCTATTCGCCATGCATTATGAATATCGCCACCATGTACTTGTTCAATACTTTTTGGATAGGTTTCACCTAATTCTTCACAAATTTCGTTAATTTCAATAGGAGATAATTTTTGCATTTTAATGAAAAAGTCTGAAGTTATTGTTGTAGGCGCCGGTATAGCAGGACTAACTTCTGCAGCGATTTTATCAAAACAAGGCTTATCAGTGACTTTAATCGAATCTCATACTCAAGCCGGAGGATGTGCCGGTACTTTTAAAAGAAAGAATTATACTTTCGATGTTGGCGCAACTCAGGTTGCTGGTTTAGAGAAGGGAGGAATACATTCTAGAATTTTTGATTTTTTAGATATTCCATCCCCAGAAGCCACAATTTTAGACCCTGCTTGCATTGTTGATTTAAATGATGGTGGTAATCCTATACCTATTTGGTATGAAAAAAGTAAATGGATTGCTGAACGAGAAATGCAGTTTCCTGGGAGTCAAAGATTTTGGAAGCTTTGTACCCTAATACATGAAAGTAATTGGATATTTGCTAATAATAATCCTGTATTACCAATAAGTAATTTTTGGGATTTTTCTCAACTTCTCAAAGCACTAGTACCTTCAAACCTTGTCACAGGTATCTTACTTAAATCTACTATTTTTGATCTATTGCGGATATGTGGATTATCCAAGAATGAGCGCTTGATTAAATTCTTAAATCTTCAACTAAAACTTTATTCTCAAGAGGACGTTTATAGTACTGCAGCATTATATGGATCTACTGTTCTTCAGATGTGTCAACAGCCACATGGTCTGTGGCATCTTAAAAAATCTATGCAGTCTTTAAGTGAATCATTAGAAAGTTCATTAATTAAAACTGGAGTTAATTTAATTTTTGGACAAGAAGTTAATTCTATAACTTTTGACGACGTAAATATGTGTTGGCAACTATCTGCTAATTCGAAAAAAAAATCATTTATTTATCAAGCAAAAGATGTGATTTATACCGCACCTCCACAATCTTTGCTCAAGCATTTGAAAGATCCTTTAGAAAGAAAAAAAAATTATAAAAATCGACTTAATAATTTGCCTGATCCAAGTGGAGCTGTAGTTTTTTATTCAGCATTAAAAAAGGAACATATTAAAAAAACATTCTCCAATCATTATCAATTTGTTTCAAAAGAATTTTGTTCGTTATTTGTATCAATTAGTGATGATGGTGATGGAAGAGCGCCAAAAGGTGAGGTTACTTTAATTGCCAGTATCTTTACCAAAACTAAAGATTGGTTTGATCTAGATAAACAAACTTACTTAAAGAAAAAAAATGGTTTCATGAAAAAAATATCCCTTGAATTGGAAAGTCAATTTGATATTGATCCTGAAAAATGGCTACATAGAGAATTAGCAACTCCATTGGGCTTTGAAAAATGGACAAAAAGACCTAATGGAATAGTAGGCGGGCTTGGTCAAAATCCAGATATTTTTGGTTTATTTGGATTATCAAGTAGGACACCTTTTGAAGGTTTATGGTTATGTGGAGATTCGATTTATCCAGGAGAGGGGACTGCAGGTGTTAGTCAGTCTGCATTAATGGTTTCAAGGCAAATTTTAGCTTCCAAAGGTATAGAAAATTTTAGTTTATAAAATTTTGTCTGTTTTCTTTTGCTTCAGCAAGTTTTTTAGAAAGTAAATCCCAATTTTTTTCTTTAATAAGAGATTCCAGTATATTCAGCTTATTTTTAAAATTATTTATGGAATTTAAAACATTAATCTGATTATTAATAGCTAAATCTAGGCCTAGTTGTTCATTGCCTCCGCCAACTCTCGAAGTGTCAGCAAATCCTGTAGCAGCTAATTTTTGCGAGAGATCTAATAAAGATTGATTATTTTTTGTTTGCGCAGTTTCTATGAGGGCAGAAGCTAAAAATATAGGCAAATGAGAAATTAGAGATACTGCTTCATCATGCTCTTTTGGCGAAGCTTGGCAAATTTCACAATCCATTGATTTTATGAGCTCGGAAATAGTTCTGACTGAATTTAAATCACTATTTTGTGTTGGGGTAATAATCCATTTTGCATTTTTAAAAAGACCTTCAAAACCTGAATCAACTCCTTTTTTTTCTGTGCCTGCCATTGGATGAGATCCAATAAATAGAGGATGTGAATTTTCCCATGTATTTACAATTGGTTCTTTTACAGACCCTACATCAGTTAGTATTGTTTCCTGAGGTATTGATGCTACTAATTGTTGCGACGGACTGATCAAATCTTTGATAGGCAATGCCAAAATTATTAGCTCACATTTTTTTAATAAGCTCAGATCACAGCTAACAAAATTTGCAAGTTTTTTATCCTTAGCTTTTTTTTCATTAAATTCATTATTTGCTATTCCATAAATTGTATGATTTAGACTTTGGAGTTTTAATCCTAAAGAACCACCAATTAATCCTAATCCTACTATTCCAATTTTCATAAATTAATTAATTCAAGACCCTCTTTTATTGATACCAATTTTTTGTATATTAGGTTCATAAATTTTGCATGTTTTTGAAATTAAATTAATTATAAATGCTTGAAATTTTAAGTCATCAATATTTGAAAAATTTTTTGAGAGATCAAAGTATTAATTGGGAGCACATATATTCTTTTGGGAGGATAGTTTCCAAATGTATTGAAAATGATTCTACCTATCTAATTAATTCAGAAATTTTCTCTAGCTATGATTGGTTACCTCCAATTTTGATTTCTTTATTTTTAAAGGAAGAGGATTCAACTTTTATTTTATCTAAAGAAAAAATCCAATTTATAAGCCAATTTCAGATTGATTCATTGAAAAATCTAGGTTTTAATTTTATTTTGAAAAATGATCAATTTATTTTTGCAAATCATCATGTTCACTTGATAACTATCCAAAATTTTCTTAATGATCCCAATTCTCGTAATCTTAGAAATCATCGAATAGTTTATTCAGGAATTGAGGATATAAAACAGGATTTAAAAAATCATTTTAGGATTTCTTTACTTAAAAAGGATTGGACAAAAAATTTTAAAGAATTTGAATTAATCAATCAAAAATTTATAAAAGTATATGATTCGTTGAAGAAAAAGTTCTTCTTGAGAAAGGTCTTAGGAAATAGTTATATCAATTTAGATGAAAAAGAAATTAGTTTCTTGTCAAACTTTTTTCATGAAAATTCTTTTTTTTCTGATAAATTTTTAAGCGTCAACAAAGCATTATCTCAAGGTTGGGCATGCTGGGTAAAGTTAAACGATACAAATTTAGATTGGAATTTGTATTTACAGCCAATAGATGAACTTTTTCAAATTAAGGAATTTTTTTCAAATAATAAATTTGTTTTTTTATCAGCATTGAGAAAAGATAATTTTTTCCAAATGTATTTTAAAAAGCATAGTTTAGATATTGACTTGGTTATTAATTTTAAGAGTAATTTTGAAGAGAAAAAGATTTCTTTATATATACCCTCTAAACAGTTGCTTCCTAATAATCCTCTTTTTACCAATTCAATCTTGGACAAATGCAAAAAGTTAATACTTTTTAGAAAGGGTTTAACTTTAGTGTTGTCTGATGATATTGATTTAAAAACTAATCTTGCTACAGAATTAGCTTCTACTTACGGGAAGAGAGTATTGCTAGAGACAATTCCCTCAGGTAGAAATGAAATCCTTTGCTCTAGTTTTGACTGGTGGATTATGAATTCTTATTTAATTCAAATTCCAGAACAAATTATCATTCCTTTACTTCCGATTCCGAATATGTCAGAACCCATTAATGCAATTACTGTCTCTCATAAAAAGAAGCTTTCTCAAGATTGGTTTAGAGACTTCTTTCTTCCTCAAGCTAGAATTAAACTTGAAAGATCTATTTCTCCTTTAAGAAGAAATTCAGGTAAGTTAATAATCCTAGATGGAAGAGCAAATAAAAGAAACTGGGGAAGATTACTTTTGCAAAACATTCAACCCTCAAAACAAATTAACTATATGCTACCTTTTGATTAGGTTATGATTTTGTAAATAACTAAAGAAATATGGGAGAAGCAAAAAGACGTAAAACACTTGGTTTACCTCCAAAAAAAAATAATACTAAAACTAAAATTGATGAGTCTCCAAGATTATTTGAATGGCTTCCCTTTACAATCAATCAAAGAGATAACCTAATTAAATTAAGTATTAAGGCCAGTTGGTTTGGAATCGGAGGGTTAGTAATCTTATGGATTGTAGTGAGATTTATAGGCCCTGCTGCTGGGTGGTGGACTTTAGCTGATTCTTTATAAATCTAAGCTACTGTTTTTATATCATTAACAGCGATTGTATTAGCAGGATTGCTATTTAATGCTTTCATTGAATTAGAACTGACTTCAGTTCCTTCTGTTAATTTCTCTTTAACCATAGATTCTACTTTATTCCTGATTTCTAAGTTTTGATCAAGCCAAATAATTGTATTATCTCTTCCTTGTCCAATATTTTCTCCTTCATAACTATACCAAGCACCTCTCCTTATGATGATATTAGTCTCTTCTGCTAAATCTAATAAGCATCCTGTTGTACTAATACCTTTCCCAAAGAGAATATCAAATTCTGCAATTCTAAATGGTGGTGCAACTTTGTTTTTTGCTACTTTCACTTTTGCTCTTATGCCATATTCCTCAGTACCTCTTTTAAGAGTTTGAATTCTTCTGATATCAAGTCTTACTGAGGCGTAAAATTTTAATGCATTACCTCCTGTGGTTGTTTCTGGATTGCCGTATGTAACGCCAATTTTTAGGCGTAATTGATTCAGGAATATTACCGTACATCCAGATTTGCCAATATTTCCTGTTATTTTCCTCATTGCTTGGCTCATTAGCCTTGCTTGGCTTCCAATTACGTGATCTCCCATCTCTCCTTCTATCTCGGCTCTTGGGGTTAGTGCTGCGACCGAGTCAACAACTACAAGATCTACCGCACTCGATCTTATAAGTTGGTCAACTATTTCTAGAGCCATTTCACCAGTATCTGGCTGTGAAACTAACAAATTTTCAACATCAACACCTAAAGAGGCCGCATAAACTGGATCGAGTGCATGCTCAGCATCTACAAATGCAGCTACTCCTCCATTTTTTTGGACTTCCGCAATCGCGTGAAGCGTTAATGTAGTTTTTCCTGAACTTTCTGGTCCGTAAACTTCTACTACTCTTCCTTTTGGATAGCCTCCTCCTAATGCTAAATCTAAGGTGAGCGCTCCAGTAGATATTGTTTCTACTTTCATTCTTGAGGCGTCACCAAGTCTCATTATTGAACCTCGTCCAAAATTTCTTTCTATTTGACCTAAGACAAGACTTAATGCCTTGTCTTTTTCTTTTGATTCAGTTTTTTTCTTTTCTTCAAGGCTCATTGTTTGATTTATCGGTTAAAGTTCTTGTAATTATTCTAAATTTGGAAATTTTTATTTAAACCAAACTTCATAAATACAAACTATAGTACATCTGTACTCTAGCTGATTATCTTTAAATTGCAACTAATTCTCCAAGGTTTCCTAATTTTAATAATTTGATTTCATTACTTAACTTATTTTTATCTGATTCTTTCAAATATCCCCAATCAGCTAGGAAGCATGGAATGTGAGAAGTTTCTGAATTTTGTTTAATATCGATTAGAGTTTTTTTTCTATCTTCTATAAAGCCTAAAATTTCATAAGTTTGTGTAAGTTTTTCAGCTATTTTGATTTTTGTTCCTGATTCATAACCAAAAATAAATTCTGGAAAAATATTTAATTGTTTAAGAATTTTTTCTGCAAATATTTTACCTTTAGTTGTTATGACTCCAGTTTTTATTCCTCTTTTGCTTAATTCTTTCATAAAATTTATAATTTCAAAAAAAGGTTTATGTAAATTTACCCACGATTTAAAATCTTTATCAATTTGGTACTTGCGAGACTTATCTAACATTTTTTGTATATCTTCTGCTATCCAGGAATTTTCATTTAATATCCTCTGGCAATTTTGATGATAATTATTAATGAAATCATCTTTATTATCACTTTTTAATGGATTTTCTGTTTTTATAATTTCGTGAACAATTAGAATCATTTCCCAACCATATTTAACCCAAGGCCTAATTTCTTTGAAAGAATTTGGTACTCCTTGATAAAGTTTTTGATCAATAGTGATGTTGGGTGAATTTAAATATCTTTCACAGGCCAGCAAGGAGCTATGCCAATATTCTTGCATTCCATCAACTATTACTCCATCAAAATCAAATAGAAAAATTTTTTGAGAAGACACCAATTGAATATTAGAACTGGGCCGCTAGGATTCGAACCTAGGAATGTCGAGACCAAAACCCGATGCCTTACCACTTGGCGACGGCCCATTGAATTACCATTTTAATACATGAGAAGATTTTTTTCTATCCAAAAAATACAAATTTTTTATAAACATGGCGCTAGTTTTGAAAAATAAAAATATTATTTGAATGAGCTCGATTTCCATGGCTCTAGAAATTTCTGAGCTTTTTTGATCGCCAAACCCATTATTTCAGGATACTCATAGAGTTTTTTGTTATTTTTGTGAGCAAATTCAATAAGGGGCTGCATAATTTTTCTTGCAGCACTTCCAAATGCTATTCCATCTGGGAGATTGTTTGAATTCAACAATTCATGAGTTTTTTCATTTGTTCCTCCTGCTAATTGAATTAATCCTGGTGGAAGATCTGAACCGATTTTTTCAAACAACTTAACAGCATCTCTACTTGTTGTAGGAGCAAGATCTCCAGACATTGGCCTTCCATCTAGTTGCCAAATAAGGGGAATATCTAGCTCATTCAGAATTTCATATCTTTCCCAAAGAGCTTTCAAAAGATCTTCGGGCTCTTGGGCTTTTTTGAAAGATTGATTTAATCCACAACTAATAGATATCTTGTCTAATTTCATTCCAGAACTTTTAAGGATACTTACAACTTTTGTAAAAGAATCTAGGCGATTGATTTCTGTATGAATTTCTACTGCATTAGGCCTTATTTTTTGAAGTGTTGATGCTAAATCATTTTTTGACAAATTATATTCATATTCACTAATTAGATTTAGAGGACAACTATTTAAACATCTTCCACATCCATAACATTTACTCTCTTTAATTCCGAAATTATCAATTGCAAAGGTGGGGCATACTTTTTCGCATGGTCTTGGACAACTAGGGGGACATTTTAAAGGATCAAATTTTGCTTTTCGAAAGTGGATATCATTACCATCACTAATACTTATCATTAATCCAGGGGAGTTTTTAAAGACTTTTTTTGCCCAATCGATTCCTTTTTTTGCTGCATAAACTATAGATTCTTCTGCTGCAACATCTATGTAGTCGACACCAGCAGCAGTATAAATTGCACATAAATCTTCTATGGCAACAATATCTTCATTACTGGCACCACAAATTAACTTAATC
>LULJ01000676.1_pt1 | contig 10559 bp, 11 predicted proteins | sample 728171 | NCBI WGS metagenome assembly LULJ01 (sample SAMN03860292, study PRJNA289734) | marine metagenome | biome: seawater column; feature: ocean; material: water; isolation source: Red Sea water column Station 169 - depth 25m | place: Saudi Arabia: Red Sea | collected 2011-10-15 | depth 25 m
CATATATATGGTGATCCAGCAGGTGACTTTAGATCTCAAACAGATGAATCAACTCCTTTTCAGATATTGCGAGGTGCAGGATTGACTGCTAGACCTACGCAAAGCAATGATGTTGCGTTAAGAATAGAGTCTGTAGCATCTGTATTAAATAGAATGGTAGATGGTTTATCAGGGATTTTGATTGACTTTAGGTGTAAAGAATTGGTAAAAGGGTTTGAGGGAGGTTATCAATATCGTAGACTTCAGGTGTCAGGAGAACGATATGAAGATAAACCTCTTAAAGATAGATACTCACATATCCATGATGCTTTACAGTATTTGATGTTGGGTTCAGGTGAGGGAAGGCAGGTACTAGGCATGAATAAAAAAATAGAAACATTTAATGCTAGAGTAGATTATGATGTCTTTAATCGTAGAGCAAAACCTCAAAGACGAGTAGGCTTATGGGCAAGAATGTAAGGAGATCCTAATGTGTTTACCTAGTGGTCGATCAAGTCCTCCTCCTCCAACAAAGGAAGAGAAAGAAGAAGAGATGGAAAGAGAAGCAACAAAAGAAGTTGAAACTCAAAAAAGAGCAGATGCTAGACAAGACGTTCTTGAAGAAAATATAACAGCAAAAAGAAAGGGTACTGGTAGAAGATCGTTGCTACGAGGCTCAGGTGGTGGCATAGGTTTCTATAACGAATACGATAGATAATGCACGAAAAGACTGTAGAAAATTTACTTCAAAACTATGAGAAAGCTAAATCTCATAGGTTACACTTTGAAGATGTTTATGATGAAATATTTGATTTTTGTTTGCCACAACGTCAAGGTTTTAAAACTGTAACGATTGGTGAAAGAAGAGATGACAGAATATTTGATGAAACAGCAGTTGTAGGTATTCAAGAGTTTGCATCAAGATTACAGTCAGGATTGACACCTAACTTTGCTAGATGGGCAGACTTTATTACTGGTCAAGAAGTTCCTGAAGAAGAAAGAGATGATATTAATAATGCACTAGATTCAGTAACAGATTATGTATTTGAGATATTACAGACATCAAATTTTGCACAAGAGATACATGAGTGCTTTATAGACTTGGCACTTGGTACTGCTGTGCTTTGTGTCATGGAAGGTGATGCAGTTAATCCAATAAGATTTCAATCTATACCATTGCCTCATGTAGTATTAGATACTGGACCTGATGGTAAAGTTGATCATATCTATAGAGAGAGATCTATTAAGAATGAAGATATGCCAGTAGCATATCCTAATGCAATATTTACTCCACAAATAGCAGAAAGAATAACTAGAGATCCTGAAGGTAAATCAAAGATCTTAGAAGTATCTTGTAGATTATATGATGATCCAAATGAAGAAAAGTATGGTTATTATATAATAGATGTTACAGACAAAGAAATGATAATGTCTGAAATCTATAAAGGTGTAGGATCAAATCCTTTTATTGCATTTAGATGGAGTAAGGCAAGTGGTGAGATATATGGTAGAGGACCTGCATTGAATGCACTAAGTGCAATCAAAACTTGTAATCTAACTATAGAAATGATTTTAGAAAATGCACAGATGGCTATATCAGGTATCTATCAGATAGATGATGATGGTGTTATTAATGTCGATACAATAAACTTAGTCCCTGGCACAGTCATTCCAAAAGCACCAAACTCACAAGGTTTGCAACCTATTAGAGCCGCAGGTTCTTTTGATGTGGCTAATTTAGTTTTAAATGATATGAGGAATAATATAAAGAGAGCTTTGTATAATGATATGTTAGGTGATCCAAATAGAACACCTGCATCAGCTACAGAGGTTGCAGAACGTATGGCAGATCTATCAAGAAAGATAGGATCAGCTTTTGGTAGATTGCAATCTGAGATGGTGCAACCATTATTACAAAGAGTTGTCTACATATTACAGAAACAGGGTCGGATAGAAATACCGACAGTCAATGGTAGAGAAGTTAAAATTCGTAGTGTTTCTCCCCTAGCACAAGCACAGAGCAATCAAGATATTGTTTCTCTTAATCGTTTTTTACAAACTGTGTCTGGAACATTCGGTCCTGAAGTATTAAATATATTAATATCATCAGAAGAAACAGCACTATATCTTGCTAAGAAGTTTGGTGTACCTGATACATTAATAAGAGATGAAGATGAAAGACAGCAGTTAGTACAGTTAGCACAACAAGTACAGCAACAACAACAAGGAGCAATGCCTGATGCCACAACACTTGGGGGTTGATGGGTATCCTAGACCCAAAGAACAAGACGAACAAATTTCTAAAGTCATAGAATCAGTATTCAAAACTCCAAATGGTTTGGAGATGTTACAGTATTTAAAGTCAATAACTATTGAAGCAGTTAGTGGTGCTAATATTTCAGATGCAGAACTTAGACATTTGGAAGGGCAACGATACTTGGTGGCTTTAATAGTTAAGAGAATCAACCATGCACAAAGGATAAAGAAATGAGTGAAGAGCAAACTACATCAACAGAATCAGCTACAGAAACCCCAACAGAAGTTAGTCCTCCAACTACTAATGAATCTGTAGCTGAACCAACTAGACCATCTTGGTTAAATGAAAAGTTTGAAACTGGAGAGGACCTACAAAAATCATATGATGAACTTGCATCTAAACTTGGTAAAAGCAAAGAAGATGTAAAGAATGAAGTCTTACAAGAACTTGAAACAGAAGCCTATGCAAATAGACCTGCTAGTGCAGGTGACTATCAGATACCTGAGATACTTGATGAAGGTGAAGCCGCAACTAATCCATTACTTAAATGGTGGGCAGATTATTCTTGGGATAATGGTTTGTCACAAGAAGAGTTTAATGAAGGTATAGCTAAATGGGCAGAACATACTGGTAGTAATCAACCTGATCTTGAGCAAGTAAAAAAAGATTTAGGTGATAATGCAAATGCAAGAGTAGAGGCTACGCAGTTATTTGTTAATAAGTTTTTTCCTGAAGATCTAAGAGATGCTGTTGCTGAACTTGGCACAAGTGCAGAAGGTATAAAAGCATTAGAACTTATACAAAGATCAATGCAACAAGCACAGCCAAATAATCAGGCTACTGCTCCTGCTAAACAAACTATAGAAGATCTGATGGCAAAGATGCGAGATCCTAGATACTATGATCCTGCAAGAAGAGATAAGGCATATGTGCAAGAAGTAACTAATGGCTTCAAGACACTTTAATGGTGAGGGTATCTATGATGGATATCCTATAGTCAAATCACATATAAAACATCTAAACTATCTACAAAACAATATGCGAGATGCAGATGTTCGTGAATGTATGATACATGGTGCTACACCTTTTCGTGCTTTGATGGCAGGTATTCGTGAGCCTAATGGAGAATCTTTTACTGTTATGATTGATGGACAACCTGCATTTATCTTTGGTTGCAATCCTATAATTGATAATATGATTGGTAAAATATGGGCATTAGGTACATATGATATACATAAAATACAAAGAAAGTTTCTGAAATGGTGTGTACCAGTAGTAGATTACTTTCAAAATAAGTATTATCAGCTAGAAAATGTAGTACCTGCTGACCATGCAAAGACATTACAATGGTTAGATTATATAGGCTTTGAAGTAATAGAACAGCCTATAATGATAAATGGTTTTGCTGTTTTGCGATTTGTACGTTGCAAAGGCGAAAAAATTTTGGTAAATAAAGAATATAGCCCAGTTTGTAGCTGATAGCCCTAACGGATAACTAGATGAAGCTAACATTGGATAACTAGATAAAATGTAACTTTAACTTTTTAGTGGAGAACTGAAATGGCTAATACAATAGATACAGCCTTTATTACCCAGTTCGAGACCGAAGTGCATTTAGCTTATCAAAGAATGGGTAGTAAATTAAGAAATACTGTCCGTACTGTAGCTAATGTATCAGGAAATACAGCAAGGTTTCAGAAAATTGGTACTGGAACTGCGAGTACAAAATCTCGAAATGGACAAGTAACACCAATGGAACTAGCACATACAACTGTAGATGTAACAATGCAGGACTTCTTTGCCGCAGAGTTTATCGATAAGTTAGATGAGCTAAAGACCAATATAGATGAGCGACAAGCTGTGGCAACAAGTGCGGCGGCGGCTCTTGGAAGAAAAACTGACGAGTTGCTTTATACTGCAATGGATTCAGGTGCTAATAGTACACAGATACATGACACTAGTTCTGCTGTTGAAAAGGCAGATTTGTTAGCTGTATTTGAAACTTTTGGTACTGCAAACATTCCAGAAGATGGTGGCAGATATATTGCTATGCACCCAAAGGGATATGCTGACTTATTTAATATTACTGAGTTTGCATCATCAGACTTTGTTGGTGAGCAGAACTTACCTTTTGCAGGTGGCATGACAATGAAAGAGTTCTTAGGATTTAAGATCTTTTCTACTGCGGCTATCACAGCAGGTAAGAATATGGCATACCATACAACTGCTGTTGGTTTAGGTATCGGTGCTGATGTAAGTACAGAACTAAACTACATTGCAGAAAAAGTATCTCATTTAGCAACCTCAATGATGTCTATGGGTGCTGTTGTTATTGATAACAATGGTGTCTATGAACTTCTTGATAATAATTAAGGGAGGTTTAAATGGCTTATAGTGCAAGTGGCTTACACAGAATTGGTGGAGCAAGTGGTGTTAACTTATGGATTTATCAAACTACAGATACAATAGCTACTGTAAACTCAGCAGGTTATTTTACTGGTGAATCTATAAATATGTTAAATGTTCGTGACTTGGTGATTGTGCAAGATACGAATACACCAACAACTAACTTTGTAACTGTCTTATCAAACAATGGTACTACTGTAGACGTTTCAGATGGTACTGCTGTTGCAGAAACAGACGGAGATTAGGAGTAGGGGGAGCAATCCCCCTATCTTTATATGGCAAGTACAGTAGCAAATTCAGCAATAGATATAGCATCAAGAGCCTTAGTTCTTATTGGTGCAGAGCCTATTACTTCATTTGACTCTTCTAGTACTGAAGCCTTAGTAGCAACTAATATGTATGAGGATACAGTTAGAGCCATGCTGTCTACAGCAAGATGGCGATTTGCTACAGAACAAGCTGTACTTAATCAATTATCAGATGTACCTACTGGCAGGTTTGATATAGCACATCAGTTACCTAGTAATCTTTTAGTATTACATGGTGTAACAATAAATGACAGATTAATTGACTTTACAGTATATGGTGACAAAGTATTTAGTGATAGCACTTCATCAGATACATTAGTTGCAGATTTTACATTTAGAGCAGATGAAGTTGATTTTCCATCATACTTTTCTTTAGCACTACAGTATTCATTGGCATCTATCTTTGCCACATCAATAGCTAGAGATGATAGACTTATGCAGTTAATGGAAACAAAAGCCAATCAACTTATGGCTAAAGCAAGAAATATAGATGCACAACAACAAACAACCAGAAAATTAGTTACATCAAGATTTATTTCTAATAGGAGAAGTTAAATGGCTAGAGTAAGAGTGCCATTAAATAACTTTCAGTTTGGAGAGATAAGTCCTTCTTTAACATCTAGGACAGATACTAAAGTATATACTAATGCAGGTGAGCAGGTAAGAAATTTTTTTATTAGATCTGAAGGTGGATTAAAAAAAAGAACTGGTACAAAAAGAATACATAACTTTGGTAGTAATCCTGCATTTACTGCATTGGCTAGTCTTAGACAGAGTGTGAGAATAGAACCTTTTATATTTTCAGATGATGAAAAATACATAATAGCATTTAGCAATACAAGAATAGAGATATTTCAGATTAGTCCTACTGATGGCACTGTGTCATCTATACAATCGCTTACTAGTCAATCATGGTTAGTCAATACGACATCAGCATCATATCTTGAAGAGATTACTTTTGCACAGCAAGGTGATCTAATGTTTATATGTCATAATACATTTCAGACTAGAATATTAGAAAGAACTGGTCTTACTACATTTACTGTGTCTACATTTAACTTTGATACATCAAGAGATGGTAATGATATCTTTCAGCCATACTTTAGTTTTCAGCCATTAGGCATGACTATAACTGCAAGTGGCACTACTGGAAGTGTAACACTGACTACATCAGCAGATTACTTTGTATCTGGTCATGTAGGTGTAGATCTATTAGTAGGTGAAACAAGATGTCGAATAACTGGATTTACAAGTGCTACACAAGTAACTGCAACTGTAGGTGGCACATTAAGACAACAACTAGAAATAGATAGTATTAAAACTTTTGAGGGTAGTGGCACAGTAAGGGTAACAAAAGCCTTGCATGGTTTAGCTGTTGGAGCATCAGTTACCTTTGAAAGATCAGGTGCAGTAGGTGGTATAGCTAATAGTAATATAAATGGTGCAAGAACTATTACTGCTGTTCCTGATGAAAACACATTTGAATTTACAGCAGGTGGTAGTGCGACTGCTACATCTAGTGCTATTGGTGGTGGTAGTCCTCGCATTGTAACTGGTGCGGCTACTACTGAGTTTAGTGAGCAAAGTTATTCTGCTCTTCGAGGCTATCCTGCGGCAGTTACATTTCATCAAAATAGACTTTGGTTTGGTGGCACTTTGTCACAGCCTGATGGTATATGGGGTAGTAAGTCAGGTTTGTTTTTTAACTTTGATATAGGTGATGCTGAAGATAATGATGCTTTAGATCTTACTGCTAATGTAGGTGAGATATTTTCTATTAGACATTTAGTATCTAATAGAGATTTACAAATATTTACTACTGGTGCTGAGTTATTTATTCCTACTGTTGCTAATAAACCAGTGACACCTGCTAATGCACAGATTAGAAGGCAGACACCTTTTGGGTCTAGCTTTGTAAAGCCTACTGTCTTTGATGGTGCTACTTTGTTTATACAAAAAACTGGTAGTGCATTAAGAGAGTTTTTATTTACAGATGCAGAAAGTGCATATACATCTGTAGCTGTATCAGGTCTTGCACCACATCTTATACTAGATCCAGTACAACAAACATCTATCAAAGGTGCATTAAATAGAAGTGAGTCTTATGCCTTTCTAATAAATAATGATGGCACTATAGCTGTATTTTATTCTGTAAGAGGAGATCAAAAAGCAGGGTGGAGTTTATGGGATACACAAGGATTATGGCATAGTATCTGTGCAGTACATGAAGGATTGTTTGTAGTCTGTGCTAGAGATGATGGCTCAGGCACAACTAAATTATTTTTAGAAGAGTTTCAAGATGATATGCCTATGGATTTTTGTAATACATTTAGTGGTAGTGCCAGTGTCTTTGGTAGTTTGACATCACACTTTAGTAATAATGCAGTAGTTAAAGCTACAAATGGTAATGATTTTTTAGGCGAGTTTACAGTAGCAAGTGGAGAAATAGATGCTAGTGCTGTAAAGAGTGGATTAAGTCAGGCATTTATAGGATATGCTTTTACTCCTACTCTTAAAACTTTACCTATAGATGCGGCAATACAAGGTGGACCTTTAACTGGAGAGCCTAGACAAATACCGAAAGTCATATTAGATTTACATTCAACACTTGCTGTAAGTGTGCAAGGACCAAGCACAACATCAACAAGTAGAGATTTGGTTATAAGGAATACAACGGATACTGTAACTGGTGGCTTGATGGAAAGATCTGCTGTAACTGGTAAAGAAGAGTTTAGATTATTAGGATATAGTCGTGATCCTAGAGTAATAGTATCACAGTCTTTTCCTTTGGATTTACAGATTAACGGAATGATAGTAGAGGTGGCTTTTTAAATGGAACCAACTACCGCTTTATATATTGCTTCAGGTTTTTTATCTGCATCTCGTATGAATAGAGCAGGACGTATTGCTAAACAAGAAGCGGCATTAACTGCAAGAAGAATTAAAACACAAGCTAAACAACGAGCCTTAATAAAGTTGCAAGAACATAATCAAATTATGTCACAACTTGAAACATTCAAAGGTACTAATATGGTGTTAGCAGGTACATCAGGAAGAGATACTGGTGCAGATAGATCGTTTAAAAAAATTCAAGAAAGAGCTAAAAAAGATACAGCCGAAACAGCAACACGACTAGCTTTACAAGGTAGTATGGAGCAATCTAATCTTGCACAAAAGTCACAGATGGCTTTACTACAAGGACAGAATAAAGCAAAATCATATCGCATGATGGGTTACCAAACAATACTCAATACAGCATATGGAGCAAGTAAGATAACATAATGGCATTTATAAAATCTAAAAGAACAACATATAGAAACCAACCAGTGGGTGTAGTGCCAGTAAATACTGGTGCAGAAGAAGCGGCAGTACAGTCAGCAAAACTATTTGCGGCAGGACAAAAAATTGCATGGGAAGAAGCAAAAGCTGATGCTATTGAACGAGATATAAATACTGCTAAAACATTACCAATAGAAGATAAACATGGTAATTTAAGTTTAGAAAAAGTACAAACCACAGACTTTACTGCTGTAGGTGAGAAGTCAGCTAAAGCTGTATTGGCACAAAGGTTTTCAGGATTATTAAATAATAAAGTGACAAAGGAGTTTGGTGAGCTTCATGCACAAAATCCTTTCAATAAAGAAAGGTTTGATGGAGAGGCACAAGGAACTATAGATGGATTTGTAGATGCCTTTAAGAAAAATGGACTAGATGAATATATACCTGAGTTTCTTCAAAAAGTAACAAATAAAAAAATATTACATTCTAATAAAATATTAAATGATACTATTAAGAAAGAAAAAGATGAAGCGGCTTCATTACAATTTGATGCTATAAAAGAGTTTACAAATGTAAATCGATTATATCCTGAAGAATATGAATTTATTAAACCTGAATTTGATAAGGCTATTGAAAATTTAGAAAGCAATGGGTATTTAAAAAGTCCTGCAAAACAAGCATTATATGAAGAATTAAGAAGAGCAGTCTTAGTAGGAACGTCTAATAAAATATTAGATAGATTAAATGGAAATGATTTAGCCGCTAAAGATCTTGAAGAAATATCACAAAATCAAAAGGCTTCACCTGATTATTTTGCAAGAGTTATTCGTGCATCTAAAGGCACAGTAACAATGAAAGAGTTAAAAGAGTTTCAAAAACTTTCAACAAGTATTGAAGCAAATAGAACAGATATAAATGTAATGACACAGCACATATCTAATCCAGAGATAATTTAAATACTGCCATAGGTAATGAACTTAAAATACCCTTAAATAACGAAACATTTTATTCTATGAATAATGATACATATAGTAAAATGCTTACTATGTTATCGATTCCACCAGTACTGCCATCTACATTAGATGATTTGTTTCAAACAAATACAATGAACTTACCTGCATTTAGAAACTTACCACTGGCTACAAAGAATAATATGATGGCAAGAGAATTAAATGCTTGGAATAACTTAGCTTATGTTACTGGATCAGATGGTGTAAAGAAAAGAAGATTGCAGGGATATGATACAGAGTATAAGAAATATGAATTTATTAATGAGATAGCTAGAGTCAATGGTAATGATATAACTAAAGCTAATAGTTTATATTATACTTTTACAGATAAAAAAGTTGGCACTGTAAAAGAAGGTGTGAATGCTATTTTTGAATTAGCTAAGATTCCTTTACAACATAGAAGCCAGTTAGATAGTTATGTTGAAAAACTTTTATATTATAAATCAGTTAAGACTCCTGATGATGAAGCAGTAGAGTTTAGTCAAAGTAATTTAGTTAATGTACTTAAAGAAACATATAAAGGTTTATATATAGAAGATCCTACAATCTATGATGTTTTTAATGGTAATAATACTGGTAAAACATATACAACACCACAGAAAAAATATATAGGTCAAACAGATAAACTGCACAATAAGTTCTTAAATTTTACACAAGAATTAATAAATGATGAATTTGGTGAAGGATTTAAACTTGGTGAAAATGTTTTGTTGTTAGGAGATGCCAACAACTCACAGTATGGAAATCAAAGATATACATTTGTAAATAAACAAGGAGAAATACTGCCATCACAAATAGAAGGTACAGCAGTAGAATTTACAACTGATGAATTTGAAAAAGCATATGGCATATCAAAGCATGAAATTAATACAGAAAAACTAAATGAAGAGGTAATAAATAGAGCCAAAAAAATTATAGGTGAAAAAGCATTTACTGGCAAACTGATTGAAGATCTTAATATATTTAAGTTGCCAAACTTATTGAGTCCAGAGTTTCAAGATTTTTTTAGTGGTCCAATAGAACCAACAACAGCAGAAGGTAAGGCTGCTCAAGAAATAAGAGAACAGCAACTTAGAAATGTTCCAAGACAATTTCTACCTGCATTTAAAAGTCAACAAGCATATAAAGATTTACATATACCAAGGGGTGATTTTCCTACAAGGTTAGATAAGTTCTTAGATAAATTAGATTCGGCAGAAGAAGGTTTACCTAATAAAATATTTATACCAGATACAGAATTATTTAGAAATGATCCACAAGGTTATGAAGAATTACTTAGAAGAGATAGTTATGATAATCCTTTATGGGAACGTATAACAG
>LULJ01002189.1_pt1 | contig 10521 bp, 9 predicted proteins | sample 728171 | NCBI WGS metagenome assembly LULJ01 (sample SAMN03860292, study PRJNA289734) | marine metagenome | biome: seawater column; feature: ocean; material: water; isolation source: Red Sea water column Station 169 - depth 25m | place: Saudi Arabia: Red Sea | collected 2011-10-15 | depth 25 m
TGTTCTTCCAAATTCTCCACCCCAAACTACAAGGGGGTCTTCTGAAAGCCCTCTCTGTTTCAAATCCATGATTAGTGCTGCTGTTGGTTGGTCAATGTCGTTAGCTTGTCCTCTTATTTGTGTTGGTAAATTTTCGTGTTGATCCCAACCCATATGGTATAATTGAACAAATCGAACATCTTTTTCTACTAGTTTTCTAGCAAGTATACAATTGGCAGCGTATGTTCCAGGTTTTTTTGAGTTAGGACCATACATTTTCAAAATATTTTCAGGTTCATCAGAAATATCCATAGTCTCTGGAACTGATGTTTGCATTCTGTAAGCCATCTCATATTGAGAAATTCTACTTTCTATTTCCTTATCACCAAACATATTTATTTGTTCCTCATTTAACTCTGAAAGATAGTCTAACATTTTTCTTCTTTCTTGACGAGATAAATTTTCAGGATCCTTTAAAAAGAGGACTGGATCTTTTGCAGATCTAAACTGAACTCCTTGGTGCAGGGAGCTTAAAAATCCATTACCCCACAATCTTGAATATAAAGGTTGACCTTTTGGTCTACCCGTTCCTCTGGAAAGTAATACTACAAAAGAAGGAAGATTTTTATTTAAACTCCCCAAGCCATAACTAAGCCATGAACCCATACTAGGTCTTCCAGGCTGCTGTGACCCTGTCTGAAAAAAAGTTACTGCCGGATCATGATTGATTGCTTCAGTATTCATTGATTTAATGAAACATAATTCATCAACTACTTTACTTAAGTAAGGTAAAAGATCGCTTACCCAAGCTCTAGACTCACCGTATTGCTTAAACTTTGTAGTTCCACCAACCAATGAAAACTTATCTTGGCCTGATGTCATTCCTGTAAGCCTTTGTCCCATCCTTACGGATTCAGGTAAGTCAATACCACGCATATCTGTTAATTTTGGTTTGTAGTCAAAAAGGTCTTGCTGAGCAGGCCCTCCACTTTGAAATAAATAAATAATTCTTTTAGCTTTTGGAGCAAAGTGAGGTAAATTCAGTTGATTTTTGATGACTGAAAATGGATCATCATCCGAATTATTAAATGGATTGACTATAGAACCAAGAGCCAAGCCTCCTATACAAAGGCCAGTTTTCTTAAGAAAATTTCGTCTATTATTATTTATAAAGTGTTTGTGAATTTCTTCCATTAGCTCTTTTGACTAGTTTCATCTAAATTATAAATTAACATGCAAAGTTTATCGAAAGCAACTCTTTCACTATTAATTGAATTTTCATCATTAAAATAATTTTTCAGTTTTGATAATTCATTTTTGTTTGGAGATCTTCCAGTTATTGTTCTATAAAGCTTGGTAATTTTTTCATTTATATCAATATTCATCTTGTAGACATTTGATGATAAATGGAGAGCAGCTTTTTGAAACTCGGGATTATTCATCAAAGTTAATGATTGTAATGGAGTACTTGTATTTTGTCTTTGAACTTCACAGTTGTCTCTAGAGGCAGCATCAAAAATCATCATCGCTGGCGGTGGTACCGTCCGTTTCCAAAATGTATAGAGACTTCTGCGATATAAATTGTCACCAGTACTCATTACATATTTTGCTAAACTACCACCCCCTCCGCCTGTTACCTCATCCCAGAGTCCTTCTGGTTGAAGTGGTTTTACACTTGGGCCTCCTAATTTATTTACCAATAATCCACTGGATTTTAAAATATTGTCACGAATCATCTCAGCTGAAAGTTTTTGTCTTGGGTAGCGAGATAGATATACGTTTTCTGGATCTAATCTGTAATTTAGATCACTTGTTCGGCTAGTCTGCTTGTAAGTTGAAGACATAACAATTCTCTTTATTAATTTTTTTGTATCCCATTGATCACTCTTCATGTAAGTCACTGCAAGCCAATCTAAAAGTTCTGGATTAATAGGTCTATTACCTTGACTTCCAAAGTCATCTGGTGTTGCTACTATTCCAACTCCAAAAAATTGTTGCCATATCCTGTTTACTACCACTCTAGACGTAAGTGGGTTTTCTTCATCAAAAAACCATTGAGCAAGGTCTAATCTGTTTGCATTAGCTTTTTTCAATGGCATTACAGCAGATGGTGTCATGGATTTAACTTCATTTAATTTAAGATTATATAGCCCTCTGTTTAGAACATAAGTTTTTCTTAAGTTTTCACTTTCTTTCATAACCATAAAAGTCACTTTGTCTAAACTATCAGGTAATTTTATAAAGTCAAGACCTTTATTAACTTCAGATTTTGAAATAGTCAGCCTTGGTTTTGGTGCATAATCTCCATACTGAATTAATCCCTCTTCATCAATATTATTGAAGAAACTATAAAATCCGTAAAATTCATCGTGTGTAATATTATCATATTTATGACTATGACATCTGGCACACTCCATAGTCAAACCCATCATTAATTTAGAAGTTGTAATAGCCCTGTCTGCAACATATTCGACTCTATATTCCTCTGGAATTACCCCACCTTCCTGTGTAATTTTATGATTTCTATTAAAGCCTGTTGCAATAATTTGTTCCTTAGTTGCATTAGGAATCAGGTCACCTGCAAGTTGCCAAGTGATAAATTCATCATATGGGATATTGGAGTTATATGCATGAATTACCCAATCACGCCAAGGCCACATAGTTCTTTCTGTATCATCTTGATAACCATGACTATCTCCATATCTAGCAATATCCATCCAAATCGATGCCATTCTTTCACCATAATTTTTTGAGTCAAGTAATCTATTGACCAAGTTCTCATAGGAATCTGGAGATTGATCATTTAAAAAATTATCTATTTCTTCAACTGTTGGTGGAAGTCCAATAATATCAAAATATAACCTTCTAATTAGTATTTCTTTTGATTCTAATTTTGAAAATTCAAGATTATTATTTTCAATATTTTTTGCAATAAAAAAATCAATTTCATTTGATGTCCACTGTGTGTTGATGATATCTGGTATTTCTGGTATTTCTGGCTTAATGAAAGACCAATGTTTTTTCCATTTGGCACCTTGAAGTATCCATTTTTTTAAAACCTCTTTTTCATATTCCGACAGTGCTAAATTTGACTCTGGAGGGGGCATAACAATAGATTCATTTTCATGATAAATTCTTCTAATCATTTCACTTTCTTCTAGGTTTTCAAGATCAACAACTTTTTTTAGTAGGTCCTCTGTCATTTGATACAAGCCCTCTTTGGTATCTAATCTTAAATTTGCTTTTCTTTGTTTATCATCAGGGCCATGACAAGCAAAACATTTATCAGAAATTATTGGGTTTACATGAAAATTAAAATCAACATTCTCAGGGACATTAGAAACATCCTTCAACTCAAAATTCAAATCATTATTTTCAATATATGAATCTGAGTAAGATTTTGATTTAAAATAATTTAATCCAAAGATTAGCAGGAATGGAATTATTAAATATGGAAGATTTTTTTTCATTTTACACCTAAACTAATTTAAAGAAAATTAGTTATTTAGAAGCCAAAAAATTCAAGATTACCTCCTCCATAACTTTATAACCAAATTCAATTCTATTATTTTTTTTGCAACATTTTTTATTGACGGTGACCAAGGAAAAGCCTTAGCAGGTAAAACAGAGCAAATGAATACCTCTATATTATTTGACAATGCAATTTCACTCATTGAAAAAATATTTTCAGCAATATTTTCAATTTCCATAGGACCAGTATTTCCTGCAATATCATTTATTCCAGCAAGTATAACTACAGCGGTGGGTTTAAGATTTACCACATCTGGTTTAAATCTAATCAACATTTGTGGAGTTGTTTGACCACTAATCCCCCTGTTTACAAAGGGGTTATTAATAAAAAAATCAGGATTAAAGTTTGACCAACCTTCGGTTATTGAGTTACCCATAAAAACAACTCTGTTTTCATCTAGATCATCAATTAATTCTTTATTAGATTCGGCATACTTTGATAGATTTGCCCAATCATCTAGTGTGCCCCCCCCTTGAATAAAAACAGTATTATTTTTATTTTCAGAGTTGCATGACATTAAGCTAAAAATTATTACAGATAGTATTAAATATTTATTCATTTTTTTTTGTTTTTGAGTGAATCCATTTGAGAAAATCTTTTTCAGCAAATGCTATATCCCAACTATTGTGATATACATTTTCATAAAATGTAATTCTAGGATTTCCACCATTTTTTATAATAGCATTAGCCATTTTTAAAGAGTGTTGCGGTAAAACAGTTTTATCCAATGAACCGTGAAAAATCCACATAGGTACTTTTTTAGCAAAATTTGACACATTATTAGGGTTACCATCTCCACAAATAGGAGTTGCAGCAGCAAACATATCAGGTCTTTGAGCTAAAATAGCATATGTTCCCATACCACCCATTGATAGTCCAGTTACATACACTCTATTGCTATCAACATCATTACGATTTATAAATTTATCCATGAACAACATTACTAAGTTTAGTGCATTTGATTTTCTTACATCATAGTCAAATTTATATGGATCATAGTGTCCACCCCACCAATCATTTTTTGGTGATTGTGGAAAAATAACCCAAGATTTAAATTTTTCTCTGCTAGATTTTTTTAAAAAAAGTTCAGATCCATGGATTAATTGTAATTCATTGTCACCTCCTCTTTCACCTGCTCCATGCAAAAAAAGGTGAACTGGATATTTTTTATTTTCATCGTAATCTAAGGGCGCTAAAATTCTGTATTTTAGAGTATCACTCTTTACAATAAATTCTTTCTTCTCAAACAGATTTTTTTGAGAGAATAAAAAAATAGGCAATAATAAAATCAATAAATGTCTAATAATCATCATCACTTGGTAATCTAATATTTTCAACAAGCTTTATAATTTTTTCTGGTGGTTGTGAAGTAAAATTGGACACTGTAATTGAAGCAATTAAATTAATTAACATAGCTATTGTACCAAACCCTTCAGGCGAAATACCAAACCACCAATCTTCAGGACCACCTCCACCAAACCATCCAAATTTAAATTTCGTCATGTAAAAGAGCATAGATAAAATACCTATCAACATCCCAGAAATTGCACCCTCCTTATTCATTTTTTTGTAAAAAATTCCTAGAACAATTGCAGGAAAAAATGAAGCAGCTGCTAATCCAAATGCCAGTGCCACTGTTGCAGCAACAAAATCGGGTGGGTTAATACCGAAATATCCAGCTAAAAGAACAGCAAAAAATGCGGAGATTCTGGCAGCAATTAATTCACCCTTATCACTTATATCGGGCTTAACCATCCTTTTTATTAAATCATGAGAAATTGATGATGATATTACAAGAAGTAAACCAGCGGCAGTTGAAAGAGCAGCAGCAATAGCTCCAGCAGCAAGAAGGGCAATTACCCAATTTGGAAGTTGTGCTATTTCAGGATTAGCCAGTACCATTATGTCCTTGTCAATAGTTAATTCATTAAGCTGCTCATCTCCTAAATATTGGATAATATTATCATCATTTTTATCATCATATGTCAAAAGCCCAGTATCTTCCCATTTTTTAAACCAGTAGGGCATTGTTGAATATTCTTTTTCAGAAACTGTTTCAATAAGATTAGTCCTAGCAAAGACTGCAATTGCAGGAGCTGTAGTATATAAAATTGCAATAAAAAGCAGTGCCCATCCTGCTGACTTTCTTGCATCACTTACTTTCTTGACAGTAAAAAATCTAACAATAACATGTGGAAGTCCTGCTGTTCCAATCATTAAAGCAGCTGTTATTAAAAATACATCCAATGTAGATTTAGAACCAGACGTGTATTCACTAAAACCTAATTCTTCGTGTAAACCATTTAATTTATCTAATAAATAAACACCATCAGCAGATTGAGATCCAAATCCAAGTTGCGGAATTGGATTTCCAGTCATTTGGATGGATATAAAAATTGCAGGAACCATAAAAGCAAATATCAGCACGCAGTATTGTGCAACTTGGGTATATGTTATGCCTTTCATTCCTCCAAGTATTGCATAAAAGAGTACAATACCCATTCCTATAAATACACCTGAATTAATATCAACTTCAAGGTATCTTGAGAATACAATACCAACTCCCCTCATTTGACCAGCAATGTAAGTGAAGGAAACAATTAAAGCACAAAAAACAGCAACAGTTCTCGCTACATTTGAGTAATATTCCAAATTTTCTTAAATAAGGTGCAAGCAATAGAGCTAATAAAACATAACCTCCAGTCCATCCCATAAGATATACTGACCCATCATAACCAATAAAAGAAATTATTCCAGCCATTGAAATAAATGATGCGGCACTCATCCAATCTGCAGCAGTTGCCATTCCATTAGCAATAGGATTAACACCCTTACCTGCGATGTAAAACTCATTTGTTGATCCTGCCTTTGACCAAATTGCAATACCAATGTAGAGAGCAAAAGTCAAACCCACTATAATCCAAATCCAAATTTGTAAAGACATATTACTTTATTTATTAAGACCTGTAAAATTTATCAAGTCTATTCATTAAAAAAATGTAAATAAAAATTAAAATAACGAAAGTATAAATGGATCCCTGCTGAGCAAACCAAAAGCCAAGCTTAAACCCAAAAAATTGAAATTCATTCAATTGATCAACCAGAATAATTCCAAAACCAAATGAAACTGTAAACCAAATTGAAAGAAGAATAGTTAGATATTTAAGATTTTTTTTCCAGTAAATATCAGCCTTATTGTTTTTCATTGTTGTTGTATGTAATTTAGTAATAATTTATTTCAATTAAAAGTGAAGCATTTCTATTTTATTTTCAAAGTTATTTTTCTATTAATAACAGTAATTTTTGTGTCATGTGATAGCAAATTGAAAACACAAAAAAATGAAATAAAAAAAGATGGAATGGTATTCATTGAAGGAGGGAAGTTTTTAATGGGAGGAGATAATGATGAAGCTAGGAGTGATGAGTACCCTAAACATAGTGTTCAGATTAGTTCTTTTTGGATGGATGAAACTGAGGTGACAAATGCGCAGTTCAAAAAATTCATTGATGAGACAGGTTATATAACAACTGCAGAACGAAAAATTAATTGGGATGAAATTAAGTCTGCATTGCCACCAGGCACTCCAAAGCCTAACGATAGTTTATTGGAACCAGCATCTTTGGTTTTTAAAGAATATGAAACAAAAAATTTAAATGATTACTCAAATTGGTGGTTACTTGTTAGGAATGCTAATTGGAGGCAGCCATTTGGACCAGACAGCAATATTACTGGCAAAGAAAATTATCCAGTTGTACATGTTAGTTGGGAGGATGCACAGGCATATTGTGAATGGGCAGGAAAAAGATTACCAACAGAAGCTGAATTTGAGTATGCCTCCAGAGGAGGTAAATTAAACAATATATATAGCTGGGGAAATGAAAAAATTGATGTGAAAGAAATTAAAGCAAATAGTTGGAATGGTTCCTTTCCATCTAAAAACACAGTATTGGATAAGTTTTATTATTCTGCTCCAGTAAAGTCTTTTTCACCAAATGGATACGGTTTGTATGATATGGGCGGAAATGTATGGGAATGGTGTTCAGATTGGTATCATTCTAATTATTATTCAATGCTCCCTAAGTCAGGAACTTTGAATCCAAAAGGACCAGATACTAGCTATGACCCAATTGAACCTTTTAGTCAAAAGAAAGTAATTAGGGGTGGTAGTTTTTTATGTAATGATTCATATTGTAGTGGCTATAGGAATGCTGCAAGAATGAAAACAACACCAGATTCAAGTTCACTACATACCGGGTTTAGAACAGTTTATTCAGAATAAAAAGTAAAATGCCCAAACCGTTTGAGATGGCTTGGGCATTTAAAACAACAACTAACCAAAAAATATTATGTGTACTTATTTTGTATTATGCATGAACCATGCCAAACTTAATTCTTAAGAATTATTTAACATACTATTAAAAGAAATAATAGTTTTATAACCTTTATTTTTAAAATATTCAGCTGAATTTACATCTCCAATTACAAGAGCAAAATCACCACCCCAGGCACCTAAACTTTTAATTTCTCCACTAAAATCATTAAACAACTTTTCTTTTATAGTTTTCTTATTTAAAGTATTTGAAGTTAGGTTTTCATGTTTAATAATTAAATTTTTAAACTCATCCATTTCATCACATTTTACTATGTCGTCTGTTATTTGAGTAATTTGATTAATTACATCATCATCAATGATTATTTTTTGGAATAAATTAATTTCATCATCTGTTTTTTGTTTTTTATTTAAGTGAACAAAAAATAAATTTTCATGAAATTTAGGTTTGAATTGAACTTTATTGATAATAGGATTTTTATTGTTTATTTGATAAACAATTGGTGATTCATGAATTGAGGATGCAATATCGTATCCACTTCCTTTGCTAACTGCCCAAAGTAATTGATATGGATCAGTTTGAGACCATTTTGATAGATTGCATATTAATGTTGATGATGAACCTAGACCCCAGCTTCTATCAAAATTCATATTTGATTCTACTTTATAGCCATTTTTGAGTTTGAAGATTTGTGGATTTAATTTTTTGATTTCAAGTAGAAGCTTTTGAAGGAATAAAAGTTCATTAGTTGAGTCATTAATAATCTCAAGATTTGGTAATTTAAAATCCCCATAAATCCATATGTTTTTGTTGTTATCATAGCTCTTCCAACTAATAATTTTACTATCAATTTTCTCAACCTTTAAAGTTTGATAGTAGCTTGTTGGAATAGATAAAGCTTTTGCACCATTTAAAACAAAATACTCTCCAGTGATTAAAAGTTTTCCATGACTTTTAAAAGTTGAGCTCATCGTTTCTCAATTTTTTTAAAGCTGTTTCAGCTGATCTAAAACTTACTTTATTTTTTTTAAAATAATTTATTAAAATTTCCTTTTCTATTTTGTTTGCACTTAATGTATTTAAAATATTAATAAGATGCATTTTCATGTGACCAAGCTGAATACCAGATGTAATTAAAGATTTTATCGCAGCAAAATTTTGTGCTAATCCAGCCACTGCAATAATTCTCATTAAATCTTTTCCGTTGGGGTTTTTTAATAATTTTAAACACCATTTGACAAGTGGATGAAGATTTGTTATTCCACCAACAGTTCCAATTGCTAATGGAATTTCAATCCAATAGATAAATTCATCTTCTTCAATTTTTGCATGTGTTAAACTTGAATATTTGCCTTCTTTTGCTGCATAAGCATGCGCACAAGCCTCAACTGATCTGAAGTCATTACCAGTAGCAATAACAACAGCATCAATACCATTCATTATTCCTTTATTGTGTGTAACGGCTCTACTAATATCATTCTTTGCAATTTCTATTGCATCTATAAATTTTCTGGCAAATTTTATTGGATCTTCAACATCTCCATTTTTTAACTCATTTAATTTACATCGTACTTCAGCTTTTACTAAACATTGAGGAACATAATTGGAAAGAATACTCATAACTATTTCTAAATTTTCATTTTCATCAAATAATTTTGATTCCAAAAACTCTGTCTCAAAACTTTTTGCAAATTGCTCAAGACAAGAATTTATAAAATTTGCTCCCATTGAATCAACAGTGTTAAAATCAGAGCTTAACTGGAAATAATCACTTATTTCAGATGTCTTATCAATTAAATTAATATTAAGAATACCACCCCCCCTTGCTTTCATGTTTTCTGAAATTTCATTACAATCATTAAGAATTTTACTTTTTGAATTTTCAAAAAATTCATAAAGTTTATTTTTATCACCATTAAATTTAAAATGTACCTGCCCTGTTTTAATAACATCAATTATTTCAGTTTTGAAGCCTCCTCTTTTTGACCAAAATTTTGCTGCTTTACAAGCTGCAGCGACAACAGAGCTTTCTTCAATTGCCATTGGAATTGTGTAATTTTTATTATCAATGAGAAAATTTGGAGCAATTCCTAATGGAATAAAGAAATTTGTTAATGTATTTTCAGAAAATTCATCATGAATTTTTTGAAGCTCCTCATCCTCACTCCAGTACTGTTTTAAGATCTTAAGATCATCATTTGATGAATTGAAAAAATTCTCAATTACCCAATCAATCTTTTCACTCTTTGTGAGTTTTGAAAAACCATCTTTCATACAACTTAACAAAGATAGTTATTGTTAAATTCTTTTAATAAACATATCTTTAAAAGCTAAACAGCTAATTAAAAAATGAAAAAAAAATCAATATTAAATTTACCACTACATTTAATTTTATCAATTGTAATTCTTTCCGAAATAAGCTGTGAATCACCAAATAAAAATAATGATAGACCTAATATAGTATATATACTTGCAGATGATCTTGGTTATGGTGAATTAGGATCATTCGGACAAACTGAAATTGAAACACCAAATATAGATCTACTTGCTAGTGAAGGAATGATTTTTACAGATCATTATTCAGGATCACCTGTTTGTGCACCCTCAAGAAGTGTTTTGATGACAGGTCTACATACCGGTAAAACGCCCATAAGAGATAATGATGAATGGAGTGCAAG
>LULJ01000614.1_pt1 | contig 10515 bp, 5 predicted proteins | sample 728171 | NCBI WGS metagenome assembly LULJ01 (sample SAMN03860292, study PRJNA289734) | marine metagenome | biome: seawater column; feature: ocean; material: water; isolation source: Red Sea water column Station 169 - depth 25m | place: Saudi Arabia: Red Sea | collected 2011-10-15 | depth 25 m
ATTAGAAAAATTAAGTTTAATATTTCTAAAGCTTAAATCTTGAAGATCTTTATTTCGTCTAATCCATTTTAAACGATTAAGCGCTGTATCTGTTGAGTGTTCAATTGTTCTGTTTGCAATATTAACTTGAGCTTCAGCTACTCCTCTTCTATCTCCTTCTGTAATCTCTGTACATTTTCCAGCAAAAAGATTGAACGGACAAGGTAAGTGATACTCTTTAACTAAATCATCAATTCCTGCAACATACATTCTTAACCCAGAGGGACTAAAGTCTATACTACTGGCGTCAGTCTCGGTATCCCTTGCACCACCATCAAAAGAAGCTGTCGCAATATTAAAACCCTCAGATAAAGTATATTGATTAACAGCATTTACTTGTGAGTCTACCATAAACAATCTTGTACCACTTTGATTGAACACTATACCATTATGTGTAGATCCATTCAAAAGTGTTGTCACTGCAGCAGATCTTATAAAATTAGCTCCACCCGAAAGATCAAAACTTTTGTTTAATGAATATTGATGCAAGCCAAACGCTTGCTCAGTAATAATCATAATTTTGCCATCAGGACTAAAAGTTAGACCATTTAAAAAGCTAGTAAGTTGCGGTGAAACATCAATAAAATTTCCAGTATACGTTACTGATGCCGATGATATATCGAAATTTGTAGAGAGCGAGTATTCAAATACTTTTCTTTCTCCTCTTCCAGCAATAAACATTTTTGATCCATCATTGTTAAACTTAACTTTAAAAGGTTTACTAGATTGACCACTAACTGATAGGCTTTGGACAAAAGAAGCTGTCGATATGTTGTAAGGTGTTGATAAAATATATTCAAATACACTTCTTGTTTGTTGTTCAACCGTAAACATTTTTTTTCCATCATTACTAAATGTAATATCTCTAGGGTCGGTTGTTTGAGCTGAAGTATCGAATCTTCGTATTTCATAGTTGGAAGTAGAAAGTGTGTCACCACTTGCTATAAAATTCGCATACGCGTTTTGAGAAAAAAAATAAGTTATTAGAGTCAAAAAATTAAATAAAAATATGTAGATTTTATTTTTTTTCATAAATCAGTATCTATTTTTAGTTTAAAATTACCAAAGTTTTTTAAATAACTAATCTCAGTATTATTATTATTTGTAGGATCATAAATCACATCAAAATTAGCTTGATTAACTTGTTTTTTTCCTAATTTAAATAATAAACTATCTGAGTAAGCACTATTACTAAGACTTTGGAATCTTTCATAGTTTATTGCAAAAGTGTATCCATTTACATTCATATATTCGAACCCAATATTTCCCCTAATATTATGCAAAGAATGTTTTTTTATAGTTTTTCTTACTGTTGTATTGTCAATGTGATTTTTATAAAAATGATCAATATCTGGAGTTAAATCAAAAATATATTCTACAAAACCATTTCTGTTTAGAGTTTTATTATCTAGATATACAGTGTCATCAAACTTAAAACCCCCCGAAGCATTTCCAGTTTTAAAAGTCAGTCTTTCATGAACATCTACGCTGTTTGTGGCGGAAGTACCGAAATCCGTATACTCTGAAAGTTGGGTAATACCAATCTCAAATTTACCAAATGGAGTTAAATTATGTCTAGTATATTCGTTTTCATTTTCATAAATCATTGACGTAAAAATTTGTCTGCCGTATCTTTCTCCTGTAACTGTATTTTTAACTAATTGATCAATGCTTAAAAAGCTTGCACCAATTAGAGTATTAAGATTTGATTTTCCATCTAGAGGTAAACTTCCATACATATTTAAAGTATATGCTTGGGCGTCTAATTTACTTCCTAAACCAGTATCAATTTTGACATCATCATTGCCATATCGAAAAGCTAAGCCAAAAATTTTATTATCAATTAATTTATCAGCTCCAAACATAATACCTCTTGTTCTAATGTCTTTTGGTTTAATGAAACCTTTTTCTCCTACTCTGCCAAATGAAATATCAACGTGAGACCAGTGAGACCAATTCCTCATATTCTTAAAAGGATTTTTATCTTTTAAGGATGCATGAATAAATTGATTATTATTAAGTGAGTTTTCTAAATTATGTTTTAAAGAGTTCTCTAACTTATGCTTAAATGAAGCTAAAATTGGATTATTGATATCTAGTTTAATATTATGACTGTTTAAATTTCTTTTTTCCTCATTTCTACGTAACCAATCGAATCTTTTGAAAATTGTATTTGAATTTTGATAAATTATATTTTTAGCAATTTCCGCTTGAGCCCCTATTGCTGTAGCAACATCTGCTTCACAAATTACAATTCCAAAAGGGCAACTTAGATCATACTCAAAAACTTTATTCTTTAAGGTACTAGCCCAAGTAACCTGATAAAATTTCATACCATTTTTCGCAAAACGCATACCTCCTGCTGATCCATCAGCTCCTGCAGCACTAAAAACATTCGCTACACTTCCAACGAAAGTTGCTGTTGAAGTATCAAAACCAGTACTTAACTTATAAACATAAATCTTATTATTTGTTGATGCTTCGTCTGACTCAATAACATACATTCTTGTACCATCATCATCAAAATCAAAATCTTGTATTGTTTCAGAATTTTCGGTTATTGCAAAAAAATTTCCAAAACTTGCTGAACCTGGCAAAAAGGGAGTGCTTAGATTAAATTCAGCAATACCAACTGTACCGTTGACATCCATCAAGAACATTTTTGTTCCATCGTTATTAAAACGTATACCATGAGACCTACGAGCACTATCCGAGCCACCTTCACCAGCTGCAAAGGTTGCCCAATCTACCCCATCATCTGCATCTTTTGAAAAATTAGATATATCATAAGGAGTCGATAAACTATGGACATTCATATTCCCAGCCATATCTATTGCATATAGTTTTGTACCATCGCTATTAAATGTGTGACCTTCCAATCGATTACTTACTAAAAAATCACCACTATCGCCACTATTTACATTTAAAGTAACTATTGAAGCAGTATCTATTGATGACACATTAAATGGAATACTTAAATCATACTGGGTTATAACAGGCGAAGTTCCATACTGAGAAAAGTGTATTCTGGTTCCATCTGGAGTTAAAGTTACTCCAATCGCTTGATTTACATTAGTAGTGTCTGCTGAGCGTACAAAAGTTGGTTTAACTTCTGCTTTCAAATGTGTAAATTGAAATACAAGTAAAAATAATATTAGACCATTTATTATTTTTTGCATAACCCATATTATAATTTAAAAAATATCAATAAAGTCAAAAGTTAAAAGTCTTTCTTTAAAAAAATATTAATTTCTATACCATAAAAATAATTATTTTTTTAAGTAATATTTTGGTTATTCGCTTTTAAACTAGAAAGTTCCAGAAATCTCTAGACTTGCCCCATAGTCTGGAATTTTATCAAATAAACTATAGTTAGAATTTAATTTAAAATTAAAATTACCAAAGTTTTTTAAATAACTTATTTCAGTTTGGTTATCATTAAGTGGATCATAGTCAAAAACAAAGTCAAAATCCTCATCATTTAACTTTCCAAACTTAAAGAGTAAACTATCGGTATGTGAAAACCGATCCTTATCTAGATGTTGGAAAATTTCATAATTTAATGAAAAAGTAATTCCATTTGTGTAAACTTGCTCAAATCCAAAATTGCCTCTGATGTTAGCCTTTGAGTAACTATCAATAGCTACAAGGTTCACATCAGAGCTTCCTACATCATAATAGTGAAACTTTACTTCAGGGGTTAAATCATAAACAAACTCTAAACCTCCATTGTATGTAATTGTTCCATCATAAAATTCTTGTTTTTCAGTATTGAATAAAAATCCAGTTGTTATCTCACCACTTTCAAATATTTCATTGTCATAAGTTGTATTTGTTCCAGCTTTAACATTACTAATAAAATCGGTAAAATTGGATAATTGTGTTACCGCATAAGTAAACCTGCTAGAAGGAGTAAAGTTGTATTTTCCAAACTTTTTATTGGTTCTGAAATTTGTAGCTACAAAAGCTTGTTTACCATACCTTTCACCTGACGTATGACCTGTAAGCGAATGTTTAAATTTTAGAGCACTTAAACCAAAAACAGTGTTCATATAATCAGTATCACTCAAAGAATTTACTCCGTATATATTTAAAGTAAGAGAGTTCATATAAACGTCTTGAAATGAATTTCTAATTTCAGTTTTGTTATCTCCATATCGAATTGCAAAACCAAAAAATTTATCATCTTTATACTTTTTATCAGCGCCAAAAGTTATTCCGAGTGTTTCAATGTCTTTTGCTTCCTCGACGGAGGTCATTTGGAAACTCCCCAAAGATATGTCTCCATGTGTCCAATAAGACCATTGAGAATTATTTTGATTTTCTTGTTTATTATTTTGTAAAGAAATTTTCTGGATTTTTTTTGAATTTTTAAGATTGTTCGCCAATGATTGTAATAATCGGTTGTTATAATTAATATCAAAGTTAAAACTGTTTAAATTTTCACTTTCTCTATTTCTTTTAATCCACTCAAATCTTTTAAAAATTATAGATGTATTTAAAGTAACATTCTGTTTGGCGAGCTGTACCTGTGAACCAATATTAGAAATCGAGTCGTCTACGCATCCAACCAAACCATATGAACAATCCAAAGAATATTGATGCATTATATCATTGGAAGAACCCCCCACTGTGATCCCACTTGTGTTAAAGGAAACTGAAAAAAGTCTAGTACCATGTTTATCAAAAGCAAATCCCAGCACACGTCCATAGATCCCTGAGTTATCAGTCCCATATTTTAAATCTACATAACCTAGAAGGGATGCAGAAGTAGTGTCAAAAGGAACTGTTAATTGAAATTGATAAATTTTATCCTCCCCCAGATAAGTCTGATCAGCATCGACACTAAGAATAAACATTGCTGTTCCATCATTACTGAATTCTATCCCATGATTTTGATCCTTAGTTCCACCAGGATTGTTAATACCATCTAAATTGTATTCATTTAAAAGTGTTGGTGAAGTAATATCGAAAGAAGATGATATACTATATTCTTTTACAGAATTAGTATTGTTAGCATAACTTATTGTAAAAATTTTTGTTCCATCATTATTAAATGAAAAATTTGCATAAGTAGAACCATAAGATGTCTCTGAACCAGCCTCGTAGGTAAGACCTTTTAAATCAAATGGTGAAGCTAAATTAAATTGGAATATTTTTCCGGTAAAACTTGAAATAAACATTTTTGTACCATCATTATTAAAATTAATATCCTCACATAATCTATCATTACCCGACTGGCTTGCTAAATTTTCTAATGGATCACCATCATCTTGGACTAATCCTGCAGTTCTGAGATCATAAGGAGATGATAAATTAAAAGTTCTAATACATTCCTGCTGCTTGCCGCCAGCTATGTCAACTAATCTATTGACAACAAATACTTTTTTTCCATCATTACTAAAAGCTATTCCGCTAGGGTCTTCAAAGGCATCATTATCTAATGCGTTCCCTTCATAATTGATTAAGCTCGTGTCTGCTCCAGGTCGAATACCTGTTTCCCATTGAGGTGCTTTCAATGCCCCATAAGAATTTTCAGCTATACAAACAAAGATCAGAGATATTGCGATCTGATAAAAAAATTTCAAAAAAATTCTCATAAGCAAATTATAATTTGAATACTAAGTTAATCAAAAAAAATTAAGTATTTATATAGTTAAAATTAGGATATTTATCGAAGAATACTGAGAGGATCGTAGTAACAGCCTATTTCTTCTATCGTCTCAAAAAATATTTTGTTGATTTCTGCAGAATGAATAGTTGGACAAATTCTTTCTGCTTCTAAATTATTAGTATATTCTTTTTTAACTCCGTTGATTGCTAAAGAACTTGATAAAGAAGTTGTTGCTTGAGCTATATTGCCTGTATGGGCTAGAGTTAAAGCAGGGCTAATCATTGCTGAATATTGAGTACAATTACTCAATATGGGTAATAGTAACAATAAAAAAAAGATTCGTTTCACACCTGCAATCTACATAAAATTGAAAAAATTTAAATATTCAATTTATTCAATTTGGGTTTCAAATTATTTCTTCTTTATCAGCTCAGTATTATTAATGTTTATTGCCATACAAGTGATGTCATCCCTTAACTTTTCTGCACCCCAGTTAAGCTCTTTTTCGATAGCTTCAACTATAGACTTTGGTGTAACCTGTGACATTTCGTTTATAATATTTTGCACCCCCTCAGCCCCTAACTCTTCCCCATTTTTCATATACCCTTCAGTTACTCCATCCGTGTAAACGACAAAAGTTTTATCTTTAAGATTAATAGTATTTGATTTCACCATCGACTCTGTGAAATATTTAACAATACCTATTGGTGGCATTTCAGATTTAATATATTCATAATTTTTCTTTTCATCAAAAGTAAGAATACTTTCATGACCAGCATTAATAAAAACCAGCTCCCCTGTTTTAATATTTAATTTGCCAAAAACAGCGGTGACAAACATTCCTTTAAATTTTGCCTCCACTAATTCATTATTGACACCAAAGACAACTTTTTCTAAAGGAAATTTTAAATTAGTTAAGGTTCTAAAGATCGAGGATGCTTTTGCCATATACATTCCAGCTTTAACACCTTTGCCAGATACATCAGCTAAAGTAAAAAAATATTCCTCAGGTGTTGCTCTTACGACATCAAAATAATCTCCAGATACGTCTCTTGCTGGAACGTTTTTAGCAAAAATAAAGTTTTCAAATTTCGAAATATCTGGAAATAAGCTTTTTTGGACTCCCGCGGCAAGTTCTCGTTCTTTTAAAAGTTTAGCTTCTTTTTGTAAATTAGCTAAAGCCATTTTATTTTCCTCAATAAATCTAAAATAAAGTCCGGTCAAAAATGTTAAAGTTACTATGAAAATTGGATAACTAAAGTCCACTAACTCTGATCTAAATTTATAAATAGAGAAACCAATAATAATAATTAATAGAATATTGCCAAAGAAGATTGATAAACTATATTTCGGTTTAATTTTTTGCGATAAAATAAAAGTGAGTAAGGCAATGATAATAGAAAATATAAGCTCAAAGATATAAGTGTTAGGATTTCTTATCAAATAAGACTGGTCTAAAATATTTTCAATAACATTAGCATGAACTTCTACTCCAGGTATTGTAATACCCAGTGGAGTTTTTACTAAATCGAATAAGCCTTGAGCTGAAGCTCCAATTAAAACATATTTATTTTCAAAAAAACTTTTTTCAAAATTACCATCATAGACATCACCTGCAGAAATATATTGTTTTTTATTTGATTTTTTGTATTTGATCCAAATAATACCATTAGGATCAGACTCTACTTTATAGGGTCTAGCGCTTATTCTATTTATTCCTACCTCATTTAATTCTACATAAATGTTTTTTTGCTTGGATCCAACTCGAACCATCTCTAAGCCCATTGTTGGATATATCTTTTTATTAAACTGAACTATTAAAGGAAGGGATCTAATAATACCATCGAGTTGATCTAAAAAAGAGATGGATCCTAAACCTTGAACATTTTTTTCTAATTTTTCTAATGAACCTATAGAAAATGGGTAAGAATATGTAAATTGTTTTGGTTCACCTCCTTTAGAAAGAAATCTTGCTTTGGCTTTTCGATTATAGTTGGCATGAGAGGGCACATTACTGCCCAACACTGCAATAATTGATTTGGACTCTTTTAATTTTTCAGCGAATAAATCATCTGGACCTTTAAGATTTTGTAATTCAGTAACATCTGATGGAATTAAGTTATATGATTTGATAATTTCATCAGGTGACTGCTTATCTTTTTCAGTAAAAAATATATCAAATCCAATTGCTTTTGGATTTGAAGTATTTAATTGATCAAGAATTTTTGCAAACACTGTTCTATTCCATGGGAACTGTCCAAACTTACCAAGGCTTTGTTCATCAATATCAATGATAACTACTTCACTCTTTTTTTCTTCGGCAAATATTTTTTGATACAAATCAAAGCTTAAATAAGAAACTGACTTAATAAATGCTGGATTTAAAATTTTTAAAAAAATTAATAAGGTTAGTACAATTAAGAAAACAAAATAATTTAAATTTTTTTGTACAAAAGCTTCCACAAGGAGAAATTTATATCTAATTTAAGCAATGTAAATGAAACTTATTAAGAACTAGCTAATTACTTCTTTTTTCTTCTTTTCTTCTTAGCTCTTTTCTTCTTAGCAGCTCTTTTCTTTTTTACGATCTTTCTCTTCTTCGCTACTTTTTTCTTAATCTTCTTTTTAGGTTTTTTCTTTTTAACTACTTTCTTTTTCTTCTTAACTTTTTTCTTTACTGCTTTCTTTTTCTTTTTAGCTGGTTTTTTCTTCACTGCTTTTTTCTTTTTAGTAGCTTTTTTCTTAGTAGCTTTTTTCTTTTTACCTTCTTTTTTCTTAACTGCTTTTTTCTTTTTAGAACCTTTTTTAGTAGCTTTTTTCTTTTTACCTTTTTTCTTATCTACTTTTTTAGCTTTTTTCTTTTTATTCTTTTTCTTTTCTGCTTTAGCTTTTTTCTTTTTAGCTTTTTTCTTCTCAGCTCTTTCTTTTTTAATAGCTACTTTCTTCTCTTTATCTTTTTGAATATTTTCTTTAATAATAGATTTAATTTCTTCTTTTTCAAAACCCATAGACTTAAGCTCTTTTCTTAATTGTTTTTTCATTTCTTTTCTCTTACCTTTCTTTTCTTCGGGTGAGAGCTTAGCAACTCTTAGAGCTTTCATCTTTTTATTAAATTTCTTTAACTGGTTTTTAGTAATTTTTTTCGCTTGTCCAGGTGCTTTACCTTTAGTCATTGACGCCATGCTGTATGGATTATCAAGTAAAGTTGAACCTAAATTGTTTCCAACTAAAACTGCCCCTGGTCTCATTCCTAAAGTATTATTTTTTCCTGGGCCAATTAATAAAGTATCAGTTTTACCTTTTGATACGATTGTTTGAAATTCTGTTCCTCTTGAACCAAGAGTTCCCTCTGGCACTTCTACAGTTAAACTATCAGGATTTTTTTTACTGATTAAACCTGAGATTACTTTTAAGCTTCCTTGTTTAACACTTGCAACTATTTTTCCATCATTTGTTGCAGGATCAAATATAAATGTATCCATTACAACTTCTGAGTCTTCACCTATAGTAAATGTCGATTGGTCTAAAAGTAAAATTTGTGTTCCAGATCCTGCGCCAGCAACAATTGTTTCATTTAAATAAATTTTGTCACCAGCTTTTAATTCTCTTGTCTCAGTTTTAACAGTCCCTGAAATTGCACCGACAATTCCAACTAATTGTTTTTCAATAGTTAATTTTTCCTCAGCAAAAACACATGTGCTGATCATAAAAATTAGACCTGTTACAACTGATAATAATTTTTTCATTAAGGTAAAACTAACAAAAAAATAAAAAAAATAAACTTTAAAAGCTCAAATTGAACGTCAAAAAAGAGTAATTTTTTAGGGTATTTTAGGAAAAAAACAATTAATTAAGTCTTAAAGCCTTAGAAAAACTTAATGCAAAGGAATCGGCTAAATAATCGTAGTTCATAATGTTTGCCTCGGAAAACGTTTTTTCATACGATAAATTTATAAAGAGTGTTCTGTTTGGATCAATTGCTGGAAAAATATCTCCTATAGCTTTAGTAATCATTAAATCAGTTGTAGTTGCATTATCAGATCTCAACTTAGCTGAGGTTACTGAAGAGTCTGCAACTTTATAATCATTGAAACTTGTTGAGGCACTCCATGCTATATAAGCCCAAGGAAATGCAAAATTTAAACCTAATCCAAATTCATATGTTTCATAATCATTTCCTGCGTCAACTTTCGCATCACTATCACTATAACCTAAACTGAGTGAACTAGAAATTATTGGAGTTAAAATTAAATCATATCCAAAATTATAGGTATGACCAATCGAATTAGTTTCATCTGCAGTAAGGTCGGATGAATTACGATTTGCTTTAGAGTCTGAGTAAGAATATCCATAACTAAAAGAATGTCTCTCTCCAACTGTAAAAAAACCTCCTACTCCAACCATCATAGAAAAACTATCCGCGTCATGTTGTGCATCAGTCTTACTCATAATCAAGTAAGGACTTAAACTTTGATTACCTAAAGTAGTATCAAGACCAATTGTCAAACCATAGCTTTGAAAATCATCATCTGCCTCTTGATATTGATTAGATGTGGTATGACCAAAATTAAACAATAATGAAGACTCTTCACCAACAGGTCTTGTTGCAGTTATACCCAATGATGCACTTTCAGTTCTATCATGCATTGCAGATGTAAAAGCAGCCACTGCGTCTTCCTCTAGTTTCAATCTGTTTTTTGTAACACTATTAACGTTATTAGAAAATGTAGCACCAAAACCAACATCAGCTGTCAAATTCCACAAACTTGGTTCACGATCTCTTAATTCTTCCTCAATTTCTTGTAGTGTTTCTAAGTCTTCTGCAGAAAGATCTCTTCTTGATTTCATATCTCCTATAATAG